>ERZ773031.1774-NODE-1774-length-10573-cov-34.703556_pt1 | contig 10573 bp, 8 predicted proteins | sample MGYA00511666_ERZ773031 | MGnify/ENA primary metagenome ERZ773031 (study PRJEB29015, sample SAMEA2738135) | human oral metagenome | biome: human oral; feature: human-associated habitat; material: saliva | place: China | collected 2250 ...
TTCTCTTGATTCAAAAAGAGAGTTTTGGAGATATTTATCTCATGAAAAAGAATGAAGAAAATCAAGTAGAGCAGAGTCAAGCTTGATAGAGAGGAAATATGAGTACTTTAGCAGAAATAGAAGCACTCCTGTTTGTAGCGGGGGAGGATGGCATTAGAGTCCGTCAGCTAGCTGAGGTCCTATCGCTTCCACCGACTGGGATTCAGCAAAGCTTAGAAAAGTTAGCCCACAAGTATGAAAAAGACCAGGATTCCAGTTTAGCACTGATTGAGACCGGTGGTGCCTACAGATTGGTGACCAAGCCACAATTTGCATTGATTTTAAAAGAATACTCTAAGGCGCCAATCAACCAAAGTCTATCTCGGGCTGCCCTTGAAACCTTATCCATCATTGCTTACAAGCAACCCATCACACGAATTGAGATTGATGCTATTCGGGGGGTTAATTCAAGTGGAGCGCTAGCTAAGTTACAGGCCTTTGAGTTGATACGAGAAGACGGGAAAAAGGAAGTTCTCGGACGCCCTAATCTTTATGTAACGACGGATTATTTCCTGGATTATATGGGGATTAATCACTTGGAAGAGTTGCCCGTGATTGATGAGCTTGATATTCAAGTACAAGAAAGCCAATTATTTGGTGAAAGGATAGAAGAAGATGAGAATCAATAAATATATTGCCCACGCAGGAGTGGCCAGTAGGAGAAAAGCAGAAGAGTTGATCAAGCAAGGCTTGGTGACGGTTAACGGTCAAGTCGTGCGTGAACTTGCAACGACCATCAAGTCAGGCGACAAGGTCGAAGTTGAAGGTCAACCAATCTATAACGAAGAAAAAGTCTACTATCTGCTTAACAAACCGCGCGGTGTGATTTCTAGCGTGACAGATGACAAGGGCCGCAAGACAGTTGTCGATCTTTTGCCCAATGTGAAAGAGCGCATCTATCCTGTGGGGCGCTTGGACTGGGATACGTCTGGAGTCTTGATTTTGACCAACGATGGTGACTTTACAGATGAGATGATTCATCCTCGTAATGAGATTGATAAGGTTTATGTTGCGCGTGTGAAAGGAATTGCCAACAAAGAAAATCTCCGTCCCTTGACTCGAGGAGTAGAAATTGATGGCAAGAAAACCAAGCCAGCTGTTTACGAAATTCTCAAAGTAGATCCAGTAAAAAACCGCTCAGTTGTTCAGTTGACTCTCCATGAAGGGCGCAATCACCAGGTTAAAAAGATGTTTGAAGCTGTTGGCCTTCAAGTGGATAAACTCTCTCGAACTCGTTTTGGACATCTAGACTTAACGGGTCTTCGTCCAGGAGAATCACGTCGTCTTAATAAAAAAGAAATCAGTCAATTACACACCATGGCTGTAACCAATAATAAATAATGAAAAAATTTTTAATTGCGCCAGTGCGCTTTTACCAACGATTTATCTCGCCTGCTTTCCCGCCATCTTGCCGCTTTGAACCGACTTGTTCGAACTACATGATTCAAGCTATCGAAAAGCATGGTGCCAAGGGAGTTCTGATGGGCTTAGCACGGATTTTACGGTGCCACCCTTGGTCCGAAGAGGGTAAAGATCCAGTGCCGGATGTTTTCTCATTAAAAAGAAATTCAAAATAAAAGAATCACATTTGTGATTCTTTTTTGTTGCAGGAAATAAGTTAGATGGTAAAATGTTGATTTCTACTACCTTTCTCCTATAAAAAGTGGTAAAATGGTTGAAAGAAAGAAGGGACTAAAATGACAACATTATTTTCTAAAATCAAAGAAGTAACAGAACTTTCTGCTATCTCAGGTCATGAAGCACCTGTTCGCGCTTATCTTCGTGAAAAATTAACACCTCACGTGGATGAAGTGGTGACTGATGGCTTGGGTGGTATTTTTGGGGTTAAGCACTCAGAAGCAGTCAATGCACCTCGTGTTTTAGTAGCCTCTCACATGGATGAAGTTGGTTTCATGGTTAGTGAAATCAAAGCAGACGGGACTTTCCGAGTAGTCAGCATTGGTGGTTGGAACCCTATGGTTGTCAGCAGCCAGCGTTTCAAACTCTTTACACGCGAAGGACGTGAAATCCCAGTAATTTCAGGTTCAGTTCCTCCACATTTGACTCGTGGCACAGGTGGACCAACTATGCCAGCTATTTCAGATATCGTTTTTGACGGTGGTTTTGCGGATAAGGCAGAAGCTGAAAGTTTCGGTATCCGTCCAGGAGATACAATTGTTCCAGATAGTAGTGCTATCCTAACTGCTAATGAAAAAAATATCATCTCAAAAGCTTGGGATAACCGTTATGGTGTTCTCATGGTTAGTGAGTTGGCTGAAAACTTGTCAGGTCAAAAACTAGGAAATGAACTTTACCTTGGGGCTAACGTCCAAGAAGAAGTTGGACTTCGTGGTGCCCACGCATCTACAACAAAATTTGATCCAGAAGTATTCCTTGCTGTAGACTGTTCACCAGCAGGTGATGTCTATGGTGGCCAAGGTAAGATTGGTGATGGAACCTTGATTCGTTTCTACGACCCAGGTCACTTGCTTCTCCCAGGCATGAAGGACTTCCTTTTGACAACTGCTGAAGAAGCTGGTATCAAATACCAATACTATTGTGGAAAAGGTGGTACAGATGCAGGAGCAGCTCATCTGAAAAATGCTGGTGTTCCATCTACAACAATCGGTGTCTGCGCTCGTTATATCCACTCTCACCAAACCCTTTATGCAATGGATGACTTCCTTGAAGCTAAGTCCTTCCTACAAGCCTTGGTTAAAAAATTAGATCGCTCTACTGTAGATTTGATCAAAAATTATTAAACTGAAAAGATGGAAGTGATGGGTATGGAAGAACCAAACCTAGAAACCTTGATACGGGACCTTTACAATCATGCCCGTCAAAACTTGAGTGAAGATTTAGTGGCTGAACTCCTAGAAACTGCTAAGCAGTTGCCCAGCACTAATGAGCGATTGCTAGCAGTCCGACTTTCAGGGTTAGTCACACTTGAACTACTCAAGAATCCTAGAACACCTGCGCCAGAGTTAGTCAATCTGGCCCGCTATATCAAAAAGGAAGAAGCTAGGTACAAGGGTGCAGCTGCCTCTTCCTTTATGATTGGAGAGTTATTTAAAATGCTTTGATTCGAAAGAATCAAAGCATTTTTTTATCTTAGATTTGTTCAGCCAAAACCTTTTCAGCAAGGTTCATAGCGTGGTCTGACACGCGAGTATAGTGTGAAATAATGTCGATAAAGTTGACACCTGCTTGGGTAGAACATTCGCCGTTATTAAGACGTTTGATGTGGGTCTTACGAAGAACACGTTCCATCTTGTTAATAGCTTCATGACGTTCGATAAGAGACTCGGCCATCTCGAGGTCGTTATTCTCTACACTTTCGAGAGCATCTTTAACGAATTCACTTGTTTGACGGTAAATATCTTCCAACTCTTCTAGGGCTGAGTTAGAGAATTGAACGTTCTTACGTTGTAAGTAGTCATTAATATTAATTAATGCTTCTGCGTGGTCTCCGATACGTTCCAAGTCACGAGAAGAGTCAAGGATATTTGTTAAGACTTCACTCTCTTTTTGACTCAATGCTTCACTAGAAAGAGTAATGAGGTAGCGCGTTAATTTCTCATCGATTGTATTGATAGCTTCTTCAGTCTTGTGTCCTTTTTCAGCTACTTTTTCGTTAGAATTGATGATGTAGTCGTAAGAAAGGTCAAATGCTTTTACAGCATAGTTTCCAAGGTGCAAGAGTTCTTTCTTGGCATTTCCTAGGGCGATAGAAGGAGCTTGTTGGATTAGTTGTTCATCCAGATAAAGAGGTTCGTATTTAACAACTTCGTCTTCACCAGGGATTAACTTAGTTACAAAGTAAGCCAAAGCACCGATGAATGGGAATTGTACAATGGTATTACTTACGTTGAAGGCACCATGTGAGAAAGCGATAGTCATCTCTGGTGAGAGGTGAAGTAAAGCTTGGAAGTACTCAATCATCGAAGTGAATGGGCCCAATAAGATTAAGCAGAGGATAGTTCCCAAAACGTTAAAGGTAACATGTGTTGCTGCAACTCGTTTAGCAGAAACGTTTGCTCCGGCTGCTGCGATAATAACTGTTAAGGTTGTACCGATATTGTCCCCAAATAGGACTGGTAGAGAACCTTTGAGGTCGAGGAAACCACCTGCATAGAGACCTTGTAGAATCCCGATAGTTGCAGAAGATGCCTGAATCAGTACGGTAATGACAGCACCAGCCACAACTCCCAAGATAGGATTTTGACCCAAGGTAACCATGTATTCCTTGAACTGAGGTAAGTCTTTAAGTGGACTCATACCAGCACTAATGAGGTTGAGGGCATAGAAGATACCACCAACACCAAAAAGAATTCGTCCAATATTGTTTACAGTACGATTTTTTGTAAAGAATAAGAACATAGTTCCAAGGAAAATCAAGGGTAGGGCATATTCACCAAGTTTGAAACCGATGATAAATGATGTTACGGTTGTCCCAATATTGGCTCCCATGATAATCCCGATAGCCTGTCTAAGAGTTAAGAGACTAGCACTAACAAGTCCAACTGTAATGACTGTTACACCTGTACTCGACTGAATCAGAGCAGTGACGACAATCCCCACTAAAACCCCTAAGAAAGGATTACTTGTGTACTTATCAATGTAATAACGAAGGCGATCTCCAGCAGCTTGTTGCAAACCGTCTCCCATGGTCTTGATACTATACAAAAATAGTCCTAGACCACCTAAAAAGTGAAAAATAATTTCCTGCCAATTAATGGACATTTCCTTTTTCCTCCGAAAAATAATCACGGAATTTCTCCCATTCTATTTTAAAGGATTAATAGCAATCTAACAAGTAGTAAATGAAGTTTTTTAAGAAAAATGCTAGTAAAAGTAGAAAAATGCTTCTGATTGTCTAATTTATATCATTTATTCACTCCTTTATAGATATTTATGGGCAAGTGTTAACTCTTCCTTTAAATAACGTAAAATAAAAATGAACAGTTCTGCTTTTTCAAGAGCAGTTACTTTTTTAAAACAAAAATAAAGCGCTTACTTTTTGGAAGTTAAAAGGAGAAAAAGATGAAGAATCCATTTTTTGAGAAACGTTGTCGCTATAGTATTCGAAAATTATCTGTGGGTGCCTGCTCCTTGATGATTGGATCGGTTTTGTTTGCTAACCAGGCTTTTGCAGAATAGGTCGCCCTTCCAGCAAATGAGACCACGACCACTGCTGTGGCTGCAGAACAAGCAGCAAATAGCACAACTGAACAACCAGCAACTGCTACAACAGAACAACCAACAACAGCTTCACCTGAAGTCTTGAAGCAGTTGGAGGAGACAGAAAACAAGGTTAGTGAACAGCCTATTTCAGAAGAAAAACCAACCTTGGACCAATTGACTACAGCTGATAAGGAAGCAACTAGCCCAGTTACTGAAACTCCTAAGGTTGAAGAAACACCTGCAACTACAGAAAATAAGCCAGAAGAAAAAGCTACTGTTTCTGATGTTCCTAAGAAAGAAGAAAAAAGTCTCCGACCAAAAGAAATTAAGTTTGACACCTGGGAAGATTTGTTAAAATGGGAACCAGGTGCCCGCGAAGACGATGCTATTAACCGCTCTTCAGTAGAACTAGCCAAACGCTATCGTGGACATGTAATCAACGAAAAAGCCAATAAGGATGCCAAGGTTGAGGCTCTCGCTAATACCAACTCTAAGGCTAAAGATCATGCTTCTGTAGGCGGTGAAGAGTTTAAAGCCTATGCTTTTGACTACTGGCAATACTTGAATTCCATGGTCTTCTGGGAAGGACTCGTTCCAACTCCAGATGTGATTGATGCTGGTCACCGTAATGGTGTTCCTGTGTTGGGAACTCTTTTCTTTAACTGGTCTAATAGTATTGCAGACCAAGAAAAATTTGCTGCAGCTCTTCAACAAGATGAGGATGGAACTTTCCCTATCGCTCGTAAGTTAGTTGATTTGGCTAAATATTATGGATTTGATGGCTACTTTATCAACCAAGAAACAACAGGAGATATCGTAACGCCTCTTGGTAAGAAAATGCGTGACTTCATGCTCTATACCAAGGAATATGCAGCTCAAGTCAACCATCCTGTCAAGTATTCTTGGTACGATGCCATGACTTATGAATATGGCCGTTACCATGAGGATGGACTTGGTGAGTACAACTATCAATTCATGGAAAAAGAAGGCGATAAAGTACCTGCAGATCACTTCTTTGCAAACTTTAACTGGACTAAAGAGAAAAATGATTACTCTGTAACAATGGCGCAATGGCTAGGACGCAGTCAGTATGATGTTTTTGCAGGTTTGGAATTGCAACAAGGTGGTTCTTACAAGACAAAAGTAAAATGGGATGCCCTTTTTGATGAAAATGGCAAACTTCGCTTGTCACTTGGACTCTTTGCACCTGATACTATCACGAGTCTTGGTAAGACTGGAGAAGACTATCACAAGAATGAAAATATCTTCTTCACGGGCTACCAAGGAGATCCAACTGGACAAAAACCAGAAGATAAGGACTGGTACGGAATTGCCAACCTTGTAGCTGACCGTACACCAGCAGTAGGCCGTACCTTTACAACATCCTTTAACACAGGACATGGTAAAAAATGGTTTGTAGACGGTAAAGTCTCTAAGGATTCTGAATGGAACTATCGTTCTGTATCAGGTATTTTGCCTACATGGCGCTGGTGGCAAACTTCATCAGGGGCTAAACTTCAAGCTGATTATGACTTTGAAGATGCCTACAATGGAGGGAATTCACTCAAATTTGCGGGTGATTTAGCTGAAAATACCAACCAAGACGTTCGTCTCTACTCTACAAAACTGGAAGTAACAGATAAAACAAAACTTCGTGTTGCCCATAAGGGTGGTAAGGGAAGTAAGGTTTATGTAGAGTTTGCGACTCAGAAAAATTATACCTATGGTGGAGAGAGTGCCCGTAAAGAGCTTACTCTAACTGATGATTGGACAAAAGACGAATTTGACTTGAGTGAATTGGCTGGGCAAAAGATTTATGGGATCAAACTCACCTTTGAAAATACTGCAACTGTCAGGGATTACCAATTCAATCTAGGAGAGTTGACTGTTACAGATAATCAAGAGGCTCCTCAAGCACCAACAACTCTAACAGTAGCTAAGCAATCTCTTAAAAATGCCCAAGAGGCAGAAGCCATTGTTCAATTTAAGGGAAATAAAGATGCTGACTTCTATGAAGTTTATGAAAAGGATGGCGATGCTTGGCGTCTATTGACAGGATCATCAGCTACTACTATCTACCTACCAAAAGTTAGCCGTTCAGCTAGTGCAACTGGAACTAGCCAAGAGTTGAAGGTTGTTGCAGTTGGTAAGAATGGCCTTCGCTCTGAAGCTGCAACCACAAACTTTGACTGGGGAATGACTGTTCAAGATACAAGTCTTCCAAGACCTCTAGCAGAAAACATCGTTCCAGGAGCTACTGTTATCGGAAGTACTTTCCCAAATACAGAAGGTGGAGAGGGTATCGAAGGTATGTTGAATGGGACCATCACAAGTCTATCTGACAAATGGTCTTCTGCTCAGCTAAGCGGTAACGTTGATATTCGTTTGACACAACCACGTCGTGTTGTTAGATGGGTTATGGACCATGCTGGTGCTGGTGGAGAATCCGTTAACGATGGTTTGATGAATACGAAGGACTTTGACCTCTACTACAAGGATGAAGCTGGAGAATGGAAACTAGCTAAGGCTGTTCGTGGCAATAGAGCCCACGTATCAGATATTACTCTTGATAGTCCAATAACTGCGCAAGACTGGCGCTTGAACGTCATCACGTCTGATAATGGGACACCATGGAAAGCTATTCGTATCTACAACTGGAAGATGTATGAAACTCTTGATACGGAGAGCCAAAACATTCCGATGGCTAAAGTCGCAGCGCGTGTCTTAACAGACAATAAGATTCAGCTTGGCTTCTCAGAAGTTCCTGCTGGAGCTACCATCACAGTCTATGACAAGCCAGATTCAAAAACTCCAATCGCTACCTTAAATACAGCAGTTGGAGGGGATTTGGCGACAGATTCATTAAACTTTGAAAAACGTCCTAGCCTTCTATACTATCGTACACAATTGCCAGGTAAAGAAATCAGTAACACTCTTGCTGTGACGATTCCTCAGGATGAGAGAAAGATTAAGGCTGTCAGTCTAGAAATAGCACCTAAAAAGGCAACTTACCAAGATGGTGAGGAATTGAATCTCAAAGGCGGTCTTCTCCGTGTCAAATACGAGGGGGAAGAAGCAGATGAAGTCATCAACCTCAGTCATGCAGGTGTAGTTGTTAACGGCTATGATGCTCACCGTCACAGCGAGCAAGAGTTAACAGTGACCTATCTTGGTCTACCGGTTTCAGGAATCTTTAAGGTCCAAGTGACAGGTGAAGAAACTGGTCCAAAAGAAGTCGCAGCCTTGTATATTAGCAAACAACCGAAAATTGACTACTTTGTAGGCGATACTCTTGACTTATCAGAAGGCCGCTTCAAGGTCTTGTATGATGATGAAACGGAAACAGAACATAGCTTTACAGACCAAGGTGTCGAAATTACAGGCTATGATTCTCAAAAAACAGGCCGTCAAAAACTTCAATTGCACTATCAAGGTCAAACTGTCGAGTTTGATGTTCTAGTATCACCTAAGGCAGCGATAAACGACGAATATCTGAAACAAGAAATCACATCTGCTCAAGGACGCAAAGGAACAACAGCTTATACATTTGCGGATGCCGAAAAACAAGCAGCTCTTGTTGAGAAGATTGATGCAGCAAAAGCTATCTTAGAAAACCACGATGCTAGCCAAGAGGCAGTCAACCAAGCCTTGAATAACTTGAAACAAGCTGGTGCTGACTTGAATGGTGTACAGGTTTATCAAGCAGCTAAGGAAGAACTTGAAACTCTTTTAGGGGAAGTTCATGAGAAAAATGCAGATGATCCAATCATCGCTCAAGCAGAAACTCTCATTGGCTCAACAAATCCAAGTCCAGAAGCATTTGCGGACATGAAAGAAAAGCTGAATAAGAAACTAACTCCTGCAGAAGAAAGCCATCATGTAGGTAGCTTAGAAGATGAAACTGCTCCAACAGTTGAAGCTTTACCTGAGTTAGTGGTTGAGACAGAAACTCAAGTCTTCGAGCGTCAAGAACGTCCGTTAGGAGACCTCTTATTGGGTGAACGTCGAGTCGTTCAGGTAGGTGTAGAAGGTCAGACTCGTCGTCTGATTGAAGTGGATGCCAAAGGCAAACGCACTCTTCTTAAGACAGAAGTAGTCAAAGAAGCAGTGGCAGAAATTACTGAAGTTGGTACGAAGGTAGAAAGTCGTGTTCAGCCAGTGGATGGAGTCAAAGATTTGACCATTAGCAACCCAGCACTAGTGATTGAGGAAGAAACAGTTGCATACGGACATGAAGAACGAATAAATCCTAATCTTCAAACAGGTGAACGTCACCTGGTTCAAGCAGGGGTTGAAGGACTTCGTAGAAATCTCGTAGAAGTCGATGCAGAAGGCAACCGCAGTCTTAAGGGGACAGAAGTAGTTAAAGAAACCGTAACTGAGATTGTTGAGATTGGGCCAAAAGTAGCTAAAGCTCCAACTACTCAACCAGTTGTGTCTACTCCAGCGGCTCAGGACACTAAGAAGGAAACTACAAAAACAGAACCTAAGACTGAAACATCCGTTGCGCCAGTTCAAGTAAACCAAGCAGCGAAGCAGGAACCAGCAAAAGCAGAAGCACAAGTTGAAAAACCTAAAGTAAAACAACTGCCAAGTACAAGTGAAGGAGTAGATGCAAACCTTATTGCTCTTGGATTGGTAGGAGTTTTGGGTGGTTTTGGGCTTCTCACTCAAAAGAAAAAAGAAGATTAAGCTAGATAGTGTATCTAACATTTACTTCATACAGTAAAAAGATTTGACTTTTAAGGGTCAAATCTTTTTTGTATAGAGGAAAGCTGTATAGTATTCAGTTATGGCTTCAAGAGAAATCCTAATTTACTATCAAGAAATGGTTGAGGGCAAAAGTTTAAGGTTTTGCTATCTCTTTTATTGATTTTGTGATATAATTAACACGTAAAAAAAAAGAAGGAGTCATATCTAATGGCAAAATTGACTGTTAAAGACGTTGACTTGAAAGGGAAAAAAGTTCTCGTTCGTGTTGACTTCAATGTTCCTGTAAAAGATGGCGTGATCACTAACGATAACCGTATCACTGCAGCTCTTCCAACTATCAAGTATATCCTTGAACAAGGTGGACGTGCAATCCTCTTCTCTCACCTTGGACGTGTAAAAGAAGAAGCAGATAAAGAAGGTAAATCACTTGCTCCTGTAGCTGCTGACTTGGCTGCTAAATTGGGTCAAGAAGTGAAATTTATCCCAGGTGTTACACGTGGTGCTGAATTGGAAGCAGCTGTTAACGCTCTTGAAGATGGACAAGTTCTCTTGGTTGAAAACACTCGTTTCGAAGATGTTGATGGCAAGAAAGAATCTAAAAACGATCCTGAACTTGGTAAATACTGGGCATCACTTG
>ERZ773031.1783-NODE-1783-length-10521-cov-3.159946_pt1 | contig 10521 bp, 9 predicted proteins | sample MGYA00511666_ERZ773031 | MGnify/ENA primary metagenome ERZ773031 (study PRJEB29015, sample SAMEA2738135) | human oral metagenome | biome: human oral; feature: human-associated habitat; material: saliva | place: China | collected 2250 ...
TGAAACTGTTTTATAAGCGAACGTTCGCTCAACAGTGATATTAATTTATCATAACCAAAGAAGGTTTGCAACTGAAAAGATGTAGAATTCTAAAAAAAATAATACAGTTCACAGAATATGCAAACTGTATCTTTTTTATACCTTTATTTTATTAAAGCTTCGAGCTTATTTTGATTGATTTTTGGATAACGGTTCATGATTTGATGAATTGTCTCAAGAATTTTTGTTTGATACCCTACCAAATCATTTTCAATTTGAAGAACGAGTAACGGTTCATGTAAACTCATACGTAATAACAACCAACCATCTCCGTACTCACCTTTAAAATCAATGCGAACTCCCTCTTCGTTTTCTGGATTTAGGACCCAGTCTTGTGGAATCCACTGCGGAAATTCTTTAATAACTTCATTGCCATAAGTTTTGAAATCTTCTGTTTCAATCTTAAAGCGAACTTCTACGACTTCTTTTGGTTGTACTAATTTCTGGATTAAATGATCTAATGTTTCTCCTCCTTCAATTAACCTTGGAAGTAGCATTAAAATCTTGGCAACAACATATGCCCCATCGTCAAGGAAGTAATTTTCTTTAAACGCTGCATGGCCACTCGTCTCAATGGCTAATTGACAATCCGTTCCAGCTTCGTTTAACTCGATTGCTTTATTGATAACATTACGGTAACCCGAAACATAACGATATTGATGCCCACCTAGTTCTGTAATAAATCTCTTCAAATGTTCTGTAGTTGGCGAGTTCGTCACAATCGTTGTTCCTGGATGCTCACTAATTGCAATCACGCTTAGAACTGCAATCAAATTATTTCTATTCAGTAACTCCCCGTCACCAGTTACGACAGCAGCTCTATCCACATCGGTATCAAAAATCACACCGTAATCTGCGCCGACCGCCAGCACTTGATTCTTAATACTTTCCATCGCTTCTTTATTATCTGGGTTTGGAATATGATTCGGGAATGTTCCATCAGGATCTAGGAACTGTGAACCTTGAGTGTTAGCGCCTAATACTTCAAGAACCTTTTCAGCGTAAAAACCACCAGCACCGTTTCCAGCATCTACAATAATATGAAGACCTTCGAGCGGTTTTTCTTTCTCGCTTCCGCTACCTTTACGAATCAACTCGACTAGGTGATTGCTGTATCGTTCAAAAATACTTTTTACTTCTATAGTAGCGAAGGACCCTTGTGGCAACTCTTCCTCTTCATCAACTAAATCTATGATGTCACGAATGTCACTAGATTCCAGCCCTCCTTCACGGGTGAAGAATTTCAATCCATTATAATAGAAAGGTAAATGGCTAGCAGTGAACATCACGGTTGCGTCGCAGTTAAATTCTTCAAACTGCGTTGCCATAAACATACTTGGAGTTGTCGCCATTTCAAAATCAATTACGCGAACGCCAAAAGCTGATAACACCTGAATAAATTCTCTTGTTAAGTCCGGCCCACTAATGCGGCTATCACGACCAATCCCAACAACTAATTCCGTCACCGTTTTAGATGGATAACGTTTCTGTAGCCATTTCACAAAAGCACTCGCAATCAAACGACTCTCTTCTACCGTTAGCGTCGCATCAAATTCTTCTGTCGCTATAGCAATGCCTCGAATATCTGAACTTAATTGTAACTCATTGATTTTTGACATGGGAATCCCTCCTTAGTTCTAGCTCTATTCTACCAAAAGCTTCTGTACAATCATAGAAGATTTTTTTATTTTTCCGCAAAACAAAAAAGCAAGCAGCCTTAGCTACTTGCTCTTTCAACTCAGCTATCATGAGTTATGATTTACGATAGGTTAATTGAATATATCTTTCATACCATAAATCGACATATTCAGGCGAGAACGGCCCTTTTTTGTTATTGATCCAATCCACAAGAATCTCAACGTTTGCCTTTAAGATTTGATCAATCTCTTTTGAATAATGCATTTGACGGCGATGCAATTCATATTCATCGACATCTAGCAATCTCTTTTCGCCATCAGGAAAAATCTTAATGTCTAAATCGTAATCAATATATTTCAACGCTTCTGCATCTAATACATAAGGTGAAGCAAGATTACAATAGTAAGAAATTCCTTTTTGACGAATCATCGTTACGATATTGAACCAATAATGTTTATGGTAATACAATAACGCTGGCTCTCTCGTCAACCATCTTCTACCGTCGGACTCAGTCACAAGAGTATGATCATTACAAGCGATAATTGCTTGATCGCTTGTCTTCAAAATCATGCTATCGCGCCAAGTGCGATGAAGACTACCATCATGTTTATAACTCTTGACAGTGATGAATTCTCCTTCTCTGGGATTCTGCACCACTATATCCAACTTTCTATATCTATTTAAGAGTAAACTCTTAGTTATTTCAAATCATTAGTAGTATAGCATATTTCTACCATTCTGTGAACAAAAATCAGATGAGCAGTGATTCTCCTTATAAAAGTTCTTGAGAAGCGAGTAATTCACACATCTTCCCTTGTACTCTTGACTGAGGCAGTTGTGCCATCTCCTCTTTAGTGACCCATTGCAACGTACGTGTTGCATGCTGTTCTAACGTTCCTGTAGCCGTAGCACATTGCAACTCAATATCCCAGCGTTGATGACTGAAAATATGTTTTACTGTTTTGGGTAAAATTCGAGTTGGTTGAAGTTTCATCTTATACAGACTTTCAAACTGAACTTCCAGCGGGATATTTTGGTTAATTGCATATGACGAATCGTCTTCTGCAATCCCTTCAAATAAATCAATGGATTCTCCCACTGTACTAAAATCACGAATCAGCGGAAAATGCCAAAACCCACTCAACAGGTCCGCTTGTGTATTCTTCTCTACTAAAAATCGTCCCTTTTCATCTTGAATGACAAATGCTCGCCATTTCATCGGCGTTGGTTTCTTTTTCGGCTTCTTAATTGGATAAATATGCATCGTTCCATTTTGATACGCCGCACTAAACTCTTTCACAGGGCTCTCTTCCGGACGCGGATTTACTGGAGACTCGATATCCGACCCTAAATCCATCAACGCCTGATTGAAGTCTCCTGGCCTTTCTGGGTCAATTAAAATTTCAGCGATTTCTTGAAACGCCCAACGATTACTTGGGTTTCCAATATCTAAGTTCACCTCAAACAACCGACTAATCACACGCATTAAGTTACCGTCTACTGCAGGTTCTGGTAATCCAAAAGCGATACTTGCGATTGCGCCTGCCGTATAAGGTCCGATTCCTTTTAACGAGAGAATCCCTTCATAAGTATTCGGGAACACTCCACCAAACTCTTCCATTATTTGAATCGCTGCTTTTTGCATATTACGTACGCGCGAATAATAACCAAGGCCTTCCCAACATTTTAACAACAGCTCTTCGGGAGCCTCTGCCAAGTCTTTCACCGTTGGAAATGTCGCTAAGAAGCGCTCGTAATACGGAATTACTGTATCCACTCGTGTTTGTTGGAGCATAATCTCACTCACCCAAATGGCATAAGGATCCGTTGTTCTTCTCCACGGCAGATCTCGTTTTTCTTTATCATACCAATCGAGTAGCGCCTTTCTGAAACGCTTGATTTTCTTCTTATCCCACATTTTGACGCCAATTCCGGCTAAATCCATTCTTCTTTCTCCATTTCAAACTGCGCAATGGCCTGTTCAATCACACTAGAAGTAAATCCTTTTTGAAACAACTTCCCTTTGATTTGATACCAGAGCGCCGATTCATTCTCTTCATATTTTTTTGCGATACGTCGGTAAATCGTCGCAATCTCTTTTACTGCTAATTCTGCTTCCATCTCACTTTGCGCTTCAAACGACAGAAACGGAATCACTTCTTCAGCGATTTCTTTCGAATACCCTTTTTGCATTACAAACACTTTTACTTTTTGCTTCGCCACTTTAGGTGTGACACGTTTTTGCCCTTTTAAATACGACTGCGCGATTTGAATCGCATTTTCAAGTTGCTCTTTTAGCGTATAGCCTTCAAGCACTGTTTGAATGACCTTATCGCTAATCCCCTTCTTTTGCAAATCAAAAACAACAGACTTTGGACCTTTGAACGTCACAAACTTAGCTTGATTTAAGTAACTTTCTGCATAAAACGTATCATTAATAAAATTCTGCTCATGCAGCTTCCCAAGCACTTCATTAATAATATCTTCGTCAAATTCTAATTTTTCTAATTTTTCATAGACTTCTTTCGTTGAACGAAGCTTGAAATTCAAGAAATGTAACGCCTTTTGATAGGCTTGCTGAATACAATCATCATGCTGAATTTCATCAATTTGTTCTTTTGTTAATTCGGTTCCTTTAAACAAGGCATACTTTACAACCGTTGCCTCATCAACACCAAACGCAAAAGCATCATTCAAATAAATATTGTACCGCCCTTTTTTCTTCTGCGCCTCAATTTTTGTAATGACCATATTCCCACACTCCAATCTACTTAAAACATTTTAGCAAAATACACAGTTGAATAAAAGCTAGACTCCCTACTTCTATTAATACATACGAAAAAAAGGCTCACACGAGGTGAACCTTTCTTCTTTGGTTTTATTCAATTAGTCTTTGTCCATTCCCATTGCACGCATAATTGCTTTTGCAATTTCTACGATTGGAACGATTGAGAATGCTGCCCCAACTACGAACAACCATTGACCTGCTGTTAGTATCGCTACATCAAATACAGTTGTTAATCCAGGAATCACCATTACGCTTAGAAGCATTACGGCTGATAATAGGATTGCGTAGTTAAACATCTTGTTCTTGAACGCACCCACTTGACCAAGTGATTTGTACACTGATTTCACGTTGAACGCGTGGAACAATTGGATTAAACCTAATGTTGCAAATGCCATTGTTTCACCAACTGGGTTCCCCCATTTAGCTATCTGAGTCGCATACCAGAATACAAACAATGTAATTCCACCTTCGAAGAAACCTTGGTAGAAGATACTTGGCAATACACCATTTGATAAGAAGTTCGAGCCCTTACCACGTGGCGGATGGTTCATGATGTCTGCTTCCGCTTCTTCAAGACCTAAAGCAATTGCTGGGAATACGTCCGTTACTAAGTTGATCCATAAAATATGGATTGGTTCTAGAATGGACCAACCAGCCATTGTTGCAACGAACATTGTCATTACTTCACCAAAGTTGGCAGATAGTAAGTATTGAACTGCTTTTTGGATATTCGCGAATACTTTACGTCCCTCTTCAACGGCTACAACGATTGTTTCAAAGTTGTCATCGGCAAGTACCATATCTGAAGCTCCTTTAGAAACCTCAGTACCAGTAATCCCCATACCAACACCGATATCGGCTTGTTTAAGTGAAGGAGCATCGTTTACCCCATCCCCTGTCATCGAAACAACTTTGCCGTTCTTTTGCCAAGCTTTTACGATACGAACTTTATGTTCTGGAGACACACGAGCGTATACAGAGTATGTTTCAACAGTACGTTCTAATTCTTCATCAGAAATATCGTTTAATTCTCCACCAGTTAATACTCCGTCTTCTTGATCTGGACGAAGGATACCTAAACGTTTTGCAATCGCTTGGGCTGTATCACGGTGGTCCCCAGTAATCATAATTGTACGGATACCAGCTGATTGAGCTACTTTAATCGCAGCCGCTGCTTCCTTACGTTCTGGGTCAATCATTCCTACTAAACCAGCAAAGATTAAATCATGTTCGATTGAATCTGTATCCACTGTTTCAGGAAGAGTATCAATCACTTTGTATGCCATCGCTAACACACGAAGCGCTTGAGTTGCCATTTCTTTGTTTAATTTCATTAATGTTGTGCGGTCATCTTCTGTAAACGCAGAAACCTCACCATGTTTTTCAATCTTAGTTACACGGTCTAATAACATATCTGGAGCACCTTTTGTTGCAACCAAGTATTTACCGTCTTCTAATTGATGAATCGTTGTCATTAATTTACGAGTTGAGTCAAACGGAACTTCCGCAACACGTGGAATGTTTACTAACTCTTCACGTACATCATAGTTTTTATCAAGACCGTATTGAACCATTGCTGTTTCAGTTGGGTCTCCTAATAATGAGTTGTCTTGAGAAATCTTAGTATCGTTTGCTAAGTTCATTACACGAAGCGCGATGTTGTCTTTAGAAATTTCTTCTGACGCATCATGAATTTCGTTGTCATAGACCATTTTTTCAACAGTCATTTGGTTAAGTGTTAAAGTACCTGTTTTATCTGAACAGATAATTTCAACACCACCTAATGTTTCAACCGCTGGTAATTTACGAACAAGCGCGTTACGTTGCGCCATTTTTTGAGTTCCTAATGCAAGGATAATAGTTGAAATGGCAGGTAACCCTTCTGGAATCGCAGCAACGGCAATCGCAATCGCTGTTAATAACATATGAGTCCATTCATTTCCTCTAAGCATCCCTACCAAGAAGATAATCACGGCAATTACTAAAATCATAATTGTTAGCCATTTACCAAGAGCGTCTTGGTTTTCTTGAAGTGGAGTTTTACCTTCTTCAGTATTGGCTAACATGTCGGCAATTTTACCAACTTCTGTATTCATACCAGTACTTGTAACTACACCAACAGCACGGCCGTAAGTTACGTTTGTACTTGAGAACGCCATATTTGTACGATCTCCAATTCCCACTTCGTCTCCTGTAGGAATGACTAAGTCTTTATCAACCGGAACTGATTCCCCTGTTAATGCTGACTCTTCAATTTTTACTGTGTTTACCTCGAATAAACGCATATCCGCTGGTACGACATCCCCAGCTTCAAGGATAACAACGTCACCTACTACGATGTCTTCCCCTTTAATATGTTCCACATGTCCATCACGTAAAACACTTGCCACAGGTGAAGCCATTTTCTTCAATGCTTCGATTGCTTCCTCGGCTTTAGACTCTTGGAAGACCCCTAACACAGCGTTTAATAACACTACCGCTAAGATGATAATTGCATCCGTTGGGTCTGGTTCGCCTTGGTGAGCAAACATAGAAACAACTGCCGCCACTAAAAGTACTAAAATCATGAAGTCTTTAAATTGATCCACGAATTTTTCTAATAGTGATTTTTTCTTTCCTTCTTGTAACGTGTTTGCACCGTATTTTTCTAGTCTTGAAGCAGCTTCTTGTGAGCTTAAACCAGAAGGACTTGATTGTACTTCTTTAAATACATCTTCTACAGACTGCAAATATACGGGTTTTGTTTGTTGTTCCAACAAAATACACTCCTTTTCTTTTTCTATAAAAAGAGAGACTTATGCCCATCATCCTATTGATAATAAACATAAGTCTCACTGTTCAAGATAATACCAGCGAGAATTCGCTTGCTGTTGATATTATCGCAACGATTGGTTGCCAGTTACTCCCTTATAGAGATTGATTATTGTTGTAGTTACTATACCAAATAAGTATGAGTTTTGCAAATTTTTTAGATAAATTGTTAACCTTTCTTTTTACCTAAATTTCGCGGATTTTAGCCAAATCCAATCGTTCCAATGACGGCGCATTTTTCGAGATAAAGTAATCATCAAGAGGTTTGGCTTTTAGATTCATCACTTGTAGTTTTTCTTCCATTGCGGGAGTTCTTTTAAACACCAATTGCGTTCCGTGAAGAATCCCTTCTTTAATTTTCATCGATAGCAGCCAATTCTTAGCGCGCCTACTTTTTTGGCTATAATCTTCTACCATCGCTTTACGATGTTTCGCAAACATTCCATTTTCAATAAATAGCGTAAATGTCTTTTGCATCATCACATTCGAATCGTAATCCATCCATAGCTTTCGCATCGCAAAAGTTTCAACTAACTCTTTTGGCAATACCACAATTCCAATTTTTAAAGCTGAGAATAAAATTGACGAGAACGATTTGACGTAAATAACATGTCCATCCATATCATAATAATGAAGCGGCGTCGCATTTCCCTCGACAAAATCTGCCATATAGTCATCTTCGATAATATACACCGAGTACTTGCTTGCAAGTTCCACAATTTTTTTCTTTGTGGCTTCACTATAACTTCCACCAAGTGGATTATGGAACCGGGAAATCGTATAAAATAGCGAAATCTCTCCGCTCGCAAATAATTCCTCTAATCGGTTTAAATCAACTTCACCATCCATCTGCCGTTCAATCGTTTCGTACGGAATATTCAAATGCTTCACCAATTCATTCATCCGCGCATAAGTCGGCTGTTCGAGCAACACCTTTTTCCCTTGAATCAACTGCAGTAAAATATAGAGAGCTTGTTGAGTTCCAGTCGTTATGACTAGTTGTTCCCTCGTAGCATATACTCCGTATTCTTCTAAAATAGGCATCAACGCCTCAATCAATTCATCCATTCCAGAAGCTTGTTCTTTGCTAGTTAGTTTTAAATCATGCGCACTAGCAAGCGATTGATTAAAACAGATACGCAAATCTTCAATCGGAAGTTGTGAATAATCTTCCTCGCGTTCTTTCCCCTCTGAATTTTTCAACACGTAATAACCACTCTTGTTAACCGCATAAATAAAACTTTCTTCCTTTAAACTACGAAGTGCTCGTTGCACCGTATCTTTATTGACCCCATACTGTTCTACTAAGTCACGAATCGAAGGAAGCTTATCTCCCTTTTGCAAGTTTCCATTTAAAATTTCATTTTTTAATTTTTGCGCTAATTGTTGATATTGATACATGACACACCTCTTTTTGTACCGGTACAGATTACTTTCATCCCTATTGTATCCTCACCTGTCCCGTTTTACAATACAGATACATTGAAATTTGAGGAATAGACATGAAAAAAATATTATTAGTAAACGACTTGCCTGGAATCGGCAAAGTCGCACTCGCCCCCGCTATCCCGATTTTTGCTTGTTGTCAAATTGAAACGATGCTCCTACCTACGGTGCTCCTTTCATCTCATACAGGCGGATTCAAAAATATCGCCATTGCAGAGCAAACAGCGTTTATGAAGCAATCTTTAAACCAATGGAGAGAATTGGAATTAAATCCGGATGCTGTTTTCACGGGATATTTTCGAAGTGCGGAACAAATTGAATTAATGATTGATACTATTGAAAAACTGCCTAAATCTACACAAGTTTTTGTCGATCCGATTATGGCGGATAACGGAAATCTATATAGTGGTTTTACTCCAGAACACGTTGGGGCGACGAGAAAACTCATTCAACATGCTCAAGTGATTTATCCAAACATTACGGAAGCTTGCTTATTAACCGAAACAACGTATCCTACTGGAAAAATCACGATGGACTTTACAAGGGAACTAGCCAAGAAACTAGCTCTACTTGGGCCCAAGTACGTCATCATTACCGGTTGCCCGGATATCGAAGAGTTCACGGGTGTTCAACTGTATACCAAAGAGACGGATTCATTCTTTGATTTCTACAAAACAAAGTATCCGCATCATTTTTATGGAACAGGCGATACCCTTGCCGCTTTAACGACTGCATGCATTCTACAAGGAATGCCTATAGAAGACGCACTATCCTTTACATTGCAATTTATCGACGAAGTGCTTCAATTAAGCAGCCAACAACCAGAACAAATTCCATTTGGCCTTCCAATCGAGAGAAAACTTGGAATGCTTACTACAAAATTTACTACTGAGGTGTCATTATGAAAAATACAGATTTAAGAGATTTAGTTCAAACAAGCTTATTCGCAGCTTTAATTTATTTGGGAGTTAGCGTCTTTAGAATCCCAATGCCATTCACAACACAGTTCGTTCATTTTGGGAACGCGCTTGTAGTAATCGGATGCTTACTTTTCGGAACAAAACAAGGAGCAATAGCCGCTTCAATCGGTCTTGGGCTCTTCGATATCCTTAATAATTACGCCAATGTTGCTTGGCAAACGATTCTTGAATCATTAATCGTCTGCTATGTGATTCATCTTGTATACGAAAAAGCGATGAAAAAGGATGACAAAATCGCGAACATTATCACAGTCGGTGTTATTGCTGCTATCGTAAAAATCATCGTCAATATTATTAAATACACATTCCTACGAGGAATGATTGTGGGTGGTCTCGCGTTAGAACCTGCATTCATTCAAGCTATCAATAAAATTACAGGAACATTTGGGTCAGCCATTTTCACAGTAGTCGCCGTTCCAATCGTTTACCCACTCTTCAAAGAAGCACTAAAACGAGTAAGAAGATAAACAAAACAGCTATTACGATTAAATTCGTAATAGCTGTTTCTTTTTTCTCCACAGAAGGTTACTAGAAAAATAGCTCAAATCAAATAAAACTCCTCGGAGTTATTGTGGCAATAGTAGGGAATCATAACCAATGTGAATTAGGGAGAGTTGCGATTACTCGCTACTCTCCCTTTGAAGCTTGGTAAGCTTGAGACCTTAGAGTCAAGCCGATATCCTACTATTCTTGCCACAATAACAACTCCAAAAAAATCATAGCACTCTTCTCTTTTCCCCACAGGAGGTTACTAGAAAAATAGTTCAGATCAAATAAAACTCCTCGGAGTTATTGGGGCAATAGTAGGGAATCATAACC
>ERZ773031.1785-NODE-1785-length-10515-cov-3.492256_pt1 | contig 10515 bp, 5 predicted proteins | sample MGYA00511666_ERZ773031 | MGnify/ENA primary metagenome ERZ773031 (study PRJEB29015, sample SAMEA2738135) | human oral metagenome | biome: human oral; feature: human-associated habitat; material: saliva | place: China | collected 2250 ...
TGTACATGTACTCTGCAGCGGCAACGGCCTGATCCTGCTTGTCCTTATCAATCGTCGAAATGATGCGGTATCCACCGGTTGCCAGCTGATCGGCGGTGAAACCACCCTCTTGGGCGAGTTCCGTACGGATCTGCTCCATAAGATAACCGGTCGGACCTTCCATTGTCGGCCCACCCAAAGTATCGGGATCAATGGTCTTTGGGAATTCAGCTGCGTTCGCATCGGCCTGAGAAATCCAGCCGTCTTCGACCATCAGATTGATGACACGAGTCCACCGCGAGCGCGCTTTCTCTTCATCAACTGCCGGGTCCCACGCGGAAGGAGCGGGAATGATTCCGGCAATCATTGCGGCCTCGGAAAGGGTGAGATCTTTTGCCTCATGACCGAAGTAAGCCTGGGATGCGGCCTCAATTCCGTAGGCTCCACGCCCGAAGTAAATAGTGTTGAGGTAGTTACCGATGATCTGGTCTTTGGACTGTTCTCGGTTGATCTTGAGGGCAAGAATTGCTTCCTTGGCCTTACCCACATAACCGGTCGTTTCCCCAACGTAGTAGCGCTCAACATATTGCTGGGTCAGGGTCGATGCACCCTGGCGTGCCCCGCCCCTAATATTGTTGATTAGCGCGCGTCCAATACCTTTAAGATCAACACCCGAGTTCGTGTAGAAAGTCCGGTCTTCCGAGGCAACAACGGCATGCGCGACATAGTCTGGAAGCGTCGATGAATCGATGATCTTCCTATTGACCTGCGACATCCGACCCATTTCGGTGGTGCCATCGGCGTAGTAGACAGTCGTGGTCTGCGCGAGCGCAACCTGGTCGGCCTGGGGAATTGTCAACGCGGCATAGGCAACCAAGAAGGTCCCCAGCCCCGCGATGATCAGCCCAAGGAAAGTAAAGAGGATTCCGCGGCCGATACGTGTACCTAGGCTCCGCTTCTTCTTCCCCTTATTTGCCTTAGCGCCCTTAGCTGGGCCCTTCTTCGCACGCGCGCGGCTTGCTGCTGCCGAGACTTCGCGATCGCTTTGCGGGCGAGTTGGACGCTTACGCGCACTACTTGCCGACGAGGAGCTAGCGCCTTGGGTGCCTGTGCGTCGACCCTCGCTGCTGCTTCCTGTGCGCGTCGAGGCCCCGCCTGAGACCCGTGCAGCCGCGGAAGTCCGCTTGGGTGCGGAGGGTGTCGAGGATGCGGAAGTCTTAGGAATCGTTCCCTCTCCATCGCGACGGGCCTGCTCTGCGAGCCGACGTCGAGTGGCCTCGGCCCGCGAGGGAAGAGGTCGACGTCCGCGGTCGTCGTTTGCGTTAGAAGGTGCCACGAAAAACCAGCCTTTCAGCATAGGTGATCGTGTCTAGCCTACGCAGAAAGCGGGCGTATTGCCTAAAGCAAGCTCCGGATCGGCTTAGTTTTCACTGGCAGAACGACGCTTGCGCGCCTTCTTTTCGGCGGCCTTTGCTTCCCAGCGTTCCTGCTGCGCTTGATACTCCGCGGCGATCTCTCGAACTTCATCCGATGCCCACCAGGCAAGGAGCGCCTCGCGCGCCGCTTCTTCGCCCAAAGGACCCTGTTCCATTCGAAGATCCAGAAGATAATCGCGGGCCATCTTCACGGCCTTCGAAGGACGCAGACCAAGAATTTCCATGATCTGATCGCCATCGAGATCGGGGCGAATAGCGTCGAGTTCTTCTTGGGCGCGAAGAGCAGCAATACGCTCTTCCAGGTCGTCATAGGCAGCAGACAGGTAGGCAGCCTTGCGCTTATTACGCGTTGTGCAATCAGCGCGCGTCAGGCGATGCAGGCGCTCAAGAAGCTCTCCCGCATCGGCGACGTAGCGGCGCACTGCCGAATCCGTCCATTTCGCTTCCCCATAGCCATGGAAACGTAGGTGGAGGGCAACCAGTTCTGAAACGGCATCGATCGTTGCCTTATCAAAACGCAGGGCCTTCATCCGCTTACGCGTAAGCTTCGCTCCCACTAACTCATGGTGGTGGAATGACACGGTGCCATTGGATTCAAAGCGACGTGTGGCCGGCTTGCCCACGTCGTGCATGAGTGCCGCGAAACGCAAAATGAAATCCGGACCGGGAACAGGACCGTCAGCATCCGTTTCCAAATCGATCGCTTGATCCAAAACGGTCAGCGTATGTTGGTAAACATCCTTGTGACGATGATGCTCATCAACGGTCGACACCAGAGCAGACAGCTCAGGCAAGACGATATCTGCAACCCCGGTGTGGACCATCAATTCCAAACCGCGCCTGGGCCACGGCGAAATGATGAGTCGTTCAAGTTCAGCGCGGATGCGTTCAGCTGAAACGATCTCAAGACGTCCGGCCATTGACTCCATGGCATCCATGACATCTTCATCAACATCAATACCCAGCTGGGCGCTGAAGCGCGCAGCACGCATGATCCGCAGCGGATCGTCATCAAAGGACTGCAGAGCACTGACGGGGGTACGCAGACGGCCCGAAGCCAAATCACCAAGGCCATCGTGGGGATCAACCAGAGCCATCTGAGGCAATCGCATGGCCATCGCATTGACGGTGAAATCACGCCGCGTCAGATCGCCTTCCAGAGTGTCGCCATACTCGACCTCGGGCTTGCGCGAACCAACCTCATACGAATCCGTACGGTAGGTCGTGACTTCAACGACCAGTTTTCCGCGGCGACCACCAATGGTCCCGAACTCGCGGCCAATATCCCAGGTTGCATTCCCCCACTGCGCCAGTAGTTTCTCAGTTTTCTCCGGACGCGCAGAAGTCGTGCAATCAAAATCGTGGGGAGTGAGTCCCAAGAAGGCATCGCGAACCGGTCCACCGACCAGGCTGATTTCTTCTCCAGCTTCGGCGAAAATTTCACCGAGCTCGAGGATTTCCTTGGGAAGGTGGGAAAAAGCCTGCTGCGCCTGAGCCATTAATAGACCCAGATCGCCCTCGCCTAGACCGCTGGGAAGGGGGGCGTGTGAGCGGGATTGACCCATCGTTCGCGAAAGTTGTGTACTCATCCCCTCCAGCATGCCATGATTTCCGCATCTTTGATGCATCCGCACCACGGCCTCGTCTTCGGTTGACATGCGCCGAAGGTCGCACCAATTGACCTTCTGACACACGAAAATTGCGGTAATTCCCACTTGACCGATGGTGCGACCTGACCAAGAGCCCCAATCCCGCCTAAAGTGGAGGTATGACTGTGCCTTCTGAAGCCTTACGACCCGGAGTGCCCCGGCCTCCGCGTCGCAATCCTTCTTTGCGCACGGTCCAGCCGACACCCCATTTCCTTCCCGTTTCTTCCGAAACCTCCGCGGGCGGCATCGTTGTCGATGTTCGCGATGGTCAGCCCTATGCGGCAATCATTGCTCGCCGTAATCGGTCGGGGAAGATCGAATGGTGCCTCCCAAAGGGACATCTTGAAGGCCGTGAGTCTCCCGAGGAAGCGGCTCTGCGCGAAGTCGCCGAAGAGACCGGAATCCACGGGCGAATTATTCGTCACCTCGCATCGATCGACTACTGGTTCTCAGGTGCAGATCGACGGATTCACAAGGTCGTTCACCACTACTTAATGGGCTACATCTCAGGCTCCATCACCGTCGAGGGCGACCCCGATCACGAGGCCGAAGACGCCGCGTGGGTTCCCTTGCGTGACCTCACCCATGAGCTGGCCTATCCCAATGAAAGGCGCATTGTCGGTATCGCTTTGGACTTGCTCTACCGGGATGCATCATGATCAAGCCGCCAGCAGCTCGATACGCACTGACTCTTCTGCCTCTGAGCGCACTACTCCTGGGGGCCACCCCCGCGAGCGCTCAAGCGCTGCCCACGCACGTTCAGGGAACCCAAAGAGCACAGGCCTCAGCTTCTGCGCGCTCCGCCTCGCTCTCTGGGCTCGCGCCCCAATCAACAACGCGACCACAGATATTGGGAGATGCGGGTCAGGCCTCGGGAATTGACGTACGAATCAACAGGCTGGAACCACGGGTCATTACCTCGCAGCACAACCTGCAGGTATCGGGCGTCGTTCGAAACCTGTCAGATAAGCCCGTCACGAACCCATCGCTGGATGCCTACGTCCAGACTTATTCACCCGTGACCGCACCGGAGCTTTCCTCGTACCTTTCTGGTCAGAGCTGGCAGGGTCGGCGTGTCCATGCGGGGACCCTCGAGGCAACGATTGCTCCTCACACCGAGCAGACCTTCCACATCACAATCCCATTTGAATCTCTTCCCTTCGGATCAGATTTCGAGTGGGGACCGCGTGGAATCACCATCGTTGTTGAAGGCGATGAAACTCGCGGGTCTGATCGTTCAATCCTCGTGTGGGATTCGGGTTATTCCCTTGAACCCACTCGCGCAAATGTCCTGCTCCCATGGACCGAGTCAACGCCGCAAACCCCCACCGACTCCTATTCGATCCTGTCCGCGGCATCGATGACCGGTGTCACTTTTGCGACCGATTCAGATACTTTGCTCCGCGAGCTCACGGTCCCCGAGGACCAAAGTTCATCTCGCGCTTTTCCTTCCGCATCCTCCTCGGCCGCTTCTCCTTCTCCTTCGACTTCCTCTTCTTCCGAGGCCTCTACCTCCCCTTCCCCCAGTACCTCTTCCTCGCCGACTGTGCGTTCCGAGGCCGAGATCACGGCAGATCGCAATACTCGTGCGGCCTTTATCCAAACCTTCTTCGAACGCACGAAAGAATTGGTTGCTCTACCCAGCCACGACGCTGACCTTTCATTGGCAACCATGCTCAACAATGACGCGGTTATGGACTTCCTGGCCTCATCGCGTGCCTCGGTTCCAACCTCCGTCAGCAAGGTCAAGGCTCTCCTGCCTTCCTCGCGTTCAAATGCGTCTTCTTCTCCCTCGAGTTCTGCTTCGTCTTCCTCAGATGCAAGTCCCTCAAGCGAAAGTTCGCAATCACCTAGCGCCACCCCCTCGCCGGACTCAAGCTCGGCCTCGTCAGATAACGACCACTTCGGGCCGACACTGATCTCAAATGTCTCCTGGCCTGCCTCGCAAAGCTGGGGTACTCAAGCGCTCAACAGCAAATACGCCTCAACCGTGATTGCCCCTCCCGGGCAACTAGCGCCAAGCTCAGAGCAGAACTTCACCTCGATGGCCAAGGTCAAGCTCTCATCCGACGGCCAGACCCACACGGGTGACTCTGCTCAGTCTGGGGATACGGTCACTGCTCTTGCCTCAATCGACAGCCTGAGTGAGCTTTTGTCGTGGGATGCGCAAAGCGTTGATGATGAGCTGGATACTCAGCAATTCCTGACAGCTTTGACGGCGATGGTTACCCGCGAGCGCCCAAACTTCTCGCGTACCTTATTTGTTCCACTTCAGCGCGGGTCCTCGCTGGATGAGAATCGCATTGAGCGTGTTCGCGCGATCCTCGATAACCGCTGGGTCAAGGGCACCAGTTTCAGTGAACTCGTGGATTCCGAGGCCACCGATATTGAACGTAACCCCGTCGAGGATGCTCATTTTTCTGACGAACTGCGCTCGCAAACGGCAGGACTGAGCGCAGCATATTCAAACGCTCTTCCCTTGGCCGATGCCACAGCGAATGTTGATGCTGCGCGTCTTCAATTGAATTCGACCGTAGCCAGCGCGCTCCAAGCGGATGCGGGTGACCAGCAAAGCCAAACGATCACTGCAAATACGCAGGCACTTGATACATTCAGGGCCTCCGTCTCAGTTGAATCCTCGAACGCCGTCAATCTGATTAACAAGAGCGCGAATTTCCCCGTGCGCGTGCGTAACTCACTTCCATGGCCAGTCAATGTCGAAGTGACTTTGCTTCCCAGCGACCCACGCCTGCGCGTAACCAGCACGGGAATGGCCACGATCCCCGCGAATTCCTCCTCGAATGTGGATGTGCCAGTCACGGCAATTGGTTCGGGGGATATTCGCGTGACCTATAAGGTGTCAACGCCCAGCGGAGCTGTTCTTGACGATTCCCAGAAAGTCCTGGTGCGAATGCGCGCGGGATGGGAAGACGCAGCCACTGCGGTCATGACCGTCATTGTAGGAATCGCTTTCCTTGGCGGCATCATTCGGACCATTCGACGTCGTTTGAAGTCCTCGCAAAGCGAAGAGTCTTCACATCTTCCCGGAATGGGCGGCGTCGAAAAGGGCACAGTGAACGTTCCACTTTCCAGCGGCGGTTTTGTCCACGCAGGACGTCCCCCGCGTCACCCAGATCATCCGGAAAGCTCGGATTCACCCAAACCAGATGTAGAGGATCAGAATGAGTGAAAGCCAGGCCCGCAACGGCTCACTTCTTCGAGCCAGCGTACTGATGGCCTCGGGAACAATGGTTTCCCGAGTCCTTGGCTTCATTAAAGCCGCTATGCTCTTGGCGGCCCTGGGTTCTGCCGGTGGCGCGGTCTCCGCGGCTTTCCAAACGGCTAATACTCTTCCCAACACAATCTTCAACCTGCTGGCATCGGGCGTTTTCGATGCGGTCTTGGTTCCCCAGATCGTGCGCGCACTCAAACGCGACGAGGGTCAGGTCTACATCAACCGACTGATTACTCTGGCCGGAACCATTCTGTTCCTAGTCGCCTTCATTTCAACGCTCTTGGCACCGGTGCTCATCGTCATCATGGCACCGGGATACAGCCAAGACATTCGCTCACTTGCCGTTGCTTTCGCATTCTTGTGTCTCCCGCAGATTTTCTTCTACGGCCTGTACAACCTCTTGGGCGAGCTGCTCAATGCCCGCGGTGTCTTCGGTCCCTACATGTGGGCGCCAGTGCTCAACAACATCATTGCCATCGCAGGTCTGGTGGCTTTCCTGATTCTGTGGGGTGCCCACGAAGATTTCGCAATTTCTGACTTCACATCCCCCCAGTTCTGGCTGCTGTCGATCACAACCACTTTGGGCGTGGTCTGCCAGGCTCTGGTGCTCTTCATTCCTATGCGGCGCGCGGGAGTCTCCTTCAAGCCTGACTTCCACTTCCGCGGAACATCTTTTGGTTCTGCCTCAAAGGTTGCGGGTTGGACCTTTGCAACCTTGGGTGTGTCTCAGGTTGGTGTTCTTTCGACGAACGCGATCGCTTCAATTGCGGATAACTACCTGAACCAGAACCCCATGCCCATCGCGGGCCTGGCGGGATATTCGGCAGCCTTCTTAATCTTCATGCTGCCGCAGTCGGTCATCACTGTTTCTCTTGCAACCGCGATCTTTACGCGATTGAACTACGCGGTCGCCGACGACAATGACCAGGAAGTCGCCGAGCACTACCACACAGGTATTCGCCTGATTACCTCACTGACGGTTCTTGCGGCCGCAATTTTCATGGCGGGCGCGGCTCCCATGATGCAGCTGGTTGTCACGAACACCGCCCGCCCCGAACTCATTTCTTCCTACGCGCTGATCCTGGTCTCCCTCATGCCCGGTGTGGCTTCCACGGGCATTGTTCTGATGAGCCAGCGCGTCTTCTTTGCCTACGAGGACGCCAAGCCCGTTTTCCTGATGGGCATTGTTCCGACGATCTTGCAGATCATTGTCGGTTGGTCGATCTACTTCGCAACCGGCGTGCGCTGGTGGGTCATCGGTGCGGCTCTAGGCGAAACCGTCTGCCGAATCGTTCAGGGTTTGATTGCGATGCGCTGGGTCGGACAGCGCAACAGCTACGTGAATTCCTCGGAAATAACGCGCTCCTACCTCACCTACGTCGGGTGTGCGATCATCGCCGGCGGTATCGGTTTTGGCGCTCTTTGGCTCATGGGAATCTACACGACCCTGTCTTCAAAGATCCTGCGCTGGCTGCTTTCGGGCGTGAAGTTTGGCGTGGTGGCCATCATCGTCACCGTCGTGTACATGATCGCAATGCGTGTCATCAATCCCCAAGAATCTTCAACCAGTATTCGTCCCCTGCTCAAGCGTTTACACCTTCCGATCGCGGTATGTGACCTGCTTTCGGCCGCGCAGCCTACACGTGAACGACAAAGCGTTCATAATGGTGTGGCACCGTCCCCTCAGGAGGAAACCATGGCTACCGAGGACCAGCACATCCCCCGTGAAGGAACGCCACAATGGGTTCCCCTTTCTGTTGACCTTTCGGTGCCAACCTTCGATGATGTTATTCATCCCGACGGCGAGGGCCACCCTGCGGCATCGTCTCATTCACCCCAGCAGGACACACCTGCGAATGTCCCAACCCTTCCTCACAGCAATCGCAGTTCCCAAGGGAGCGTCCAGATGAGCCAAGCAAAGCCCGAACATCCCATCGTCCCGACCTTGCCCGCAACCGCGCGCATGTACGACGTGGACGCAACTGCACCCGCCGGTATCCCCTTGGGTGCCGCAGCTGCCGAGGCCTCGGCTGAGACGGCCGCCGCTAAGGCTCAGCATCAGGAATCATCTTCTCGTATCCCCGCCCCGCTTCCCCATGGTTTCGCCGAGGGCGCGGTTGTCGGAGGGGCCGCAGCATCCGTTGCGGGCTCTGGCGCGGCTGCCACCCCGACTCGCTCCTCCGGTCACGGTCATTCCGAGGCCGGCGGTGGCGCTCACGGAGGCTCTGGCGGTGGCCGTGGAAACTCCGGCGACGCTCACGGCCACGATGAACACTCACGCGCTTCGGCCTCGGGAAATGGGGGCGAAAAGGGAATTGACCCCACGCGACCCACGATTATCTTTGCTGCAGTTCTGACCGTCATCGCCACGATTTGGGCGGGAGCAACTGCCCTCAGCCCGGTTAAGCACAGCGATATCAGCAGCTCAGTCACTAAGCCAAGCTCATCGGCATCCGCCTCAGCATCGGCGCAGCCCACCCAAGAAGCCACTCAGGCCGCGACGGAGAAGCCCGTAATTTCCAGTGTTTCCGTGCTGTCCTGGCAAAACGATAAGGGTGACCACGAAGAAATGGCTGTCAATATGATTGACGGCGATGCAAAGACGAATTGGCACTCGCGCTACTTCGATTACAACCAGTTCTTGGACCAGACCGCGGTCACCATCTTGGTGAAGCTCGAGAAGAAGGCAACGGTCTCTGAGATCACCTTGGATATGGATCCGTCGACCACCGGTGGTGAAGGCGTGGTACGTGCTGTAAATCCCAATACGCCTCGAGAGGGAACAGAAATCGCTACGACAACGTTCTCTCCCAAGACGGACATCAAGCTGGCACATCCCGTGGAAACTGAAGCGATCAGCATCACCTTCCGTAAGATGCCAACATCGCAAGATGGCCGCGCCTGGGCGTGGGTCAGCGAATTGTCAGTGAAGTAACCGTTACCTGCTCAAAAGGAGACATCATGTCTGAAACTATCCACGACGTCGTTATCGTCGGCTCCGGTCCTGCGGGATACACTGCGGCTATTTACACTGCGCGCGCTGGATTCAAGCCTGTTGTCGTTGCCGGTGCCCTAGCTGCCGGTGGCGCGCTGATGAACACGACTGAAGTTGAGAATTTCCCCGGTTTCCCCGAGGGTGTCCTTGGCCCGGAGCTGATGGACAATATGCGTCAGCAGGCCGAAAAGTTCGGTGCTGATGTTCGCTACGAGGATGCCTACACACTGGAGCTCGAAGGCGACATCAAGAAGATCACCCTTGAGGATGAAACCCTCCTGGCTCGCAGCGTCATCTTGGCGACCGGTTCGGAATACCGTCATATGAATGTTCCCGGAGAAGAAGAGTTCTTTGGTCGAGGCGTCTCCGTCTGCGCGACCTGCGATGGTTTCTTCTTCCGTGACAAGCACCTGATCGTTGTCGGTGGCGGTGACTCTGCAATGGAAGAGGCAACCTTCTTGACGAAGTTTGCTTCAAAGGTCACTGTCGTTCACCGCCGTGATCAGCTGCGTGCGTCTAAGGCTATGGCCGATCGCGCACTGGCCAATGAGAAGATCGAATTCGCATGGAACTCTGTTGTCGAAGAGGTTCTGGGCGATTCGGCTGTCACCGGTGTTCGCTTGCGTTCCACCGTTGATGATTCGACTCGCGTTCTTGATGCCGATGGTGTTTTCGTTGCCATCGGTCACCTTCCCCGCACCGCCGTACTTTCCGGTCAGGTTGCTTTGGACGAGGCCGGTTACATCCTGGTCAATGACCCGGGTACCGCAACGAACCTTCCGGGTGTCTTCGCCTGTGGCGACGCTGTTGATCACACCTATCGCCAGGCAATTACCGCTGCGGGTTCCGGTTGCCGTGCTGCTCTTGATGCGCAGCACTGGCTCGAATCTCAGGTGTAAGTATTGAAGGCCTTCAGTTTCCTGAGCTTTGGACACTACGCACGGGACAGAAGGCGCGGACTGAGCGGGCGCGATGCCCTTCATCAGGCTATTGAATTGTCGGTCGCTGCCGACGATCTAGGTGTCAATGGCGCCTACTTCAGGGTGCATCATTTTGCGCCTCAGGGGGCTTCCCCTATGCCGCTTCTTTCTGCGGTTGCAGCACGGACGGCACATATTGAAGTGGGTACCGGCGTTATCGATATGCGCTAGCACATGTCTGAGTTATGACGTTCGATGCCACCCCTATCGTTTGTGGGCACGCGCTGCGCGCAGCCCGTTG
>ERZ773031.1795-NODE-1795-length-10464-cov-5.170718_pt1 | contig 10464 bp, 9 predicted proteins | sample MGYA00511666_ERZ773031 | MGnify/ENA primary metagenome ERZ773031 (study PRJEB29015, sample SAMEA2738135) | human oral metagenome | biome: human oral; feature: human-associated habitat; material: saliva | place: China | collected 2250 ...
CTGCGGATTTTATTCGTTCAAGCGAAGCGCGTTTGGAATCCGCAGGTATTTAGGCGAATAAGCACACGATCACTTGCGCAACGAAGTGTTCGCGAGGAGCGTTATAGCGTTAGCTGTTAAATTGTTAGCTTTAGGAGGTTTGTGATGGACGCGCAGAATGTAACGCCGATGATGCAGCAGTATCTCGCCGCGAAAGAGGCGCATCCGGGCGAGCTTCTTTTCTTTCGTCTGGGTGACTTCTACGAGATGTTCTTCGACGACGCGAAGGTGGCGGCGAAGGAGCTCGGGCTGACGCTGACGAGCCGCAGCGGCGATCTCGAGAAGAATCCCATGTGCGGCGTTCCCTATCATGCGGCGGACAGCTATATCGCACGCCTCGTCGCAAAGGGGTTCAAGGTGGCGATTGCCGAGCAGATCGGCGACCCGAAGGCAAAGGGCCTGACGCACCGCGAGGTGGTGAAGGTAGTCACGCCGGGCACAGCACTCTCCGATGAGGTGCTGCGGGATGCGTCCAACATCTACATCGTCCTCCTGCACGAGCCTGCGCCGGGGCAGTTCGTCCTCGCGGGCGCGGACATCACGACGGGCGAGGCGTTCTATGCCGTCTACGCGGGCGAGCACGCGGCACAGCAGATCATGGATGAGCTCTATCGCCGCATGGCGGCAGAGCTGCTCCTGACGGAGAACTTTTCCCTCGCGGATGAGGTGCGGGCGTTTCTGACGCATCGTCTGCCGCACTGTGCGGTCTCCGTCGTTGGCAGGGATGCGGACGCGGAACTTCCTGCGCAGCATTTCCCCGCAGAGGAGATTCCGCGCGATGCGGGGGCGCGGGCGGCGCTCGCGGCGCTCCTCGCCTATCTGCATGAGACGGTGATGGCGGATCTCTCGCAGATCAACCGCCTCTCCTTCCTCGATGCGGCGGAGACGATGCAGCTCGACATCGATACGCTGCGCAACCTAGAGATCACGCGCAGTCTGCGCGACGGCGGGAAAAAGAACACCCTCTTTGACGTGCTCGACTTTACACGCACACCGATGGGAACGCGCCTCTTGAAATCGTGGCTCGAGCATCCGCTGCTCACGCCGCACCGCATTGATGCGCGGCTGGATGCGGTGGCAGAGCTGGTGGAAAAGAGTACGCTGCGCGCTGACCTGCGCGATGCCCTGCATACGGTCTATGACTTCGAGCGGCTCCTGACGCGCATTGAGACGCAGACGGCGAACGCACGCGACCTCGTCGCCCTGCGCATCTCCCTCGCCGCCCTGCCCGCCGTGCGCGCGTGTCTCACAGCGGCAGCGAGCCGCCTCCTTGTGTGTGCAGCAGGGGAGATCGAGACCTTCGATGCGCTGCGTGACGAGCTCACGCGTGCGCTCGTGGATGAGCCGGGGCTCTCGGTGCGCGAGGGCGGCATGATTCGTGCGGGCTATCATGCCGATCTCGATGAACTCCGCCGTTTTTCCCATGACAGCAAGTCCCTTCTGCAGGAGATGGAGGAACGTGAACGCACGCGGACGGGCATCAAGACGCTCAAGATCGGCTACAACAAGGTGTTCGGCTACTACATCGAGGTGCGCCACAGTGGGCGCGATCAGGTGCCCGAGGGCTATATCCGCAAGCAGACGCTCGCGAATACGGAGCGTTTCATCACGGAGGAGCTGAAGGACTTCGAGGCGAAGATTCTCGGCGCAGAGGAGAAGATCACCGCCCTTGAGTATCATCTCTTCACAGAGCTGCGCGAGCGCGTACGCGAGCAGCTCGTGCCGATCCAAGGCGTCGCCCGTGCGATTGCGCGCGTCGATGTCCTGCAGAGCCTTGCGGCGGCGGCCGCATCATATCGCTATGTCCGCCCGACCGTGGGCGCGGACGGCGGCATCCGCATCCGCGACGGGCGGCACCCGCTGGTGGAGAGCATCCTGCAGCGCGATGTGTTCGTCCCAAACGATACGGAACTCAGCCACGGCGGAACGGAGACAATGCTCATCACGGGACCCAACATGGCGGGCAAGTCCACCTATATGCGGCAGGTCGCTCTCCTCACGCTCATGGCGCAGGTCGGCAGCTTCGTCCCTGCGCGCACGGCGGAGATCGCACCCGTCGACCGCATCTTTACGCGCATTGGCGCGAGCGATGACCTCGTGAGCGGGCAGAGCACCTTCATGGTGGAGATGAACGAGGTCGCACAGATTCTGCGCGAGGCGACGAAGGACAGCCTCGTGATTCTCGACGAGATCGGGCGCGGTACGAGCACCTTTGACGGCATGAGCATCGCGCGTGCGGTGGTGGAGCATATCGACGGCCGCATCCACGCCAAGACGCTCTTTGCAACGCATTACCACGAGCTGACGGAGATGGAGAACGAGCGCATCCACAACTACTGTATTGCCGTGCGCGAAAAGGGGAAAAATGTCGTGTTCCTGCGGCGCATCGTCGCAGGGGCGGCAGATAAGTCCTACGGCATCCACGTCGCACGCCTCGCGGGTCTGCCGCAGCGCGTGACGGAGCGCGCGGAGGAGATCCTGCACGCATTGGAGGAGGCTGCGCCGCAGAGCGCACCGCAGGAGACATCGGCACAGAAAAAGCCCGATGCGGGGATGGCGTCGCTCTTTGCGGGCGGGACGCTCGACGAGCTGCGAGCGCTCGATGTGATGACGATGACGCCGCTTGAGGCACTGAATACACTCTATCGCCTGCAGGAACAGGCGCGAAAGGAGGCGGGTGAGGGATGACGCGGATCCACGTATTGGACGATGCGACCATCAACAAGATCGCGGCGGGCGAGGTGGTCGAGCGGCCTGCCTCTGTCGTAAAGGAGCTGGTCGAGAACGCGATGGATGCGGGCGCGACGGCGATCGAGGTCGAGATCATGGGCGGCGGCACGAGTTTTATGCGCGTGACGGACAACGGCCGCGGCATGACCGGAGAGGATGCGCGCGCGGCGATTCTGCGTCATGCGACGAGCAAGATTGCCGCCGCCTCCGACCTCGAGACGATTGCGACCCTCGGCTTTCGTGGCGAGGCTCTGCCGACGATTGCTTCCGTGTCACATTTTTCCCTCCTGACGCGGCAGGCGGCGGATGATCTCGGTACGCGCGTTGACATCAGCGGCGGCGGTGCGCCCATGATCGAGGATGCGGGCTGTGCGGTCGGGACGAGTGTGCGCGTCGAGGATCTTTTCTTCAACACGCCCGCGCGCAAGAAATTTCTCAAGACGAATGCGACCGAGGCGGGAAAGATCAGTGACTACGTGATCCGTCTCGCGCTCTCGCGCCCCGACATTGCGTTCCGCTTCATCAACAATAACCGTATGACCATCATGACGGCGGGGGACGGCGACCTCGCACGCGCGATTGGGAGCATCTACGGCAGCGACGCGGCGGGCGCACTGATTCCGCTGGACTTTCATGACGATGCGGCGGACATCCGCATCACGGGCTATATCTCAAAGCCGTCGCTGATTCGCAGCAGCCGCGCGTGGCAGACCTACATCGTCAACGGGCGGACGATCCAGAACCGTGCGATTGCAAAGGCAATCGACAATGTGTACCGCTCCCTCGTGCCGAAGATGGGCTTCCCGCTCGCCGTTCTCGTCATCACCGTACCGCAGCGCACGATTGATGTGAACGTGCATCCGCAGAAAACGGAGATGAAGTTCGAGGACGAGGGGCGTATTTTTAAGGCGGTCTACAAGGCCGTGCTTGACGCCATTCGCAGCGCGGCAGGAGAGACGACGGGGATCGCCGCCGCCGTAGAAAAGCCGAAGTTCCACTATGAGGCGATGCCGCTCGATGTGAGCGCGTCGCCTGTGTCGGCATCTCCTGCCGTGCCTCTGCGCGGCGGCTATGCCGCCCCGCCGCCGCGCCCGCAGACTGTCCATGAGGCTCTGCAGTGGGCGGGAACGCGCGTCGATCTGCGTACGGCACAGGATGCCGTGCAGGAGGCACGCACACAGGAGCGCGCGGCGTTCGCGGATGTACCGTCTGCACCGCAGGCGGTACAGGGGGACGACATCTCCGTGGAGGAGCGGATGCTCCCCATCGGGCAGGTCGACCTCACCTACATCATCGCCCAGAGCGCGGCGACGCTCTACATCATCGATCAGCATGCGGCGCATGAGCGCATCCTCTTTGACCGCTTTTCGGCACAGACAGATGGGATTCCCTCCCAGCAGATGCTCGTGCATGCCATTCTTTCGTTTGATGCACACGAGGCACAATATATTGAAGAAAATGCGGAGCTCTTTGACCAGCTCGGCTTTCATCTGGAGGCGGCGGGGGAGCGCACCTACCGCCTGACGGAGACGCCCGCCGACGTCCCAACGGAGGAGGCGGAGGGCATCATCCGTGAGATTCTCGCATCCCTCGGCGACCTGCACACAGCGACCCCTGCGAATCTGCGCGAGGTGGGGATTGCGACGATGGCGTGCCGTGCGGCGATCAAGGCGGGCGAGGAGCTGAGCATTCGCCAGATGGAGATCCTCTTGGCGGAGCTGCGTGCGACGCCGTTTCCCTTTACCTGTCCGCATGGGCGCCCGACGATCCTGAAGTTCGGCACGCATGACCTCGCGAAGATGTTCAAGCGCACGGGGTTCGGGTTGTGACGCGCGGGACGGTCAGTGCCGTCGTGACGACCGTGCGGCGCGGGCAGAAATTCGCCGAAGCAAACCGCGCACTCGCGGCGCGGACGGCAGCAGCACTCGGCATCCCAAACGTCCCGCGCGGCAGTGCCTCGCTCGACGAGATGCGTACGGCGTATGGCGTGGATGCTGTGCTCGTCGCACGGCGCGGCCTTTTGACGGCGGTGACGGCGGAGGGCGAGCTCTTCTTTCATCCCGGGATGGCACATCTGCGCATCAAGAATCTGCGGAGCGGGCAGGGCGACCACCTCGTCCATGCGCTCGGCCTCACGGAGGGGATGTGCGTCCTCGACTGCACGCTCGGCACGGGGGCGGATGCCATCATCGAGAGCTTTGCCGTCGGGGTGACGGGCAGCGTGACGGCGCTCGAGGCGAATCCCATCATCGCGGCGGTGATCGGCGACGGACTCGCACATGCGACAGGGGATAATTACGAGATGCACGCAGCGATGCGGCGCATCAGCGTCCATGCGGCAGATGCGCTGGACTACCTGTGCGCACAGGCGGACGGGAGCTATGACGCCGTCTACTTTGACCCGATGTTCCGCCGCCCCGTTCATGAGAGCGAGGGGATGAACGCCCTGCGCGTCCTCGCGGATGCACGTGCCCTCACCGAGGAAGTGATCGCCGAGGCGCGGCGCGTCGCACGCCGCCGCGTCGTCATGAAGGAGCGGCAGGGGAGCAGGGAGTTCGCCCGTCTCGGATTCACTGACCTCGCGGGCGGCAAGTACAGCCGCGTCGCCTACGGCGTGATGGAGGTATGATTTTCTCTAAAGTCCTTCAAACAACCTCATAAGTTCTGCTTAAGTTTCTTTTATGTTTCGCCGATATATAAGGTGGAACATTTTATTTTTGTGCAAAAAAGGAGGTGAGGCAATGAGAATTGCAGACGATTCGATGGCGCTGGTCGGGCAGGGAAGCAGGGGGACCGACCATGGACGAAGAGCGATGGGCAGCAGCGGCGCATCGTTTGCACAGGTACTGGAAGGGGCGAAAGAACGCGTCCGTTTTTCGCAGCACGCAGAGGAGCGGCTGCAGCGGCGCGGTGTGACGCTCACGAACACGGAGCTCGAGAAACTGGGCAGTACGATTGACCGCATGAGGGAAAAGGGGGCGCGCGAAGCGCTCATCTACATGAAGGACAGTACGGCGATGGTCGTCTCCGTGACAAACCGCACCGTCATCACGGCGCTTGACGACGTGACGGCGGCAGACAGTATTTTCACGAACATTGACAGTGCAGCCATCATCTGACGAAGCCGGACCTACGGGAGGCTTTTGACCGCGCGCGACTGGTGCGGTCAGCGGGATGCGGGGGCATCCCCATCCGTGCATTTCCTCAGGGGGGAGTGTACGCACATCACAGAGATGGCTCTTCCTTTGCGCTGTCAGACTGGCAAAGGAGAGATTCATTATGATCCGTTCCATGTACTCGGCTGTTTCCGGCCTGAAGGGACACCAGACCCGCATGGATGTCGTCGGCAACAACATCGCGAACGTCAACACGACGGGCTTCAAGGCGAGCCGCGTCACGTTCGCGGATATGATCTCGCAGAACCTCTCGGGCGCATCCTCGCCGACCGGCACGATCGGCGGCGTGAACCCGAAGCAGATCGGTCTCGGTATGTCCGTAGCGGCGACCGATCTCCTCTATACGAACGGCTCCGTCCAGCAGACGGGCAAGAATACGGACGTCGCGATCTCGCGCGGCGACGGTCTCTTCATCGTCTCGCGCGGTGAGCAGAAGTACTATACGCGCAACGGCGCGTTCTCGTTTGACGCCGAGGGCAATCTGACGCTTCCAAGCACGGGCCTTTACGTGCAGGGCTATATGGCAAACAACGGCGTGATTGCCATCGCAGGCGACAATACGACGAAGATCCGCATCCCCGCCGGCAAGTCCATGGAGGCAGCGACGACCGCAACGGCATCCTATACGAAGAATCTGAATGCGTCGACGCCGGGGTACGAGGTGGCAAATACTCTTGTGAAATATGCGGACGGCACCTCGGAGACAGTTGCAAACTATACCCCGACGGAAACGGGGCGCATCTCATTGACGCTCTCGACGGGCGAGACCGTCACACTGGACGGCACGGCAACCTATCCGTTCGATACGACAACTCCTGTTGCAGGCAAGACGCTCTATACGTCTAAAATTTCCAACATCACGGCTTCCCCCACAGGCAAGGTAGATCTCAAGTTGGGGCTTGATCCTACAAACGCTTCCAGCCCCAAAAAGATCGCGGGCGGCACGACGGATATTTCTCTCACGGGTCTTGAGACTGGTACCTATACCTACGGAGGGACATACAACATCAGTGGCACGATCACGAAGGTGACGACGGTCGGCACGGATGAAATCGAGCTGGAACTGGCTGCGGACAACAACTTTACCAATCCGAAGGTTGTGACCACGGTCACCGTTCCAAGCCCGACAACCTTTACCTACAAGGTCGGTGACACCTACAACGGACAGCTCAAGATCAAAGAGGTAAAGGGGCAGCCTGGATCAATTCTGGCGACGGCGGACGGCAATAAGGCGAAACTCGCCGCCGCTGAGACCGTGACGAGTGCGACGCAGACATTCCCACGTGTGGCCACGGCTGCAGACGGCAACGTTGCATCGACCTCGCGTGTCTCCGTCTATGAGTACAACAACAAGACGGTCTCCGGTGTTACGCTGAATACGAAGAGCGGTACGTCCATCGACGGCCTTGTGGCAAAGAGCTATGGCACAGGAGATACGTTCTATCCCTCTGTGGCAACGACGATTGCCGTGTATGATTAGCTCGGAGCAAAGCATTCTGTTCCCGTTGTCTATACGAAGTCGGAGAATAACAAGTGGAAGATATCGCTCGGCAGCGGCGGTGACTCCTATACCATCAAGGAGGCCGACGGCACAACGACGACCGTTGCACTGACCAAGACCGATCTCACCTTTGACACGGCGGGTTCGTATGTCAGCGGTTCTGCCTCGATTAGTCTCAAGTACACCAACGGTGCAGCGGATCAGCAGGTCGCCATCAACCTCGCCGCCATCACGCAGTACTCGGGTACGTCGACGATTGCGGCGGACTCCGACGGCAACGCGGCGGGCACGCTCTCGAACGTCGATATCGACAGCCAGGGTGTCATCACGGGCACGTATACGAACGGTGTCCGTCAGAAGGAAGCCCAGATCGCGATGGCACAGTTCAACAACCCCTCGGGTCTCACGAAGCTCGGCGGCAACCTCTATCAGGAGTCGAACAACACCGGTACGCGTACGATCAGCGGTGCGGCGGACATCGGCACGGAGCTGACGACATCGGCACTCGAGATGGCGAACGTCGATCTCGCCGATCAGTTCTCCGACATGATCATCACGCAGCGCGGCTTCCAGTCGAACTCGAAGATGATTACCGTCTCCGATGAGATGCTCGAGACACTGATCAATATGAAGCGTTAACGTTAAATCGAATCATCATTTGAAAGGGTCGCCCTGCGGGGCGGCTCTTTTTGTTGCTGTGTTCGGTGTTAGCTGATATAATAAAATAGCATGGAGGATGAGGCGGTGACGTTATGGACACAGATGCTGAAGATGTGCTTTGGCGGGCAGTTGACCCATTGAAATACGAAGTCGTACTCAAAAAATCGACTTATGATGCCCATATTATCGGAGATCACAGTGAAGAGGATGGGGCTGAACGAAAACTCTACGGGGGACAGGCAAAGTCTGTAATTGAACGACCGCGGTTTATCATCCTCTTGGGGACAAAAGGTGGACGCGAACGTCTTATGTATCTCGACTTTGTTTTAGTGCCGAAAGATGGGCGAATAAAGCTTCGAGGACTGACGGTCATTGTGGAGAAAGATACAATGCCCCGTGAAGTCGTTACGTGGAATCCGATCAACAAATTGAAAATGAACTGTCTTGCAGAGGAGGTTGTCTACGATGGGAGAAAAGCAGGTCAATAAATACGATGAGCGCCATGATGTGCTCCACATATTCTTGGGAAGCCAACAAAATGCTTTTGCCGATGAGGAGGCACCCGGGGTCTATGTGAATCGTGATGAGGACAGCGATGAGATTGTCGGACTGACGATACTGGATTATTCAAAAAAACGGGCAGCGGTCAAGGAAAAATATCCCAAGGTGAACTTTCCCCTCATGTCGACGGGAACGTGAAGCAGCAGACTTACTTTGTATGAGTTTCTGAAGGCATCTTCTCTTCTCTGCTCTCACGATGGAAGAATAACGAAAAAGTTTCCACGAGGACGGGAATGTCTTCGTGGAGACTTTTTTTATTTTGCGATATAGTCTTTATTTATATCTCTTAGGCTTTACTAATGATGGATACAGATGTATAATAAAGCACGCTGTTATTTTATCTGTGCAGAGAGGGGACTCTGTGTAGAATGGGGGAGTTATTCTCATGGAAATGCTGCTGGGCTTTATAGTCCTCCTCGTCTGTCTGATTGTCGGTGTACGGCACGGCGGACTTGGGCTGGCGGTGATCAGTGGCTTCGGCCTCGTGATCTACACGTTTATCTTCGGCTATCAGCCGGGAAAACCGCCGATCGATGTCATGCTGATCATCCTCGCGGTGGTTACCTGCGCGGGCTTCCTGCAGACTTCGGGCGGTCTCACCGTCATGCTGAAGTATGCGGAGAAGTTCCTGCGCAACAACCCGAAGCACGTCACGATTCTCGCGCCGCTGACGACGTGGTTTCTGACGGTGCTCTGCGGTACGGGGCACGTCGTCTATACGATGTTCCCGATCATTTACGATATTGCCATCAAGCAGGGCATTCGTCCCGAGCGTCCGATGGCGGTCTCGTCCGTGGCGTCGCAGATGGGCATCTGCGCGTCGCCGGTCTCGGTCGCTGTCGTCTCGATGGTGGCGTTCCTCTCGGCATCGGGGCATGAGTTCACCGTGTTCCAGGTGCTCTCGGTTTCCATCCCTGCGACGGGGCTGGGCGTTTTCTTTGCGGCGCTTTGGAGCTATCGCCGCGGCAAGGATCTCGATCAGGATGAGCGTTTCCAGGAGTTCATCCGCGATCCGGAGAACAAGCAGTATGTCTACGGTGACTCGGAGAGCCTTCTCGATAAGGAACTGCCGAAGGAATACTACCGTGCGATGGTGATCTTCTTCATCGGCATCCTAGCGATTGCCGTGCTTGGTAACTTCCCTGAGCTCCTGCCGAAGTTCCCGCCGAAGCCGGATGCCGCGCCGAAGGCGATCTCGATGGTTGTCGTCATTCAGATGGTCATGCTGCTCGTCGGTGCAGTCATCCTCGTTTCCTGCAAGGTCAAGGCAAAGGATGTCGGCAACTCGCAGGTGTTCCGCTCGGGGGTTGTCGCCCTCGTTTCGGTCTACGGCGTTGCGTGGATGGCGGATACCTATTTCATGAACCACATCGCGTTCCTCAAGGAGTTCCTCGGTGCGGCTGTGCAGTCCTATCCGTGGGCGTATGCTGTGCTGGCGTTCCTCACGTCGAAGCTCGTGAACTCGCAGGGCGCGGCGATTGCGATTGTCGTACCGATGGCGATCAACGTGGGTGTCGATCCGATCCTCATCCTTTCGTTCATCTCGGCATGTTACGGCTACTTTTTCCTGCCGACCTATCCGTCCGATCTCGCGTGCATTGGGTTTGACCGCTCGGGCACGACGCGCATCGGCAAGTATATCCTGAACCACTCGTTCATGATCCCTGGTCTGATCGGGGTTTCCTCGGGATGCTGCGTCGGCTATGTGATCGCACATCTGCTTTTCTGATATCACGTATCACAAGGAGCTGCTGCATGTCCCCGAAGCTGCTATGTCGTTATACCACAAGCCTTCCC
>ERZ773031.1798-NODE-1798-length-10457-cov-2.553644_pt1 | contig 10457 bp, 6 predicted proteins | sample MGYA00511666_ERZ773031 | MGnify/ENA primary metagenome ERZ773031 (study PRJEB29015, sample SAMEA2738135) | human oral metagenome | biome: human oral; feature: human-associated habitat; material: saliva | place: China | collected 2250 ...
GCATCCCTGTCTGTGATAAATCTTTGATTTACTACTCATCTGTGCTATCATCTTCTTCCTCCAATCTACAAAGTACTTCTTTGTTATATTAGGAGTTTATCAGATTATCTGTCCGTTAAAAATGACAGCTACTTTCCTTTCGAAACTGGCATTATCAATCAGAGTATTTCTTTGACATATCGGCAATACTTTCTTTAATTTGATTTCTAAGACTTTCAGGTTCCAAAACCTCTACATAAGGCCCATATTGAAGTGCCCAAAATTTCATTGCCTTTTCATTACAGTTGACTCTTACTGTAATCCGGTCTTCATCTTTTTTAATAATACTAAAGTCCGTCCCAAACCAATCCACCAACTCAGACATCATATCTTTAGTTGTCAGGAGCTTAATAGCAGTGCTTTTTCCACTAAACATATATATATGTTCTGCCATATGCTTTGGAAGATTTATCCCGGATTTAAGCTCAGGCACATCTTTCATCGGCTTAACTCTGTCTTCAAGTTCATGCACCTCAGTCATTCGGTCTATACGAAAATGTACTACATTATCATACTTGTCATAATTTCCTATCAGATAAAATTTTCCGTTATTTGCAACTATCCTGTACGGATTTACAATATAACGCTCTTCTCTCCTTGGATGAAGCTTAAAATCGGTTCCTATATCATTATATATAAAACTGATCTTATGTCCCTCTGAAATAGCATCATTTATCTTATCTATAGAGTAGATATTTTGTCTGTTTATATTCTTGTTAAGCTCAGGTATATTACATATATTTGATACTTTTGCATTAAAGTATTTACTTGAAAGCCCTCTGATTTTCTTAATCAATTCTTTTGCCTGATTTGAAGAAAAAGCTTTTGAAAATAAAACACTATCAATAAGTATCCTAAGTTCCGTTTCATCAAACTCTCCGGAAATCATCCTATATCCGTCTTCCATTGATATTTCAAATCCATGGCTCTCACCGAATTCTTTTAATAACAAGACATTATTCTTTACAGAGCGTCTGTCACATACCGTTCCATAATCTTTTTCCAAAAGCTTTATAATCTCTTGTTGCGTCAAAGAATGATTTTCATCGGTATAATTGCGAAGTATCTCCAGTATGAACATATTCAACATCTTTTTATTACCTATATCGTACAACTAAGCTTTCCTCCCGGATACAAAAATCCTATTTTCCGTCCATAAAACTGTCTATCTTTTCAATTTCTTTTTCTGCTCTATCTCCGACACATTTTATATCCCATTTATCTTTGCACTTGTCCTCAAACTCCTGTATAAATACTCCGACTGCTGCATATTTTGATTTCTTATACTCTTCGGTCTTACCTTTTACAGGCTTATCTTTGATGCTTCTATTAATACTACGCTCAAGTACCGTCAAGTTACCTATTCCGTTAAACTCATCCACATTGTCCTTATCATCTTTAAAATTATTTCTTGCCTCAATATGTTCAATATCATATGGATCCTTGATCAGTTCATAGTTAAAAAACTTCTCATAAATATCTCGTTCACTTACCCCTTTATCCACCTCATCAATAAGTGCGGTCAGTGTACAAACAAGATGAACCCTACTTGCATTGTAAAATAATCCTGATTTGATAATTTTATAAAAATCTTCTTTAGGTTCATAATCATTACTGCGTACCGGTGACCATAAGATATCTTTCGGATTTTTTACAATCTCATCAGTACTGCATTCCTTAAACAATTTAAAGTAGTCATCACAAACCTTATTTTGAACCGGATTTATTACTCTGTCATTAACTACAGTATAGATTAAAAAGAATCTAAACATATGCATATTTACTCTAAGTGAATCTATATAGTGATTGCTCCAAATATTTAATTTAGCCTTAAAATATGCGACAACAAAAGGTATAGTCCAATACCTTTTGTATCTGGTTTTTTCTACCAAATAAATGGAAAAGATTTCTTTTGCTATTTCAGAATGTTCACCATTAAACCTTACATTTTCAATCCAACGCCAATAATCTATAAACCCATCCACTATCTGCTTAAATGTGTCAAACTCCAGTACGCTTAGGTCACTTTGTTCTGTAAGTTTATCTCCTTTAAAAAGTTCATCAAAGAACTTTTGATTACTCTTGGACACTTCTGAAAATCCCCAGCCAAATTCAGCACAAATTATATGTTTGTAGATATCTAAAACCCAGCCCATATCAAATTTTGTCTGATCTGTTCTGCCGTCTTTTCCAAGTTTCTCATTGCTGTCATCTATCGATTGATAACAGGAATTTATTTCTTTTAACCAGTCTTTTGTATTATCGATTCCTCTAAGATAATTATAATATCTTACTTTAAAAATATCTGTTGCATTTAGGTCAAGTCCGGTAGTATTTATAGTATTAAAAACCGAAACCACTTCAGATAAATCCATTTCTTCAGTAATCAGTTGTACGAAGTATACATTATCCAAAACAAAGTTTTTCAATTCCGTATAGAATTCATTTTTATGTTTAAACTCTTTTTCAAAATGCTCAACTTCTTTCTTTAGCAGTTTCCTGTTTTCATAATATTTGGAAGAAGTATTTTTAATATTATCATCATTTAATACTTCTTTAAGCTTCTCCGATTTTATAACCTTACTGCAATCTATATACTCTTTAGGATTTATTTCATTTCTTTGAAGCAAGTCCAAAAACAGCAGAAATGTTGTAAGTCTTTGTTGACCGTCAACAATATCAAGTGTATTGTCATCTTTATTAAGATCAAGCTGTATTGTACCGAAAAACACAGGTTTTGCATTTGTTTTGCAGTCTTTTTTATTGACCTCTTTAAATGCATCAAATATAGATTCCAAAAAATCTTTTATATTTTTTTCTTCCCACGAATATGGACGCTGGTAAATAGGTATGCTATACCTTTCCCTTTCATTTACCTTTATCACCTCTCTAAGTCCAAGCACTTTAGAATCAATCGGAAATCCCATAAATCCTCCCCATAATAACTTATTCTATTAAGTTTACAATAATAATTCATTTTTATTCTACATCATTACAACCTTTTTTCAAGCTCTAATCATTACACTGTCTCGTATACTCCTAATTTGCTTTTTGGTAAGTGTTTTCTCTTTCAAAAGTTCTTGAACCATGGCATCAAAAAATCCTCTATTTTCAGCAATAATCTGCTTTGACTTTCTATAATATCTATCCATCTCTTTGGCAACTTTTCTGTCCTTGCTTTCCAATAAATATTGGGATGGATTACATCCTTCAAAAGCATCAAATCCATATGCACAGTAATTGTCAACAAATATTGTAACCAAGTCAAGAGCCCTTTGCAAGTCATCTATGCAACCCAGATCAAATGTTCCATAGATCATTTCAGTCGCAGCCTTACCTCCCAGGCTTCTGATGACTTCATTCTCTTGTGCAACTACATTAAAATTATAATCATCAGGTTTTCTTACAGAGGTTATACCCCCTGAATTATTTGAGTATCCACAGATAGAAACAAGATTTACAGATCCCGGCTCCAATATTTCAGAAATAACAGCATGTCCTGACTCATGTACTGCAACCTTTTTTAAAATATTACTGTCAATATATTCTACCGACTCGGGCGCATCAAATATCAAACGCATACATGCTTTTATAATATCTCTTTGTTCAATCTTTGATCTTTTGTCAAATACAGCATAAATTCCTGCTTCATTTATTACCATTTCCAATTCTGCACATGAATGTCCTACCAGAAAACTCGATATATCGTCTATATCTATATCTCCAAATACTCGTTTTTTACTTAAGAAATGCTTTATTATCTTCTTGGCATCATCTCCATCCGGGCATGTCATCTGAATAACCTTATCAAAACGTCCCGCTCTCATAAGTGAATTTGGTAAACAATATATATTATTTGCTGTAGCCAAAACAAAAACATTTGAGCCCTTACAATCATCGATGCATGATTGTACAACTACATACTCCTCAGCATCTTTATGAAAATCATCCTCATTTGCAAATTTATCAATATCATCAAGGAATACTATGGCACATTCCTCTTTTTTTGCTTTATCAAAAGTATTTCTGATATGATTAACAAACTCTCTGCTGTGTTTATCTTTCCTTATTGTAAATGATTTAATTTTACTTTCTTTAATAAAGCTCTTAGCTAAGATTGTCTTTCCTATACCGGGCTCACCGTACAAAAGTATTCCTCTAGGTATTTCTATTCCAAGTAAATTATATTCTTTAAAGTTTTTTAGTACGTCACAAAAGCGTATTAATTCATCCTTTATATCAGCATATCCTATAATTTTATCAAATTCACTCATTTTCTTCTCCCTATAATCTGATTTTACTATTGCCTTTATTTTCCGCCTTCAACCCGTCAAAAAAATAATTTAATTCAGCTATCAAAGATTCTTTTGTAAAATCATGTCCTTCACCTTTAATTATTTTATATTTATAGGCAGTATTTTTTATGCTGTCTAAGATTTCAATATAGCGACATGACGGATCGTCTTCACCATACAAAAAGTACATATTATTTCCTCTAAACTTTTTGGCACCTTCTTTTATTTTATGAAAGTTAATCATCAATGGAGCATTTATTAAAACAGCATTCTTTATTTTTTCAATTTTTCTGCACTGAGCTGCACCTATCGAAGCTCCGTTTGAAATTCCGACAAAAATTATTTCTTTATAATCCCCTACATACTTACTAATACATTTTATTTCTTCCTCCAAATCACATACCGAATCTTTAGGATTGGCGGAAACCACAAATGTATAACCATATTTTTTAAATAAAAAATCGCATATATTCAAATATTTATTTTTAAAACCTTCTATAGTTCCTCCTCTACCGGTTTTAATAAAAATAATATTTTTTTCACCATTTATAATTCCAAACTGTTTTCCGATTACTATGTCATATTTCTTCAACAATTATCCTCCCTCTTTATTCATGACTGAAATCCCTTCATCCAATTTATTTTGCATATTTAAAATAGCATAAATAATGTACAATATTTTGCACATTGAAGTTATGTTGCAATGCGATATTCTTTGTTAATACCTACACACAAAAAAAGCTCCCTCCGATCAATCGGAAGGAACCTTTATCCTTTTATTATTTACTTCACATATTCCTTTATTACAGCAATAAATCTCTCACCGTATTTGCCGTATTTATTTTCTCCAACACCGGAAACATTTAGCATATCGGATTTTGTAGTAGGCATCTTTGCACACATATCTATCAAGGTTTTATCATTAAAAACGATATATGGAGGTATCTTTTCAGCTCTTGCAATTTCAAGTCTAAGCTCTTTTAACTTATCAAAGAGCTTGAAGCCTGCAGACGTTAGTGAATCCATGCCTTTTTTATTCTTCTTAGGCTTTTCCTTTCTCTTGGTAATCTTATCTTCATCCGTAATCTTGACCAACACTTTAGTCTCAGTATTTTTAAGTCTACTTATATCTCCAAGTTTTAAAACCTGATATTCTCCTGTTTGAATATAGCCCTCAAGTAAAAGCTCTTCAATAAGTCGCCGTAAAAGATTTTTATTTGATGATTCCAGAACTCCATAGGACTTATATTCACTTGCTCCTATTTCTTCCAGCCTTGCAGTCTTTGCTCCAAGCACTGTATCCATTATTATATTTTTACCATATCTACCACGAGACTCATAGATGCAATTTATTATCTTTTTAGCCTCTTCTGTCATATCAAGAGTTTCAAATTGGCGTAGACAATTACCGCAATCATCACATGGCTTTTTAGGATCTTCATCAAAGTATTTTAAAATATAATTGCGCAGACATTCAGTAGTATAGCAATATCCCTCCATTATCTGAAGTCTTTTAATATCCCTCTCTCTGATTGTCATTGCATCTATCGGATCAATATCACTAAAATCCTTATGTTCCAGCAAAAATCTGTTAATTATAATATCCTGAGGTGAAAAAAGTAATATACATTCAGAATTCAAACCGTCTCTACCGGCTCTTCCCGCTTCCTGATAATAGTTTTCCATACTTGAGGGCATATTGTAGTGAATGACAAATCTGACATTTGATTTATCAATTCCCATTCCGAAAGCGTTTGTTGCTATTACGATACTTGTATAGTCAAATACAAAATCATTCTGCATTTGCTTTCTCTCTTCATTACTCATTCCTGCATGATATTTGCCAACCGAAATATGTTGCTTTCTTAAAAGAGTATACAGGCTGTCAACATTTTTTCTTGTGGCACAGTATATGATACCGCTTTCACCTCTATGTCTTTCTATAAAATCAAGTATAAACCGTTCCTTATTCTGTGGCTTATCTACCTGAAAGAATAAATTTTCTCTGTCAAAGCCTGTTACAAGAAAATATGGATCACTAAGCCCCAATGAGCAGATAATATCTTCTCGAACATTCTGAGTGGCAGTTGCTGTAAAAGCACTTATAATTGGGCGTTTGTCCAATATATTTATAAACTCTGCTATATCCATATAACTTGGCCTGAAATCTTGCCCCCACTGTGAGATACAATGCGCCTCATCTACAGTTGCCATTGAAATTTCAACACTTTTTGCAAAACTAATAAAGCCTTCACTCATAAGTCTCTCAGGTGCCACATATATAATCTTATAATGACCTTTGTATGCATTTTTGAAGGTATCGTTCAACTCCTTTTCAGATAACGAGCTGTTTATAAATGCGGCATCCACACCGGCTTCATTTAAGGCCTTTACCTGATCCTGCATAAGAGAAATAAGCGGTGATATAACCAATGTGATACCTGAAAGCAGCATAGTCGGAACCTGGTAGCACAGTGACTTTCCCGCACCAGTAGGCATTACCGCAAGAATATCCCTGCCCTCTAAAATAGCATTTATAACAGCTTCCTGACCCGGCCTAAATGAATCATAGCCAAATACTGCCTTCAATGCTTCCTTTGGAGTTTTATATATTCCACCATCAAATGTTCTCATTCTTTATTCACCCTATTCCCAAAGCTTTTACCAGACTCTTTGCCTTATTAACTGCAGTAGACTTGGTATTGCTGTTTGCAATTTCTAAAAGTCCCTGCCATTTGGCATCTTCTCCTGAAATATATCCTCTATTTACCGCTTCTCTTAGATAATCAGCATAGTAAATACAGATATCCAAAACTCTGTTTACCCATACCGGTGGCTTTTTATTCTCTGCAGCCATCTTTCCCGCATACTTTATACACTCTATGAGCATCACATAGCATATACTTAAAAGCTTATTTTCTTTCTCAACTATTCTTACCAGTTTTGCAGGGCTTATATCCTCATGTAATAAAAGTTCTCTCATGATTTCTCTTAAATTCTCTACGGATAAATCTCCTGAGTCCACCAGTTGTCTGAAAAGACTTTTTGCGCCATAAATACTCTCCCCGTCCTGTGCCAGAGTACTTACTGCAATAGTCAAAAATATCTTTGAGTAAGGTGTTGAGTCACCCTCAAGAGGGCCTTCTTTTTCACCTCTCCAGTTTCTATATTTACTTACTACAACCTTTTTCTTTTCAGGGTCATAATGAAGCCATACGCTCTTTTCTTTCTCATCTATGATTTTTCCGTTGCTGTCGGCCACAGCTCCCGACATTTGAGCCTCTTTTTGAATTCCGTAAAACCATCCGTAAATATATACTTGAAACAGCCTGTCTGAGATATCCGGTAACTGTAAATTAAAGCTAAAAGCTTTATCACCTTTTCTTACTTCAAATACATTTATATCAAATTTCACACTATCATTGATTAGATTTTTTGCCTCAGGTAATGCTACCCATACTTCATCAAAATCATTTGGTGTATTTTGATTCTGTACTTTATCATGTTTTTCTTCTTTTATATCCATTCCAATAGAATTTAGCTTATTCACTATTTCCTTGGCATATTCTACAGCCTTTGAAGATCCGGATTTTTTGGCAAGACTTTTTATGGCATTCATTTCCAATGCATTTTTAGAAATAATATTTTTTTCCACCGCAAAAATAACTTCATCAAGATAATCTCTTAGAAATTTTACAATCTCAGCTGTTCCTGTAAGCATTCTCGGTGCTTTAAGCGATACCTCCACCACATCACAGGCAGCCATCCATACCAAACTCAGCATACCGTCTTTAGCCATATTTTCCATTGCAAAAGCCAGACTTGCCAAGTTTGACGGTGTACCGCCGCTCCAATCCAGGTATGAAACATCTGCAATCCCCGGTAACAGAAGTCCTCTTTCCCATGCTTCATGAGTTGCCGCAATAACATCCGCAGCTCTCTCATCACTTAAGTTACTCCACGCTGCAATCCAGTTCATCATTGCACCTTTTGTAAGAGGCTTTCTCCTTTTTGCTATCTGCCTTAAATTTATACCCTGACTATGATAGGCTTCACTATCTCTTCGTATGGCGGTAAGTGAGTAATCTCCCCAGGTCGGAAATATAGAATACATATTTTCATAGCACCATGAAAGTCTAAAAGGAAATGCTTTTAAGCTTTCCGGCACATCAATGTCCACTTTCCAGTATGTATTTTTTTCGAATAAAAATTCCGGTTCAACATATGGGTCATCTAAATATTCTTTTATTATTTCCTCAGCAAAAATATCTTCTCCACTTTCATCCTTTAAAAAATCTCCCAAAGGAAGTAAAATTTTTAATTTTAAGCCATCTGTTTTTTCCAAAAACCTTTTTTTATCTTCTTTTGTAATACGTTCAATATCCAGCCTGGTAATTGCAAACTGTAAATCCGGTTCAGCGACATATAAAAAATTCTCATTCTTATACCTGATAAGTCTATCTGTCAAATCAGGTAAAGATATGCTTAGGTCCTCATAGCTTGGTGTACTTAATATACATGGCCATTTATCTATTGACTCAAATAATACTACCCTTCTTGTATAAACTAATCCGCTATACCTGATTTTTAAGACTTCCTTCTCACCGTTCCATTCATTCGTCTTACTGTCCGGACATACATTATTCTCGATATTTTTTGCCCATCTTCCAAGTGCCCATATACCGCTTGAATCATTTATTGTAATTCCTGACAGACTTATTTTTGCTTCATCAGGATTTTTATGTGCAATATTATTTGCCATTGCAATAAATCTCTCGAAAGCCACATCGTCAATATATTCTTTTCTCTCAGAAATCTCTGCCAACAGATCTGTAAGATTTTCCGGCGAAGTTTCTCCTATTTCAAACCTTGGCACCTCCCAAAGTTTTGGTGTTTCTCTCCAAAGCCCTTGCACCTCTTCTTTTATATCTTCCTGTACTATCTCCAGTCCCCAAGCCTTTTCAATACTTCCTGCAAGCTTTGCTATACTTTTATCCTCATCCTGCTTATAAAATGTAAGCCAATCCTCATACTCTTTTACCGACTTAGGCTTTTCCCTTTTTAAAACAGACTTTAAAATCAATTTTTTTATTTTTTTCACCTTGGCAGAACTGCAGGAAATAAGTATTGTATATAACCAATCTTCATTAACACTCTCTATAAGTACAGATGCAAATCGCTCAAGTATTGCCGTTTCTCCGAGTCCAAGCAGTGGAATAATTGTTTCTACTCTTGATTTTATCTCTTCATCTGTAATTCCGATTTGTTCCAATACATTTACATATTCTTTTCTGTCTCCCGGCCTTTGTGCAATGCTAAGTCCGTAAAATACCTGCTCCATAGCAGTATCTTTCGCAATAAGATTATTTTGTACACCCCATATAAGTATATCAGAGAAAGGTCCGGTTGCAGGCACATTCAAGGCAACGCCTACTTCTATATGCTCATTAAATCTTCTTAAAATTTCCGATTTTTCAATTACAAATCTCTCATCAAAATTGTAGTCTTTTCTTTTTGATGTCAGAAGAATTGCCGCTGCAGCTGCCCAGTCCTTCATATACTCCACAGACTCCGGAATTTCAAGATTCATTTCATGCACAAGTTTTAATGCCAACATTCCAAGCACTGACAATGAATGCTCCCATATTCTCCTGTTTGATGCACAGGCAGCTTGTATAAAGTTCATTGCATAAGTCTCGCCTCTATCCTCAATAGCTTTTAGAGCGACTTCACTTCCTCGTCTTAGAACATTTGCAGCTCTCTTGGCATCAACACCTACTCTTATGGCAAATATTGCAAGCTTGCCTAAGTCCACATCTACTACAGGAACAAAGCCATATGTGTTACTTGATAATTGTTTTATCTCCTGCCAGTCGCCGGATTTTAATCCTTCCCTTGCCTCTTTTTGCTCTTCCTTACTTCCTATTCCAAGATTTAAAATATCTTTAAAATCAGTCTCTTCATAGCCGAGAGAACGATATATCTCTGCCGCTTTCTCAAGTTTGCTTGCCATATTATACTCCTTTTTTTAATTTTACTGCCAAGATATGCTTGCATGGTCCTCTACCGTTTTGATGTTTCAGATACCATGTACAAGTGCATTTTGCATTCTCAAGGTTCTCA
>ERZ773031.1802-NODE-1802-length-10450-cov-2.257528_pt1 | contig 10450 bp, 5 predicted proteins | sample MGYA00511666_ERZ773031 | MGnify/ENA primary metagenome ERZ773031 (study PRJEB29015, sample SAMEA2738135) | human oral metagenome | biome: human oral; feature: human-associated habitat; material: saliva | place: China | collected 2250 ...
ATAACAGTAAAGAGATTATACTTACGCAGGAGGGTTACGATAAACTTGAAAGCGAATTAGAGCTATTAAAAACGACAAGAAGAAAAGAAGTAGCGGAAAGACTAAAGGTAGCTATATCATTTGGTGACCTTTCAGAAAATGCTGAGTATGACGAAGCAAAGAAGGAGCAGGCAGCTCTTGAAGAAAGAATCCTAAAGCTAGAAAATATGACTAGGGTAGCTGTAATAATAGATGAAAACAATGTAAATCTAGATATTATAACTATTGGTTCTATAGTTAAGATATACGATGAAGACTTTGATGAAGAACTAGAATACACTATAGTAGGTAGCGCAGAGGCGGACCCATATGATGGAAAGATTTCTAATGAATCTCCAGTTGGTAAGGCTCTACTAGGCAGGGCTAAGGGCGATATAGTTGAAGTAACAGTGCCGGACGGAATAGCCAAGCTTAAGGTTGTAGATATAAAGAGATAGTAGAGATAAGGGCCTAGAAGACCTGGTCAAGTTAGGTCAAATACAGGTATATAGGATTAAAGATAAGATATATAGAGATACAAGTCAGTAGGAGGACATTATGGAAAATAATAAGCCAGAAAGTCAGGTAGAAAATTTAAGTGAGGTTCTACAGGTTAGGAGAGACAAGCTAAGTGAGCTTCAGAAGATGGGAAGAGACCCATTCAAGATCAGTAAGTACGATGTAACACATCATTCAAATGAAGTAATTGACCAGTATGATAGCCTAGAAGGACAAAGGGTAAGCCTAGCAGGTCGTATCATGTCAAAGAGAATCATGGGTAAGGCGTCATTTATGCACCTACAGGACCAGAATGGTAGGATACAGGCCTATGTAAAGAGGGATGATATAGGTCTTGATGAGTATAAGCTATTCAAGACATATGACATTGGTGATATAGTGGGTATAGAAGGATTTGTGTTCAAGACTAAGACAGAAGAGGTTTCTGTACACGTTGAAAAGCTAGTCCTACTATCTAAGTCACTACAGGTACTACCTGAAAAGTACCATGGTCTAAAGGATGTCGACCTAAGATACAGACAGAGATATGTAGACCTTATAGTTAACCCAGAGGTTAAGGATGCATTCCTTACTAGAACAAAGGCCCTAAAGGCCCTAAGAAGCTACCTTGATGAAAGAGGCTTCCTAGAAGTAGAAACTCCAATTCTAAATACAATTGCAGGTGGTGCAAATGCCAGACCATTTATTACCCACCACAATACACTTGATATACCTATGTACCTAAGAATTGCCAATGAATTGTACCTAAAGAGACTAATCGTTGGTGGATTTGACAAGGTATACGAAATGGGTAGGATGTTCAGAAACGAAGGTATGGACATGAAGCACAACCCAGAGTATACTGCTATAGAGCTATACCAGGCCTATGCAGACTATAAGGATATGATGGATATCACTGAAAATGTAATATCACATATGGCTGAGGTTGCTACAGGTAGCATGAAGATAAACTACCAGGGCACTGAAATAGACTTTACACCACCATGGAAGAGAATGACTATGGAAGAATGTGTAAAGGAATATGCGGGTGTAGACTTCTCTGAAATCAACACTGATGAAGAGGCCTTAGCTATAGCTAGAGAAAAAGGTATAGAAATCACTCCAGGAATGAGAAGGGGTGAAGTAATCAATGCCTTCTTTGAAGAATTTGGTGAAGACAAGCTAATTCAGCCTACATTCATCACTCACCATCCAGTAGAGGTGTCTCCTCTTGCCAAGAGAAATGTTGAGGATCCAAGAAGGACTGACAGGTTTGAAGCCTTTGCAAATAAGTGGGAGCTTGCTAATGCATTCTCAGAATTAAATGACCCTATCGACCAAAGGGGTAGGTTTGAAGACCAGGTAAGAAAGAGAGAGCTAGGTGATGATGAGGCTTGTGAAATGGATGAGGATTTCATAAATGCCCTAGAAGTAGGTCTTCCTCCAACAGGCGGACTAGGCATAGGTATAGACAGAGTTATCATGCTTCTTACAAACTCTACAACTATCAGGGACGTTTTACTATTCCCTACAATGAAGCCTTTAAGAGATGGTTCGTCAGAAGCTGATGAAGAGGCTGAAAAGCAGGAAGTGAAGATAGACCTATCTAAGGTAAAGGTAGAACCTTTATTTGAAGAAGATATAGACTTTGAAACTTTCTCTAAGTCAGACTTCAGAGTAGTGAAGGTATTGAAGTGTGAAGAAGTGCCTAAGTCAAATAAGCTATTAAAGTTCACCCTAAATGATGGTTCTGGCCAGGAGAGGGTAATCCTATCAGGTATCAAGATGCACTACTCAGCAGAGGAACTAGTGGGTAAGACCCTAGTTGCTATCACTAACCTACCACCTAGGAAGATGATGGGGGTTGAGTCTTGCGGTATGTTGATATCAGCAGTGTGCGACTATGACGGTGAGGAATTACTAAACCTTCTAATGGTAGATGATAAGATACCAGCAGGGGCTAAACTTTATTAGGTTTAAATAAAGGTTTGATAATATAGTATGTAAAAATAAATATGTAGATATTTGTACCAACCTCCAAAAGTTAAACACAAAAAGCTAACGATTGGGAGGTTGGTACAATTTGCATTACGGTTGGTATGATGCCAACTAAGTGCTGGTCTTTTTCTTGCATCTCTTTTTTATTACAACGAAATCCCTCTTTCCTGGTTATAAGCCAGAAAGAGGAGAAAATGAACAACATTAAATTAGCATAAGAAACAATGGGATAGAGAATCAAAGTGCAGAGAATTAGACTTGGTATTACACAGGAACAGCTTGCAGAAATTATGTGTATTCCTAAAAGTAATATTTCAGCTTATGAGAACGACAAGGTGGATATTAAGAGTAGTGCAATTGGTGAGTTGTGCAAGTATCTTATGACAACACCAAACTATTTGCTTGGGTATAAGAAAGATAGAGCTGTGGATATGTATGCTGAAAGCATAGCTGTGATTGTTAGCGCTCTTAAGGATGAGAGAACTAAGGCTTTGTTGTTGGCTCAGGCTGAGGCTGCACAGAAGTTGGAGGATAGGCTGTGCGAATGCGTTATTCCATATTGTATACATATATGTACAATGTGCACAAAAACAATATGTAATTATCGCCATATCGTATACGATATGCAATATAAATACTTGACATTGTGCGAATGAAGGTGTATAATAAACGACATCTAGATATCGAGGCAAAATGTGTGAAAATACATGACGCAAAACTATATGGACTGTAAAATGTCAGCCAGTTGCAGTATTGATTTATAGGCACAGTCTTACGATTTTTCGGTAGTGAGACTGCGCCTGTTTTTGGTTTTTGGAGGTAAATATGAACGGATACTTAAAAATCTCAGAAGTAGTGGAAAAATGGGGGATTAAGGGGCGAAGGATCAATACTTTATGTTTAGAGGGACGTATCGAAGGAGCTATCAAGTTTGGTAATACTTGGGCAATACCTGAAGATGCAGAAAAACCGAAGGATGAAAGGATTAAGTCGGGCAAATATATCAAAGAAAAAAATTAAAGTGACACAGTATGTCATGCTAATTGCATAACACGTATAAATGGGCGAATATAGAAATTTTCACAAGGAGATTTGAAAGATATGGCAATCGATAGAGAAGATTTAGAGAAAATTATTGCTGGTGTTGTTGGTGTTGGAGTGGTTGGACTTGGAATTGCAGCGTTGTTCGAAGCCGTTGTTGATGGTGGTGAATCTTATGTTCCGACATATGGTAGTAATAATGCTGGAAATACTTCTGATTCGGATGACGACGATGACGATGACGATTTTTATGAATATACATCTGTTCCCTCAGAGGATGACCTATTTGAAGAGGATAGAATAATTAGGCAAGAGATGGGCTCTATGTGGGACGAGCAGCAAGCAGACCAAATGTGGGATGAGTATCAAAACGGTGTATTCCGACAGAGAGATGCTGGCAGAGACTATCAGTCGGCACAACAAGAGTTTGATGCAAAAAGTAATGGTTATCAGACAGAATTTATCTATATAGATTTCACACAAAATCTTAAGTCAGGAAGTTTTAGGAATAGGAATGATGTGTATCAAGAATCTATAGAAGATCAGTTTGAGAAGGTTAAGCGAAAGTTAGCTCTGTATGGGAAAAATGATATAGTGGATTTATGCGAATTTGTAAATCGTTGTTTTCCTATGATGAAAAGTGCGTATTATGTTTCGTTGCCAAGTTTTGAGAGAAGGATTGAATCTGCAAGCAACTATCAGGGAATGGATTGCATATACAATATGGTTTTGCGCCCTGAAAAAACAGGTGTAATTTCATCAATTATTCCTAAAGAACTCGATGTGATATTAGTAGGTGACCTTATATTTAGAAACAATTTGATTTCTTTTGTTGTAAAGGGATTAGATTTAATTGATGAAAATGTTGAAAAATTCGGAGAACTTAGGATTGAATGTGCTGCAGCATGCGCTGTGACAAAGAATTCAAGAAATTTGCCGGATTATAGAATAGAGGCTAGAAATTTATACAAGCCATTTCTCACAAGAGATATGGTCTTGTCTTTGTGCGAAAAAGTATATCCGATTGAAAATCCGAAAAGAGCAATAGAAGTATTTGAAAAATGGAAAAAATATGTTGATTTTAGAAGCTATTTCTTAAATGTGCAATCACAGAGAAACAGTGTGTTCAGGGAATAGAATTAATTAAGGCTTATGCGGTTAGTAGATCAGATTATAGAAAAAATGAGGATATTTACGAACAGCATCTACTTGATCATAATAAAAATTTTATTCGGAGGGAACAGGTTCTTTTAAGTGAGGCAAACGATGATACTGTCGAATTTCCATTGGTAAGAGTTGAAATCGTACGTAATCTTGCAGAAATATCTAAAAGTATGTCAAGAGATAAAAAGATTACTAATTTTGAACGCGAATTACGCCGTTTTACTCGTGTTCAGGTAGCACTTTCTCCTAATAATCCTACCAATAATGGTGGTTCGGACTTTGGAAGAAATCTTATATATTTAGGAGATAGGATTGCATTCGAAGCTGAGAATGAAGCACCAAATTGTGAGGATATTCTTCAGTTCTTTGAAAAGAAATTAGCTCAGATTAATTCCCAGATTGATAATAAATATGCTGGGATTATTAGAGCTGCAATTAGTTCACTTAGAGAAAAGGAAGAAGTACGTTTAGGAGAAGAGTGTGAAAAGACTATTAAAGAGTATTTTGATGCTTTAGGTAGAAATTTAGATTCGGACGTTAACAATAATACGGATAAATCTATTAGTAAGCGTTATCAATATAAAATTAGAGAGATAAAGACAAAGTATGACAAACAGAGAAAAGATTTAGAGAAAAAGTTCAAAGGTAAGACAAAAGGAGAAAATGCGGATGGAGAGAAGGAAAAGTATGCTTCAGAAATAGAAAATATAAATCAGGATGAGGCACACGAAATAGACAGTATTCCTCTTTTATCTTGGTATGAAGAGAGAAACAGCAAATTAAAGCATGATTTTGAAAAAAGCCGTATTTTGCAAAAAAATAAAGAAGTAGAGCAATTGTGTGAAGAAAAAGAGCGTCTTCTTAAATTAGAATTGGCCGATGCAATAGCACAAGAAAAGAAGGAGTTTGAAGATCAAATTGCACAGGAAAGACAGGAAGAAGTAAGGAAGAAAACAGAGCAATTAACACTTAGACATTTTTATGTGTATTTCAAAGCTGAAGATATAGATTTTGATTATTTAAAGCCGGCGGTCCTTTCTTCTTATAAGTATTTAGTTTATGACAATCGTGCAGAGAAAGCGAAGATTGAACGTCAAAAGAAGACATTAGAATCGTTCTATCATGGGTATGTAAAAAATCCATTTTTGGCATCATATTTATTTGTGCCAGAAACTTTAGGAAAAGCAGAAAGTGAAATTGGAGATATTGAGTGGTTCGGAAGCCGATTGAACGATAGTCAGAAAGAAGCTGTGAGAAAAGCACTTGCAAGTAATAGTTTATTCCTTTTGCAAGGCCCTCCTGGAACTGGCAAAACGGAGGTCATTGCTGAAATTACAGCTCAATATGTCAAGCAGGGAAAGAAGGTTCTTGTTTCTAGTGAAACGCATAAAGCGATTGATAATGTATTTGATAGATTACCTAAAATACCAGAGATTAGACCTTTGCGTTTAATCCCTTCACAGTCCAATAAAGATACTCAGTATAGTCCAGAAAAATTAGTCGACAATCTTTATGAAAGTATTTCTTCTCGTTTAGATAGGCGTATTCAATGGTATGAGAATTTTACCGAAATGAAGAATAATTTTAGCGAGAAGATGCAAGAATTGTGTTTCAGATATGATCAATTGTTGCGATTAGAAAAAGCATGTAGAAATGTTCAAACCAAGAAGCAAAAGCTGCAAAGAGACATTGAAACGACTGATGTAAATATCGAGGAAAGAAGAAATGCCAAGAGACCATTGCAGGACGAACTTGTGCAGTACGATAGCATTTTGTTGTGCATTGATAGAGGTGCATTTTGGGAAGATGTCGAAAAGGCAGATATCCTTGTAAAGATTGGTACGAGACTATATGAAATATTAGTTAAGTATAATTTCTTTCTCGATCTTGATAATGAAAAGATTCAAGCGATATATAAGATAAGCTTGGATCAGGTTAGTGAGGAGTTTCAAACCATTGAAGAGAATAGCTCTTCTATGAGTGTAGAGCAGGAAAAAGCTGGTATAAGATCAAAAATAAGAGCACTGCGTGATCCAGATACTGATGAAATTATTGAGGGAAAGGAAGAAGAGTACGAGGAATTAAGAAAACAGTTGATTTCATTGAAGAATGCAAAGGATGCCGATAGTGAAATTGATTATGCTTCACTCTTAGTTGCATCGTTCATATCTGCCGACAAATTGTCAGATAGCTCTAAGCGAACAAAAATTCTTCAGCAATTCTCAGATATTAAAGCACAGATAGCGGATTGTGTGAGTGCAGAGAAAGATTCACTTAGTGAAATATCATCAGAACTGAGAAACAAAATCACAGATATTGATGATCAAATATATGAATACAAGAGAAATAGGAAATTATTACAGAATGAAATAGAGCAGTTAAATGACGATAGCTCATATGCTGATTTCCGTAAAAAGCAGCAAGAATTACGCAAGGAGATTACTGATTTCTTTGCTGATTTTGAGATTTTTGATGAATATCTTGCTGATGATTATGCCACTGCTATTGAAATTATTGTCAAGAGATGGAATGAGATTGAACTTAATCAGGAAATCTTACAGCAAGAGAATAAGTCTAAAATACCAATGTATAAGGCAATTAGAGAATATTTAGACGATGAAGAGATTCTTGAGGAGGATAGGATTAGCTATACAAAAAAGTTGTTTGACAATGCCAATGTTTTTGGAATGACATGCACGAGTAGAGAATATTACAGTGAAGAATCAATGCGTTCATTAAGAGAATACAAACTAGGCAATATCAATGTACGAAATGTTGGTATTGACATTGTTATTATTGATGAGGTTAGTAAATCATCATTCCTTGATTTAATGATTCCAATTTTGTATGGAAAAACAGTTATTTTAGTGGGAGATCATAGACAGTTACCTCCAATGTACGACCTGAAGCATATGAAAAAGGCTGATTTTGATGGTTTAGATCCAGAAGTAATTGATTATGACTTGAACAAACAATATCAAGAATTGTATGAAACTTGTTTCTTTAAGACACTTTTTGAAAGAGTACCTAGTGCATACAAGATTATGCTTGATAAGCAGTACAGATGCCATAGCGACATTATGGATGTATTTAATCATTTTTACAGCACTAATGGAAAAGGTCTTTCTGTTGGATTGAGCAACCAGAATGATTTGAAAAATCACGATTTAGAGATAAAGACTAATGGGTTAACGCTTATCGAACCGCATAACTATATTTACTTTATCAATTGCACAGAGTATGAGTCACAACTGGATGCAGAATCTACATCAATTATTAATCGTCAGGAGGCAGAAGTGATTGCTAAGTTACTTCAGTTGATGAACGATCAATACGGAAAAATGATTGATAAGGGTACTATCCGAAAAGATAAGAAAAAGGATGAGAGAAAAAGTGCCGGTGTAATTTGTACTTATCGTGATCAGGCAAGGCACATTAAATCGTTAATAAAAGGAAAATCATTTACAAACTTTTCTGTAAAAAGAGAGGATAGACTTATTATTAATACGGTAGATGATTTCCAAGGTGACGAAAGAGACATAATTATTGTCTCAATGGTTAGAAACCCAAGGGGTGGAAAATCAAATTCTGATTTCATTAAGCAATTTGAGAGAATTAACGTTGCTTTATCAAGAGCTAGGTGCATGCTTGTGGTTGTCGGATCTATGGATTATTTGAATAGCATTGCTATTGATTTGCCTGATATTAATGGTAATAAAGATTTAGATAGGCATTCCTTTCCTGTATATCGAGAAATAATTAGAACCATACAAGCTAAAGGAAGGATTATACAGGTAACAGATGTGCTTGGGGAGGTGAACAGAAATGGAAAGTAAGGTGTTGTTTGAAGTTAGTACGGCATGGCCATTCCCAATATTAAAATACACTACCAACACTTCTTATGTAGAAGTAAGAAAGGCATCCGGATTAGCTTATATTATTTTGCAACTTATAAGCAGCTCAGATGATAATTCTGAAAAACTTGTTTCTACATTAAAAAGCCTTGGTGTTCCCAATGATATTCACTATATATTTGCTGGTGAATTAGCATACATGATAAATTACGGTATTATTCAAATGAAATCAGGTTGTGAGTTTGGAAGTGAACGCATAGATATTTATTTGGTATCAGATTTTGAAATTACCGAATTAGGAAAAAAGTTATTTAAGGAAGGAACAATTCCTACAGGAAATAATCAGGTAAAGAAGTTAAATGTTTATTATGATGTGTCAAAAAAAGATACGCAGGTAAAATCTGATTATAAGCTTTTTAGAATTGAAAATTCTACCTTGGATGAGGATTGTGTAGGAGATACTGTATTAGATAATGATGATGTTGAAATGTACATAAGTGAGAATATAAATAAGTATGCATTCAGAAAGGGCGAACGCATATCTGGCTTTGCCCATGAGAAACACGAAATTTTAGTGTATAAGTTAGAGGATGCTGTAAGCATAAAAATATCTCAAAATGGTGCTGTAATCCAGGCAAAAGATAGGGACAGGGATGAATTTATCAATAAGTTATATTCTGTGAGTACTATTGCGAGAATAATGGATGCAAAAAAGAAATATCATTTTCCTGAGTTTATTATGAATAATATCAAGGAATATGATTTTGAAGCTTTATCAGGAATAACAAAGATTTATATGCCGGCTCAAATAGGAAACATAACAAATGTCAAGAGTGCGTTGTCATTGAATAGGAACTGCGATATACAAGGAGCTGAGTGTTCTTTGGATAGGGCGAACTCCGCAGAATTGATGGATAAATGCAGTATTGATGGAATTGCTTGTTACTTTGAAAATAGCAAATTATTTGCCATTGTGCCTGGAAGATTTGGCATGAGAATAGAGGGTTACACTGAGAAGTGTTATCTTAATCTCATTATTTTGCAGCAAGTATCTGATGATATTCAAACACAATTAATGAGAGAAATCTTTTTGAATTGTATTGAGACAGATATGCCACTTGAAAAGATTGAAATTATAAGAAATCTGACACGTATTTCAAAATGCAAAGACTATTTAGAACAGTATACTAATTATCTTCTTCAAGATATTGAATCATTAACGGATAAGATTAACCTTTTTATCCAGATCAATTATAAGCTTCGAAAAGAAGAATACTGGTGGGATTATGCAAGAACAGTTGCAGAATCTTTGTTTGAGATATTATGTAATAACATTTCAGTCGATAGTTTTGTTGCACAAAACATTCTTGGTAAAAAACTAAATGAGATAATTGGAATGAATGATTTAATGTATATTTCAAGATTGTCCAAGAAACTCATTGAAGAGGAAGATGATGTTATTGTATTTGAAGCATGTGAAGGAGCTGGATTCAGTATTGATACAGTACTATGCGTAGTCAATGTATTTAAGGAATATTGTAAGCAAATTATTGATGAAGTTTATGTCAGCGGAAATAGTAAACTAAGTAGCCAATTTACATTACTAGGCCAAGCTCTTTTAGAACTTAGAGATATGACAGGAATAGACAACCCTTATGAAGATTCAGCAGAATTGGATTTTGATCATGATAAATTCTATCGAGTAATGGCTACTTTTACTGATTCTATAAGAAAGATTGAGAAGTATAAGGCATTTGCGTTAGATGAATACAAGTATCTTTTATTTTTGCAGGAACGTTTCATTGAAATAAAAGAGGTTGTTACTATAGAAAAAGAAGCAACAAAGAACCCTAAGAATATTAATAAGGCATATATAG
>ERZ773031.1804-NODE-1804-length-10444-cov-20.777361_pt1 | contig 10444 bp, 14 predicted proteins | sample MGYA00511666_ERZ773031 | MGnify/ENA primary metagenome ERZ773031 (study PRJEB29015, sample SAMEA2738135) | human oral metagenome | biome: human oral; feature: human-associated habitat; material: saliva | place: China | collected 2250 ...
GACCGTCCCGCTGCGTCGCCGCATCCTGGCGGGCGTGCGCGAGGGACGGGAGTAGCCCTCTTCAGCGTTGACGCATGTCCCGGCCCCGGCCTCGTCCCCCTATCGACGAGGCCGGGGCAACTTATGGAGCTGGTGTCGAGTAGCCGCCGCTTGCTGTGTGACGATTGCGCGTGTCAGCATTAACGGTTTTGAACTGCTTGTGGCTACTCGGTAAGCGGTACGAGGTGCTGGGCGATCCAGCTTGCGAAGTCCGCGAGGGGAAGATTGTGAGTGACGACGGAAACCACCACTTCTTCGCCCTCTGCATCGGATATGCCCCGGAGGGTTTGTCGATGGCAAGCAAGGAAGAAAATGAGGGTCATCCAGCCGGTTCTTTTGTTCCCGTCGTCAAACGCGTGAGCTAAGACGATTCCCTCTAAGAGAGCAGCAGCCTGACTGACGACGGTTGGATGTAGCAAGGATCCATCGAAGGTTTGAAAGGGTCTGCCACACGCGCTCCGAAGCTTGTGTTCTGAGATCAAAGAACCGGAACACTCGGTGCGCGCGTAGCAGACCGCAAACTCGAACAGCTTGTCGCTAGGATCGGTGGTCACGATCCAAGACGGGCCAGCAGGCCAGCCCAGCGTTGATTCTCACTGTCCATGAAACTGCGAGAAACCGGCTGAAAGTCCCAATCCAGGTCCTGGGGACGCTCGGGTCCGGAGGCAGTGGAGAAGTAACGCATCATTGTCTGCAGGGACATCTGCGCAGATGAAGGAGCGTTACTTGGGAGTCCGGCACGTGCCTCGATCCATGGTTCCTCTTGGTGGGTTCGTTCTGCAAGACTCCACGAGCTGCTTGTCTTGTATGCGCTTACGACGGCATCGATCACTGCGATCTCTGCCTTGGTCAGCGAAGCTGTGCTCGTGGGGTGAGAGTGCAGAGTCCCACTGTTCTGCGCTGCGTACACGCTTCTGTAGACAGGGCCGAACTTCCATGCTTCAGGAGCCTCGTGGAACAGGGGGTGACCCGTCCAAGCCTGCGACCACCCCTGTACGTAGTACAGGAGCTTGTGCAGCTTCATCTTGTCGCAAGAAGGATCGGTGGCCAGGATTCGCTCTGCAATCGTGAACACCTTGTTCTGATCCGTCATCATCTGACCCCCTCTCTAGGTCATGTCTTTCTGGCAAGTGTATGTGTTTCCCGTCTGGCTTTCATGCTTTTCGCTCTGTTGTGCGTAATTTCGCGTTTTGAGTAGTGGTTATCTATGGTCCTTGTTTTGATCCATGCTCTTCTGTAGCCTCCAGAGTGATCGGAAGCTGACCAGATGTGTACTCTTTCGTGCTTGCGGCCTGTGTGGATTTCCAGAACGTGATCCTGCCTCCGAGGCGACCGTCCCGCTGCGTCGCCGCATCCTGGCGGGCGTGCGCGAGGGACGGGAGTAGAGCGCTCCTCGCGATTCGCGCGGGTCCGAGCTGCGGGGGAATACGAAACCGTCGGGGGTGCGAGTGCATGGAGAAGGGGGCGAACCTCTTGGTTCGCCCCCCTTCTGGTGGCTCACTTCTCGAGCTCGTCCTTGACGTCCTCGGCCTTGTCCTTGGCGTCCTCGGCGATCTCCTCTGCCTTGTCCTTGGCGTCCTCGGCCTTGTCCTTCGCGTCTTCGGCGATCTCCTCTGCCTTGTCCTTGGCGTCTTCGGCGACGTCTTCGGCCTTGTCCTTGGCGTCCTCCGCCTTGTCCTTGGCGTCGCCAGCGAGCTCAGCAAGCTTGTCCTTGGCCTCTGCAGCCTTCTCCTTGGCCGTGTCGACGGCCTTCTCGAAACCTTCTTCGGCCTTCTTGGCCAGATCTTCCAGACTCATGGTTCTCTCCTTGAAATGCGATTGTCGATCAATTTAGGGGTGTGACCACGATAACACATTGTTTGTGATGTGGCGCATTAAAGTGTTGGCCTTCGATTGGGTCTCCGATGTCAGCTGAGAGCCATGCTCGGGGAGTGGGCCGTGGTCGCCCGAGCGACGATCCGCACAAGTGCAGTGTCAAACCCCGGCGGCGAGCGTCTGGGCTGGCGTAGCATCGAGTTGTATCGGAACGCGCGACCTCCACGCAGGGTGTTGGCTTGATCTTGTGTCCCTCTCCTTCGTCGTTGAAGGGCGGGGACGTGAGCATGGATTGTGAGGGACCTGCGTTCCGGTTTTTGTAGGAATCAATCCATTGCGAACGAGGAGGTTCGACGATGAACGATGACACGATGAGGACGCCCCGCCCAATGCCCGCACAGATGCTGCCGATGGGATTGATCCAGCCCCCTCCCGGCCCCGGTAGGCCCGTCTCGGACATGGTGTGGCAGCCGGGTTATGTTCCTCCGACTCTGCCAGCTCGCCGTGTTCGAACAAAGCCGCGGGTGCCCAAGATCTGGCTCATCTTTGCCCTCTTGACAATCCTGCTCCTCGTGAGCCCGGCAATCGTGAAATTCGTGCTCGACTTGCAGCCGGGGGATCACACTGACAACGGTGACGGAACATACTGGCTATACGGGCTGCACTTGGTCTTCGTTATATTTACGGCTCCCCCGCTGGTGGCCCTGACGTTGTGTGTCGCGATCACTGAGGGCGTCATGTGGATGGTAGACGAATGGCGGATACACGGTATAACCGTCCGACTGTGGCTGCTGCCCCTCCTGGTCGTAGCCGCGCTGGTCGGCGGCGTCATGTACTTGTTGTATGGCTACGACCTCGTCCTTATTTGACGGCGATAGAACCGAGCACCGCGGGGGCGGCGTCGGCACTTCAACGGGGCGGTGCTACCCGTTCAGGCTCGTGACCAAGGCTGGCCTCGTCCCCGGGCGTGAGCACCCGTGCCCCCGGTCAGGCACAATGGACGCATGATGACCCCCACTGACCCCGCGCGTTACGCGGGCGCCGACCTGCGCCTGGCCGCCGTCGATATGGACGGCACCCTCCTGGACGATGACAAGAACTTCCCGCCCGGCATGGACGAGCTGCTCGACCAGATGGACGCGCGCGGCGTCACCTTCGCGCCCGCGTCCGGTCGCCAGGTGTGGACCCTCATCGACATGTTCCCCGGGCGCCCAGGCATGACTGTCATCGGGGAAAACGGTGGAATCGTCATGCGCGACGGCGTCGAGGTCTCCTCCCACCCGGTGGATACCCCCACCGTGCGCGAGGTTATCCGCCTCGTCCGCGAGGCCACTTCGGGTCCGGACGGGATCGATGGTGGCCTGGTCATGTGCGGCAAGCAATTCGCCTACGTCGAGCGCACCGACGACCGCTTCGTCGACGGTGTTCTGCCCTACTATCACCGCACGAAGCGTGTCGACGACCAGATCGCCATCATCGACGCGATCGAGGCCGGGCAGATCGACGACGCGATCGTCAAGCTCGCGGTCTACGTCATTGGGCCGGTCCAGGCGCTCGCGGAGGCGACGCTCGCTCGATTTGCTGACACGCACCAGTACGCGATTTCCGGCGCGAACTGGGCGGACCTGCAGATCCGAGGCGTCGACAAGGGGAGCGCCGTGCGCGACCTGCAGCGCTTCCTGGGGGTGGATCGTTCCCAGACAGCCGTCTTCGGCGACGCCGGTAACGACCTGTCCATGATGAGCGAGGGGGACCTGTCCTTCGCGATGGCCAACGCCTCGCAGGATGTTGTCGAGGCCTCGCGCTTCGTCGCCCCCTCGAATAACGAGGCCGGGGTTGCGCAGGTGCTGCGCACCCTCCTCGGGTAACGGCCTTGCGTGACGCATAGGAGTAATGAGATGAGTACGCCTTACCCTCAGCAGCCTGCGGGGCAGCCCGCAGTTCCCGCGCAGCCGGCGCAGCCCGCGCAGCCGGCATATCAGGGGGTTCCCCAGGCGGGAGTACCCGCGCAGCCAGCAGCTCCCGCGCAACCGGCGCCGCAGGGGTATTCGGCGGCGCCCCAGGGATTTGCACCGGGCTATGCGCCCGTGCCCCAGGGGCCTGTGAAAGTGCGGGTTAACTATATCTCCCTCGTCTTTGGAATTTGTGTATGGGTGTTCATCGCGCTGTTAGTGCTGGACGCGTGGAGATTGATGCACTCACCAGACGTGTCCGCGAGCGGGGCGGCTATCGTCGGCTTCTATCCTCTTTTTGTGCTGGCCATCGGTGGTCCGTTCAACCTCATCGGTGTCATCGTGGGATCCTCAAGGGCGAAGGAGAAGCCGGCGAAATGGAAGCTCAACAGGCTGGGAATTATCCTCAATGCGAGCCCGTACGTCATCGGTTTGGGTTTTTTCTTTATCGCGTACATCGCCGGGGCTGTGGCGGAGTTGTTCTCGTAGGCCGTTAGTGCATGCCCAGTGATGGCGTGTGCTTTTCCTCCCCCTGCTGGTTCTCGTCTGAACCTGCCCGGCGCTTTGCTGGCGATGGCCGAGGTATCGCCTTTTCGTTGCGATGGCGAGGCTTCTGTCGCCTAACTGCCCGGGTGCTGCGCGCTCTTCTTGGCTGGTTGTTCGTTGCGCTGGCAGGAACTTACCGTTAATCTCAATTCTTGAAAGACTTTTCGGTACGGGGGATGTGTGGGTTCTTCACAGTCTCGTTGCCGCATGTCGGTGCAGTAGAGGAGGACTTGATGAGCACGCCTTATTGTCAGCAGCCTGCGGGGCGGCCCGCAGTTCCCGCGCAGCCTGTGCAGCTCGCGCCGCAAGGGTCGCCGCAGGTTGTGCCCCAGGCGGGAGTGCCATATTCGCTGGCGCCCCAGCGCCAGGTCCCGGAAAAGATCAGTAGGCTGTCCTTCATTTTTGCGATCATCGGTCTGGGTGTCCTGGTTCTGTCACTCCTGTACTGCGCCTATATCGTTTTCACTGCTGTGCACAGTGATCATCCCGAAGGCGGTGGCTTTGTATGGATCATTCCGTTCGTTGTATACATGTGCCTCCTGCCACCCATCAATCTTGCCGGTCTGATTGCTGGCTTCCTGAAGGTGGGGCCCTCGGTCTCTGGCCGACAGCGGATGTGGAGCCTGCTCGGTATCGGCCTGAATATTCTTCCCTGGGTGATCGCTGCAGCTCTTCTTGCCTGGATTCGCACGTCGAGCTTCTCCGGTGCTGCTGGTGCCGTGATGGCTCTCGGATGACTATTGTCTGCGAATAGCGCCCATTGAGTGGAGGAAGCAAATGAGTATGCCGTATCCTCAGCAGCCTGCGGGGCGGCCCGCAGTTCCCGCGCAGCCTGTGCAGGTGCCGCAGGTTGTGCCCCAGGCGGGAGTGCCCGCGCAGCCTGCATATCAGGGGATTGCTCCGGGCTATGCACCAGTGCCTCAGGGGCCTATGGTTCAGAAGGTGAATCGGTTGTCGATCATCCTGGGTATTGTCGGGTGGGTGCTCATCGGTCTGACGATACTGGTTATGGTGCTCGCTATCCAAGCCTCTGCGTCCGATCCTGACCCGAGCGGCAAGGAAGTGATCGGTTTCTTTCCCCTCTTCGCCCTGATACTCATCGGTCCGGTGAACCTCGCCGGTGGTATTTTCGGGATCGTGGGGGCCGTCGGAAAGCCCAAGACGCTCAAGCTCAACTGGTTGGGAATCCTCCTCAATGCGAGCCCGTACGTCATTTTCACAGTCCTCCCGTTCTTGCTGGCGGTACTCTTTCACCGCTGAGCTGTGAGTCGTCGCACGCGTCGGACTCTCTCCTCGGGTGAGTGCCCGTTGCGCGGGTAGGAACTTACCGTTAATCTCAATTCTTGAAATACTTTTGGGGAGACGACGTCGGCTCCCCGCGATGATGAAGGGGAATCCGGCATGTCCAATGATCAGCGACCTGCTGCTCCGCAACAGGCTGCGGGTACGTACCCTCAGCCCGGCTATCCGCAGGGTTTCCCGGTGCGTCCGCCCAATCCCTCGGCCCTCGCACGTAAGGCGCTCGCGTGCGGAATCGCCGCATGGGTCGTCTCGGTCCTCACCATCGTGGGCGCTGTTGCCCTCGTGCTCACCGCGCGCGCGATGCGTAATGCCAGTGGGCTCGGGTGGATCGGCTTCGTCGCCCCAATGGTGATCCTCCCCGCTCTCATCGTCCCGGCCATCATGGGTTCCAACGCTGGGGCTCAGGGCATGGCCTACGCATCCACCCCGCGGGAATTCACAATGAGCAAGCTCGGTAAGCGTCTGAGTGTCACTCACTGGATCCTGCTGGCGCTCGCCTTCGGGGCCGAGTGGATTCGGGAGATGGTCAACTAGTACATGCGTCATCCCGGGTAGTGCATGTGTGAGGAGTAGACGATGACTGTGGTGGGTGACGCCTCACCGGCTCCTGCCGTCTCGACGCAGGTTGGTACTCCCGCTCCTCGGGGGTAGGGCTGGTGTTGTCGGTCGTTGTCTGCGTGGGGATCGAGTTCGTTCCCGGCGACCATGGGGACAGTGGAGATGGACTTGCCTGGCTCGGTGTCATGGTCCTCCTCGATGTGGTGCCTTTTGGGTTGATGCTGGCACTCTGTGGCCTCATGTTGTTTGTTGCTGGACGACAGAAAACGCGGTGACCGACATACGTGGGGCAGCCGGGGTGCTGCGCGCTCTCCTCGGGTGAGTGTCCGTTGCGCGGGTAGGACCTTACCGTTAATCTCAATTCTTGAAATACCCGCTGGATGGAGGACCCTGTGAGCACGCCCGGATACACGCAATATGGAGACAGGCCGCCGCAGGGAATTCCCCAGGCGGGAGTACCCGCGCAACCGGCGCCGCAGGGGTATTCGACGGCACCTCAGGGATTTGTGCAGGGCTATGTGCCAGTACCTCAAGGGCCTGTGAAAGTGCGGGTTAACTGCGTCTCCCTCGTCTGTGGAATTTGTGTATGGGTGTTCATCGCGCTGTTAGTGCTGGATGCGTGGAGAATGACGCACTCGCCGGATGTGTCCGCGAGCGAGGCGGATATTGGCGGCTTCTATCCTCTTTTTGTGATGTGCTTCGGCGGTCCGTTGAACCTCATCGGTGCCATCGTGGCGTCCTCAAGAGCGAAGGAGAAGCCGGCGAAATGGAAGCTCAACAGGCTGGGAATGATCCTCAACCTGAGCCCGTACGTCATCTTTCTCGTCATCATGTTCGTCGCCATGGTCGCCATGATTGTGGAGATGGTCGCCATGATTGTGGAGCCGTTTTTGTCGTAGGTCGTGAGCGTGCGCTTCTGGTGTAGCTGTTAGTTGCGCTGGTAGGAACTTACCGTTAGTTTTAATTCTTGAAATACCCGCTGGATGGAGGATCCTGTGAGCACGCCCGGATACACGCAATATGGAGACATGCCGCCCCAGGCGGGCCCCGCACAGCCGTACGCAGCGCAGTATCCGGGGAATCCGACGGGAGGACCCGCCTACCCGGGTGGTATTCCACAGCTCTACGGCGGGGTGGGTACTGAGGCAAGTAAGAAGAAGATCCCGGCTGCCTTCTTCTTCGGGATCGCGACCTGGGTGGCGATCCTCCTGATCATCGGCGTGACGGCCTTGATGATAGCGAATTCGACCGGCGAGAGTACCTCCGCGGGGGGTGTGATCGCTATTATCCCGATGGTTGGGACCCCGCTTGTCGTGCTGCCCCTCACCGTCTGCGGCGTGGCCACCGGCGCGTCAGCGAAGAAACGCCTGATGACGCGCAAGCAGCTGATCATGAACAGGATCGGTTTCTGGCTGAGCGTCGCACCGCTCGTCATCTTCCTCCTGCCCTCCGTCCTTGCCATGATCGACGCTATCGTCTCAGTGTTTTCACCGTCCTCATGATCTTCTGATGTTTGTCAAGTGGGTCACTGAGGCGTCGTAAGAATGTCATCGAGAACGATGCGCTTCCGATCGTCCTCCTTGCGTGAGCGCCTCCTCACCATTAATCTCAAGTACTTAAAATAACTTGTCGGAGTGAGGGGTGTTCATGGAAGCTTCCGACGGCAGCGAGTCTGTCGCCGCTCGGCGGGTGCGTACACGCAGAACGTGGACCCTGTCCATGGCGTGCGGGGTCGGCGGCTGGCTTTTGATCGCCTGTATGATCGTCTGGGGTGCCGTCAACATCCTTATGGCCGCGAACGAAGACGGGGCAGTGCTTCAAGACTATGGTTTCTTCTTTGCCGTTGTCCCCGTGCTTCTCGTGCCCCTCGTGCTTTTCGTCATCAACGTCATCGGTGCTCTCGTCGGTTTCGTCAACCTCCTTCGGTGTCGCACCCGCAGAGAGGTCATGCAGAGCTGCCTCGCGCTCTTTCTCAATGTGTTGCCGTGGATCATTGTCGGCACCTGGACGTGGATGGTGTAGTCGCGTGACGCGAGGAGGCCTCATGCCTCGTGGCGCCCTCCAATAACGAGGCCGGGGTTGCCCAGGTGTTGCGTGCTCTCCTCGTGTGAGTGTCCGTTGCGCCGGTAGGAACTTACCGTTAATCTCAATTCTTGAAAGACTTTTCGGTACGGGGGATGTGCGGGTTCTTCACAGTCTCGTTGCCGCATGTCGGTGCAACAGAGGAGGACTTGATGAGCACGCCTTATTTTCAGCAGCCTGCGGGGCAGCCCGCAGCTCCCGGCGCGACCGCGCAGCCTGCGCTGCAGGGAGTTCCCCAGATGGGAATGCCCGCGCAGCCCGCGCCGCAGGGAGTTCCCCAGATGGGAATGCCCGTACAGCCTGCGCTGCAGGGGGCGAACCCGTACCCGGGTGCGGCGCCCTATCAGGGGTATCCACAGGCCTATGCGGTCGGCCCCTATGCGCAGTTGCCCCCGCGGGTCAACAAGCTGTCCGTTAGCCTGGGCATCGCCGGCTGGGTGATTATCGGCCTGACTGTGCTGCTCATGTGGTTGTCGATACTCGCAACCGAATCCGACCCGGATCCCTCGGGCAAGGAAGTCATCGGATTTTACCCGCTCTTTGCCTCGATTTTCTTGATACCCGTGAACCTGGTCGGCGGGATCACCGGGCTGGTGCGCGCGGGGGACAAGATGACGAAGTGGAAGCTGAACTGGCTCGGAATCGTCCTGAATGCGAGTCCGCATGTCATCTTCATCGCCTTCATGCTCGTGTTGCCGCTGATTCCGTCGTAGCCTTTGATGAGAACGTCGAAGCTCCTCCTCATGAGGCGATCATCACCGCCGCGTGAAGCGTCGTGCTAGGTGCAAGGGAAAAGAACATGAGTCAATGGCATACCAACGGGGTGGATCCACGCAATTATGGGGGTATGCCCTACCAGCCCGGCATGCCCCACCCGGGTGTCTACCAGAGGCAGGGGTTTGACCCGCGGCTGGTGAAACTACGTGCAACCGACAAGATTGGCGTCTGGTGTGGCATTGCGGGATGGGTGCTGATCGCCCTGTTCATCTGCGTCGGATTCTTGCTCTATCTGGCGTCACTAGACGGGCCGAATTCCGAACTCGCGGGTCTTGGTTTCATTGTTCCCTTCGTGTGGGGAGGAGGCTTACTCGTCCCCCTCAATCTCGTGGGAGGACTGAGCGGGCTGGTCGGCTACGGGTCGAGCATCACGCAGCGTCAGAAGTCCTGGTGTCGGTGGGGAGTCATTCTGAACGCTGCGCCATGGGTGATCCTTGTCGTTGGTTACATGTTGCTCGACGTATATTTCGCTATGACGATGAGGTGACGCCGCCCCGGCCCGCTAGGGGCAGATCCGTCGGCGTTCAGCGTTGCTGCGGGCGCGCAGCGCTGCCGGTAGCTGAATGAAAGGCGGATCATGAGTGCTCCGAATACGCCCGCGGGTCCACACCACCGGTATCACGCAGGTCGATTGGGGGCTGAAGCGAGCCGGCAGCCGCATCCTAGCGGCCACTCCCAGCCAGCCACGCAAGTCCCGGGAACCTGTCGGCGCCAGTCGCGGGCGGGCGTAGTCGACATGGTCTCGCCTGGGTGCGGCATAGCCGGATTAGTCATCGTCGTGGTGCTGATCAGCATGTTGAGGACGCAGTTGTTCGGTGAGTTTTTCCTGCTCACCCTGACTCTCATTGCCCTGTCCGTCATCGGTTTCCTCTGGGGGTGCATCCGTCTGTTCACGTCCACGACCCGTACGCAAAGAATGTTGAGCCTGCAAGGAATAATCCTGAACGTGATGCTCTGGCTCATCATGGGCGGAGCCTACGGCATCGTCGTGTTTGGCAACTTGTGAATCGCGTTGCGACGCAACGGGTGGGGGCCGCGACGCAATGCGTCGCGGCCCCCACACCAAGCAGCTAAAACCTCGAAGCGTCAGCCCTCGAAGGTAGCCTTCTCGGCGTCCGTCTCCGGCACGAAGGAATCCGTATCCAGATCGGCCCAGTACTCCTCGGCCCACGGATCCTCGATCGGCTGCGAACGCTTCCAGAGGATGTAGCCCGCACCGGCGGCGGCGCCGACCAGTGCGGTCAGGCCGAAGGCGCGCAGGAAACGGCACTTGCGGCGCTTACGGGTCGGGGTCGTCAGAGCGACAGCCGACACCTCGGAGGCGCGGCGAGCGCGATCAGACAGCGAACCGCGAGCGGTCAGGGCGGCGCCCG
>ERZ773031.1809-NODE-1809-length-10420-cov-26.874771_pt1 | contig 10420 bp, 7 predicted proteins | sample MGYA00511666_ERZ773031 | MGnify/ENA primary metagenome ERZ773031 (study PRJEB29015, sample SAMEA2738135) | human oral metagenome | biome: human oral; feature: human-associated habitat; material: saliva | place: China | collected 2250 ...
TCCTCCTGTGGTGGCGAGGCCTCGAGACGCCGCGCGCGGTGCCGTGGTGGCTGGCCTTCCTGATCGTCACGATCATCGGCGAGCGCGTCGAACTCGCGCGTCTCGCCTTCGCGTCGGGTTCCACCGAGCGGCGCATCACCGCCGAGAGTGCCGCCCTCATGGTGGGCCTGACCGTCGCGCTCTACTCCCCCACGGTCGGGTATCCGCTGATCGGGCTTGCACTCGGCGCCCTCATGGTGGACACCGCGTGGCACGACGTCGCGCGCGGCACCGTGCGCATGCAGGGCCTGCCGCGTCTGGCCGCCGTGTGCATGCTGAGCGGGTATGCGTGGGCGCTCGTGCCCGCGCTGATGTGGATCGTCGCACCCCCGGCCTTCGACGGGTACGGCTACGACGCCGGCGTCCACGCGATCACGATTGGTTTCGTCGTCTCCATGCTGCTGGCCCACGCGCCCGTCATCATCCCGGCGGTCGCGCGGCGCGAAGTCCCCTACCACGTCGCCATGTGGGTCCCCTTCGCGTTCCTGCAAGTCTCCCTCCTCCTGCGCCTTCTCGCGGGCGCGCGCGAGGCTGCCTACCCGTGGCGCTTGGGCGGCACACTCGGGGTCGTGGGCGTGCTTCTCTTCGTCGCCACGACGCTGACGGTGACGATTCGCCGGGCGCGCACTGCCTCGCATGAGAGCAGGATCATCGACGAGGCCGACTCCCCCTACGCTGTTCCCGCGTCCTCGGGCGGAACGGAGGTTCGATGAGCAAGCCTCGCGTCCCCCGCACCGACCGCGTAACCACGGTGTGGATGTGCGTGGCGGCCGTTGCCGCTGCGGTCACCATCGTCGCACGAGGCCGCATCCCGCAGAACCTGTGGACGACGATCCACCTGGTGACCCTGGGCGTTTTGTCGAACGGGATCTTCCAGTGGTCCTGGTACTTCACGCGTGCCCTCGCGCACCTGGCCCCGGATGATCGGCGCGCCGGGCGTGACAACACCGTGCGCATCATGGCCTTCAACCTTTCCCTGCTGCTCCTCATCGGCGGCATGTGGTCAGGCATGTGGCACGCGACTGTCACGGGTGCGACCGCGGTCGGCGTGATCGCAGCCTGGCACGGGTGGGCGCTGCTCACCGCGTCCCGCGAGCGCCTGGCGTCGCGTTTCGCGGTGATTATTCGTTACTACATTGCGGCGGCGTTTTTCCTGGTGGTCGGCGCGACGCTGGCTGGTTTCGTGACGGTGGCTATGTTTGACGCGGATGTTCCCGCGTGGCTGGCCTCGGCCCGGGATCGTCTGACGGTCGCCCATGCGCTGGCGGGTGTCGCCGGCTGGGTGGGCCTGACGATGGGCGGGACCCTGGTGACGCTGGGACCGACCGCGATGCGCACGCGCATGGATCCGCTGGCCGTGTCTTTCGCGACGAGTGCCCTGCCCCTGTGGGTGGCTGCGCTGCTCGTCGCGGGAACGGGAGCTGTGACGGGGTCGATGCGCGTGACCTCCGTGGGGTTGTTGGTCGTCGTGGGTGCGGCGGCGCTGGGCGTGGGTGTTCCGCTCCTTCGCGTGGCGCTGGTGAAGGGTCCGGCCGAGTACGGGGCGTGGTCCCTCATGCTGGGTGCCGCTTGGATTCTCGTCGCGGGCACGGGGGCGTCCTTGCGCGCCTTCGAGGCCGTGGATGCGACCGGCCTGCGCGCGGCGTTCCTGCCGTGGCTGCCGATCCTCGGCGCGGCCGGGCTGGGCCAGCTTTTCGTCGGCGCGCTCACCTACCTGATGCCCGTCGTTATCGGCGGTGGCCCATCCGCAGTGCGCGTCGGGGTCGGCGTGCTCGAGGCCGGGGCTCCCATCCGGGAGGCGGCGCGTAACGTGGCCGCAGTGTTCGCCCTCTCCGTCGTGTCACTTGGCGGCATCCCCGCCGAGCGCCTTACCGTTGCCGCGTGGGTGGTCCTGCTGGCCACCTACGTCGTCGACATCGTCCTTATGGCCCGCTGTGGCGTAGCCCAGGCGCGCGCCAAGCGCGCCGCCCAATCCCCCACCACCACGCAAGGAGGCCGCCGTGGCTGACCTGAACCTGTCTGCGTCGCCGTCGGGAGGCAAGAACCCGAAGACGTCCGTCCCGAAGGCATCAGAGTCGAAGGGCGGTGCGACGGGAGTCCCCAAGCTGCGTATGAGTCCTGCGGGCGACCACTCGCCCGTGAGCCGCACGGCGGGCGCAATCATCGGTGTCGTCTCCGTCGTGGCGCTTGCCCTCGCTATCTTCCTGTCCAACCCCACAGCACCCACCACGCAGGGCACGGGAACGGGGACCGCGGCCACGGCCTCGTCCGTGACGCCGACCGGGCATACGACCCGCGTGTCGGTGGGCGTCGAGGGTATGGCCTTTACTCCCAACCACATCGAAGTGCCAGTTGGCGACCGCCTCATCATCGACTTCACGAACTCGGGGGATCAGCGTCACGATCTGGTGTTCGAGACGGGCGTATCCTCCGGGTCGCTCGCCACCGGCGAGACGAAGGAGCTGGACCTCGGCATCATCTCCGGGGACGTCGAGGGCTGGTGTTCCTTGCCGGGTCACCGCGAGATGGGTATGACCCTGCACGTGCAGGCAACGGGCGCTTCCTCGTCCTCCTCGGGGGCCTCGGCCTCGGGTAGCCACGGCAGCCACGCGGGACACGACCACGGCCAGGAGGCCGCCGTGGGACCCGCCAGCCCGACGGCCCTGACGGACTACGCGGCGACGATCACCCCGCGCGACCCGGTCCTACCGCCGGCCACAAGCGAGACCGAGCGCTCCTACACGTTCACGGTCACCGAGCAGACGACCAACGTCACCGACACGCTGACCCGCCAGACGTGGACCTTCAACGGGGACGCCCCCGGACCGATCCTGCGCGGACACATCGGCGACACCTTCCACATCACGCTCGTGAACAACGGAACGATGAGCCACTCGCTGGACTTCCACGCGGGCCTCGTCGCTCCCGACAACGTCATGCACTCGATCGAGCCCGGGCAGACCCTTGAGTACACCTTCGTCGCGAAGAACGCGGGCATCTGGCTCTACCATTGCTCGACCGCGCCGATGTCGATGCACATCGCGAACGGCATGTTCGGTGCTGTCGTCATCGACCCGACCGACCTGGACACGGTTGATCGCGAGTACGTCATGATCGCCTCCGAGCTCTACCTGGGCGCGGACGGGCAGAGCGCCGACGCCTCACTTCTGTCGGCCCTGCAGCCCAATGCGATGGCCTTCAACGGCGTGCCCTTCCAATACAAGGCCCACCCCATCCAGATCAGGACCAACGAGCGCGTGCGCGTGTGGGTCATGGACGCGGGTCCGAACCTGGCGACCACCTTCCACGTCGTGGGCACTCAGTTCGACACCGTGTGGCGCGAGGGCGCCTACGTGATCCGCGGCGGCGGTAGCGGTGGCGGCTGGGGACAGGTCCTCTCCCTGGGTGCCGCCGAGGGCGGCTTCGTCGAGTTCACGCCGCTGGAGGCCGGCCACTACTCTTTCGTCAACCACGCTCTCTCCCTGGCGGAAAAGGGCCAGACCGGCGTCTTCGAGGTGAGTGACTGAGCCTTTTCGCTCTCCCGGCCACGGCCTCGTCCCTCATCGACGAGGCCGTGGCTGCGTCCCGCTCTCACGCGCGGAAGGGGGTTAGCTACGCCCCATTGCGACCGGCGCTGCCGTCCTCCGACCGACGATAAAATGGTGGGATGCTGGGTACCTATCTCGACATTTTGCGTTACCGTCAGGCCTGGAAGTTTTCTGCTGCCGGGCTGGTTCTGCGTCTGCCGATGTCCATGGTGGGTCTGTCGACAATCCTCATGGTGCGCGCCGAGTACGGCAACTACACGCTGGCCGGCGCTGTCTCAGCCATCAACATCATCGTCATGGCGATCTGCGCGCCGATCCTCGCGCGCCGCGTCGACCGCCACGGGCAGTTGCGCGTCATGGGTCCCGCGTGGGTCATCGCGACCCTGTCGATGTGCGGCCTCGTCGCAGCCGTCTTCATGCATGCCCCCGAATGGTTGCTCTTCATTCCGGCTGCCCTCGCGGGTGCCACGTGGGGTGCGCCCGGTGCCCTCGTGCGCTCGCGTTGGTCGACGATCCTGCACAAGCCGGGCCAGCTGACGACCGCCTACGCCCTCGAGTCCGCGGTCGATGAGTTCGTGTACATCGTGGGTCCCGTGCTCTCCACGGTCCTCGGCACTGCCCTGCACCCCGGCACCGGCCTCGCCATCTCCATCGTCGCCCTGGCCGTGGGCGGCACGCTCTTCCTGTCGCGGCGCTCCTCCGAACCCGCGATCATTCCCTACGACCCGAATGCCCCGCGCGAGTCCGTCATCCGCAAGCCCGTCGTCCTCGTCATGGCAGCCACCTACATCGGCATGGGCACGACGTTCGGCGCGATGGAGGTCTCGATGGTCAGCTTCACCGAGGAGCTGGGTGTCCCCGCGCTCGGCGGCATCCTCCTGGCGCTCTTCTCGATCGGCTCGCTGTCTGCCGCGCTCGTGTACGGTGCCCGCACGTGGAGACGACCCACCTGGCAGCTCTTCGTGTTCGGTGTGACCCTGATGGCGATCGGCATGAGTTTCTTCCCAGTGGCCTTCAACATCTGGACAATGGCCGCCGTCATCCTCATCACGGGCCTCACCTGCGCCCCCACGATGACGAACGTCAACGTCATCATTCAGAAATCCGTCTCCCCCGCGAAGCTCACGGAGGGCCTGACCTGGATGTCGACGTCGATCAACCTCGGCACTTCCCTGGGCACGGCGATCGCCGGGCCCGCAATCGACTCGATCGGCGCGCGCGGCGGCCTACTGACCATGGCCGGTGCCGGGTGGGCGATGGTCGTTCTCATGCTCATCGGCCTGCCCGCACTGCGCAAGAGCGAAGCTCAACCGACGCCACCGCTGCCCCTCGACTGAGCGGCGTAGCGCGGCTACACACCCCCACACCGACTAGCAGCAGGAGCACCAGCCCGAGAATCGTGCCCGGCCTCCGTTTCATAAAGCGAACAACCGCGGTCACAAACACGTGACGCCGCATCATGACGTCCCCTCTGACAGCTGCTCAACGACGAGGCCCACGCCGCAGTGGACAGGCGCGCAACTAGCGCACGACACTCGTCTTGACTATGCGGTCAGACTGTCATAGGGTACCTGCGGCTCCGTCGCTCCGGAGCTTGCGCTTCCCCGGTGCATTGGCTCTATGATTGGCCTGATGTTGTTCCGTCCCCCTCTCATCGATGACGAGTCTCCCTCGCTCGCCCTGGCACTGACCGCCAGTGCGGGCGAGTTCGCGTCCACACTGTTGGTCGGTGCCATGTCGAAAGGTTGGTTCTACCCGGGCGTCGTCGGCTTCGGGGGGATCGGCTCCCAGCGCAGCGCCCGTATCCTAGGCCGCGTCCTCATGGCGCGCGGCGACGATACCCGCTCCTGGCTGCAAACCCGCCGAGGATGGCGCCAGTTCTTCAATGCGCAGGTCCCTCGTCAGCCCGTGCTCGTCACGGTCGGCAACGCGCGTCGGCTTGCTTTCGCGGATCGCGGTGGATTCGTCGACATCACGGTGCTGGGCCACGGCCTCGACCCCGGCTGGCATAACGCAACCATCCAAGTCCTTCACGCAGGCGACGTGCGTGCGCTCGGCATGTCCGAGGAGACGGCCGCCAAGCTCGCGACCACCCTGCGCACGGCGACCCCGCTGCCGGCCCCGCCCTCGGCGATGTACGAGCGCCCCCGCAAAGGTCGCATCCGCGCCGGTCGCCCCGCCTGCGTGCGCGTACGCATCGTGTCCGATGACGAGCATTTCGGCGTGGTCTCCGACATCGACGACACCGTCATGGTGTCTATGCTCCCGCGACTGGTCACAGCGGCCAGGCACGCGTTCCTGGATCGCGTTTCTTCACGCGAGGCCGTCCCCGGCATGGCGGAACTGCTGACGACGCTGACGATGTCCTCAGCTTCGTCGGAGGGGGTCCCGGAGGGCACGCACGCCCCGATCATGTACCTGTCAACCGGCGCATGGAACGTTGTGCCGACGCTTCGTTCGTTCCTGGAGCGCAGCGGGTACCCGGCGGGCGGTTTCCTCATGACGGACTTCGGCCCGTCGAACACGGGCTGGTTCCGCTCCGGCCCCGAGCACAAGCGTCGCGAACTGCGCCGCCTGGCCCGCATGTTCCCACACGTGCGCTGGCTTTTGGTAGGCGACGACGGGCAGCGCGACCCCGAGATCTACGCCGCGTTTGCACGCGATTTTCCCCACTGCGTGGCCGGAATCGCGATCCGTTCTCTCTCCGAGATCGAGCAGTTCATGTCGCACGGCAGCTTCGAGGCCATGGTCCCCGACGCGCTGTGGACTGTACCCGAGCGCGTGCCCGTCTGGTACGGGTCGAACGGTTACGCACTGCTGGAGAATATACGAGGCCGGGGCACAGCCGGTCCGCTCTCCCACCGTTGAGGGACCGGACCGTGAAACGGTCCGTGAAACAAGCCGTGCCCGACCGCTCTGACGCATGAAGGCCGCCCCGAGGGGCGGCCTTCCGCGTTGCTCGTACGTCCGCGCTTAGGAGCCGGACATCGGGCGGCACTTCGCGGGCTGTTCGATGGGGTCGGTCGACTTCAGGACGCGCTGGACGTCCTCGGCGCTCATCGCGTCGTCGTAGAACGTACCCAGTTCGACCGTGACGGTGGAGTCCGTCGCCTCAGTGAGGCGCACGTGGGCACCCGGGAAGAATCGGGCCACCGAGTACGCGTTGTCGACGCCGTTCACTCCGGCGGTAATGCGCACCTTGCCCGTGTATTCGATGTCATCGTTCTTGGGTTCTTCCGTCTGGAAGCCGGCGGTTGTGAGCATGTCCGTGGCCTTGGAGGCCAGGCCCTGATGCTGAGTCGTGTTGATGACCGTGACCGACACCTGAGAGGGGGCCACCGGCTTCGAATCCGCCGTCGGGCAAGGAATATCGCCCACTTCGGCGTACTTAACCTTCGCGGAGAAGCTGTTACCGAAAGGAATCGACACGATCCCCGAGAACACGAGGGCCGCTAGCGCCGCAATGACGATCATCGCGACGCTCACGATCGCGAACGTCAGATTTTGACGCTCCTGACGCTCGCGCAGGAATCGCTGACGCGGAGTGAGGGTGTGGATGGGCTCATTCGGTGTACTCACGGTCTCAACACTATCGAATAGGGGCGGTCTGAGGCCAGACAACGCCCCGTCGGGAGCGTTACATCTCGCCCGCGCCCGCCTCCGCGATACAGTGAGGACACCCTAAGCGCAGGCTCCCGTCCTCGCCCAGAATCGCCGCGCAGCCCGCCTCGCGGACCCCCGAATGCGCGGTCAGAGCGCCCACCCGGCGTGCGGTTCGAGCGTGAGGCGGCCACGGCCTCGTCCATGCACCGACCACGAAAGAGGACCGCGATGAGCTTCCTGGACACCGACCTGCTCTCCCGCATCCACGAGCGCGCCGCCGACGCGGACGCGCACAACACCTACCCCGAAGCAGACCTGGAGGAACTGCGCGACGCCGGATACCTCACTGCCTTCGTCCCCGCCGAATACGGCGGCGCGGGCCTGAGCCTGGCCGAGATCGCCGCCGAACAGACGGCGCTCGCCAAAGCTGCGCCCGGCACGGCGCTGGGCATCAACATGCACCAGATCATCGTCGGCCTGGGGCGCTACCTGGTCGCCCACGGCAACGCGCGCGGCGAGCAAATCCTGCGCGACGCGGTCACAGGAGAGGTCTTCGGCTTCGGCATCTCCGAACCCGGCAACGACCTCGTGCTCTTCGGCTCCACGACGCGCGCAACCGCGAACAACGCGGGCGGTTATTCCTTCGAGGGCACCAAGATCTTCACATCCCTATCCCCCGTGTGGACGCGCCTGCTGATCTTCGGGCGGGCCGAGACCGAGGAGGGCCCCAAGTCCGTGTTCGGCATCGTCCGCCGCTCTGACGAGGGCTACTCAATCAAGGACGACTGGGACACGCTGGGCATGCGCGCCACCCAGTCCATGACCACCCTCCTCCGGGGCGTCACCGTGCCCGAGGAGCGCATCCTGACGATCACGGACCCCGGTCCCAGCGCCGACCCCGTCATTTTCGGCATCTTCTCACACTTCGAGATCCTCCTGGCCGCCACCTACCAGGGTGTCGGCGAGCGCGCCGTCGAGGTCGCCGCCGAGCACGTGGCGACGCGCCGCTCGGTGAAGAACCAGACGACCTACTCCAACGACCCCGACATCCGCTGGCGCATCGCAGAGGCCGCCCTCATCATGAACGCGGTCGGCCCGCAGATCCGCGAGCTTGCCCGCGACATCGACGAGGGCGTGGACCGCGGTCGCTCCTGGATGCCGCAGCTGTCCGCCGCGAAGAACGCAGCCGCCGAGGCCACGCTGCGCGCCGTCGAGCAGGCGATGCGTGCCTGCGGCGGCAGCGCCTACTACAACACGCACGAGCTCTCACGCCTGTACCGCGACGCGCTCGCCGGACTGTTCCAGCCCTCCGATCAGGAGTCCCTGCACGCCGCGTGGGCAAACCTGATCCTGGGCCCCATCGAGAAGGCTCAGTAGGCTTCCGCAAACGAAAGGGGGCGGGCCCGAGGATATCCTCGGGCCCGCCCCCTTAAGCGCGTAGGATCAGTCGTTCCACGTGAACTTCTCGGGGCCGATCTCTCCGGTCGTGCCGGTCATCCAGCCGCCGCGAGCCAGCGCGAAAGACTGACCGGTCTTCGTGTTCCAGCAGCTGATGCCGTCCTGCGTGGAGTGGCACGCGAAATCGCCCTTGGTGGCGGCGGCTCCGTAGGCGAGCGCGTTTCCACCGGAGGGTGCGGCGCTCTCACAGGACTGGCCCGCCTTGTCCTTCGAGGCGCTCAGGACGCCGACCTTGCTGCCGGAGCAGGAGGCGTAGCCGTCCTCGGCCCAATCAGACTCGCCGATGCCGCAGCTGACGCTGTCAGCGGTGAAAGAGCAGGTGATGTTGCCGGACGGGGAGGAGAAGGAGTCCACGGTGATGGCTCCGGCGGGCGCCGGGTACTTCACAGGTTCCTCGGTCGTGGCGCTTGCCGACGGGGTCGGGTCCGACGCGGAGGACGACGAGGAGCTCGGGTTCGATCCGGCTGCGGGTCCCTCGTATCCGCGCGTAAACACATAGATGACGAAGGCGAGGAGGACCGCAGCGGTGATAGCAAGGACGCCGAGGATGACGGCCATGAACGGGAAACCGCGGCGTTCCTTCTCTTCCGTCGGCGCGACTTCGTGCGAGGCAGTGGGCTGCACCTGGTAGGAGGCGCCGGCGCCCCGGTAGGCCTGCGGCGTGGACTGGGGGCGCGCGGGGCTGCCCGACGCGCTGGGGTAGGACGAGCCGGAGGATGCGCTCGGGTAGACGGCTGTGGCCTCGGGATCCTGCGTCCCCTTGCTGCTCATGATGGACTGGCGCTGCACCTGGGCGACAACCTGCTCACGAGCACCCACCTGCGGGACGGGAGCATTCCCGCCGACGACAGACGAGTAGGGGGTCGTGCGCTCGACCTGCGAGTAGGAGTTCACGCCGCCCTGGCCAAGCACGTACATGCCGGACTCGGAGGTGCGGATCGACGAGCCGGCGACCGCACCGGACACGTCTCCGTGCATGACGAGGTAGCCGTTGGAGTCGATGTAGCCGTCGTAGTCGTCGCGGGCCTCGAGGGCCGCGTTGACCTGCGGGTCGTTGAACTGGTGCAACCAGTCGAGCAGACCGCGATAGGCGTGCGGATGCGCGGCCACTGCCGGGCGCAGCTCGGGGTAGCGGTACGCCAGCTGGCGCAGCGCTTCAGCGTCGGTCGACGGGTCCTGGGCAGCCGCCGCAGGGTCGTCGAAATGCAGCTCTTCAGCCATCGAAACTCCAGACTTCACGGTCACGAGGTTGTTACACAATACCGCGATCAGGGGTCACAAGTGAAACCTTCCCCATATTTTTTCCCAACATGCGGCGCTGTCACTTGACAAAAGCTCTACGAGTCCGCTCGAAAGATAAACCTGTCAAAGTCCAGCGTTTCGATGTCCCGCGCGAGGGAGCGCACCTGGTCGTCCCACCCCGGCCTCGTCGCGGAAAAACCATCCGGTGTGCCCAGGTCGCGGGCCTGCTGGAGGGCGAAGGTCCTCGCCCCCATCTCGCGTGCTTTTCGCGCCACCTCGAAGCCGTCTCCGGGCCCGTCCGGGTACACCGTCAAGCGCACCTCGTGATCCACCTCGGGGCGGGCCAGGACAATGCCCAGCGACTCCCACGCCCGCTCGCCCGCGCCGCTGCGCCCGGCCACGGCCTCGTAGTTGCCCCGGGTCGCCTTCACGTCGATGCCCACCCAGTCGACGAGGCCCGCGCCGAGCAACTCCTCGAGACGACGCGGGTAGGGGCCCGCGGTGTGCAGGCCAACGCCGAAGCCGAGCTC
>ERZ773031.1811-NODE-1811-length-10414-cov-8.423110_pt1 | contig 10414 bp, 10 predicted proteins | sample MGYA00511666_ERZ773031 | MGnify/ENA primary metagenome ERZ773031 (study PRJEB29015, sample SAMEA2738135) | human oral metagenome | biome: human oral; feature: human-associated habitat; material: saliva | place: China | collected 2250 ...
ATAGATAACAAGGAAAGACTAGATAAAATAAATTTAAAAATAAAAAATAAAATAAATAAACCATTTTATATAGAACAATCTGAAATACATAGACCACTTCATATTATAGTAAAATTAGAAGATATGTTAGCTTTAAGAAAAGAATTAAATATAGAAGATGATAGTCTAGAAAAGTTTAAAGATGGTAACGATTATGGATTTGTTATATCAATTGATAATGAATTATATTATATAACTCCAATATCAAAGGAAAAAGAAGATATAGTTATAAGAGAGTATAAAGGATTTAATACAGATACAGTAATATCTAGTTTAAAAGATACAAATATATCGTCAAATATTATCTTAAAAAGACAAAGAACTATTGTAACAGCATCATCTGATGAGTTAAATAAAACACCACATAATAAAATGGTTGAAAATATAGTAAATAGATATTTAACTCAAAATAAGAATCATAAAAAATTAATAGTACAAGAACTTAATAATCTAATAAATATGGATCAAAAAGATATAATTAATAGATTAGAAGAAATAGTAAAAGAAGAAAAAGTAGTAAAAGCAAATGGATTTATGCATAAAGAATTATTATCACTATTATTAGTAATACTTCTATGTGCATTATTTGTACTAATATATTTATTAATAAAATAAAAGAGAAAATCAATTTTCTCTTTTATTATTATGTAATGCGTTATTGACAGTTGCGGCAGTAAGTGATATTACTTGAGGACCACTATTTGATGAAATAGGAGTTATACTAACTGCTTTAATAGCAGGTTTATTTAATTTAACTTCTTCCATTGGAGCAGTTAACTCATTTGAGTTTGTCTCAATTTCAATAATTCTAAATATCTCTTCAAAAGATGTTAATCCATCAATTACTTTACCTAAACCATCTTGTAACATAGTAATAGTTTTTTCTGTATATACCATTTTAGATAATTCTTCTTTAGTCATTTTATTAGCAGATATAGCTGAACGAAGTTCGTCATCTAATTCTAATACTTCTTGAACAGCAATACGGCCTTTGTATCCTTTATTACAATTTTCACATCCCTTATGATTAGCATCCCATAGATTAGTAACATCCATGTTCATATATGTCTTATAAACTTTTTTCTCATACATTGTCGCAGGACGTTGTATTCTACAATGAGGACAAATCTTTTTTGCAAGACGTTGTGAAATTATACCAACAAGCGCAGTAGAAAGTAAGTATCTTTCAACATCCATATCAAGTAAACGTTCAATTGTTGCTAAAGAGTTGTTTGTATGGATAGTAGATAATACTAAGTGACCAGTTATGGCAGCACGTACAGCAATTTGAGCAGTTTCACTATCACGAATTTCTCCGATTAATATAACATTAGGATCTTGACGCAAGATAGATCTTAAAGCTGCTGCAAAAGTCATGCCAATTTCAGCGTTAACTTGTACTTGGTTGATTCCTTCAATATTCATTTCTATTGGATCTTCTACAGTAATAACATTTATTTCTTTCTTATTTAAAGCAGAAAGCATTGAATATGTAGTTGTAGATTTACCAGAACCTGTTGCTCCTGTTACTAGGATAATTCCATTGGGAATCCCAAGCATTCTCTTAATTTTTACTAAATTTTTACTATTAAATCCTAAAGTATCAATACCACCTAAACTTTTAGAGTAATCAAGTATACGAATAACTATTTTTTCACCTTCATTTAAAGGAAGAGAAGAAACACGCATATCTAATTCTTGCCCACCAAATGTACCTCTAATAGCACCATCTTGTGGTAATCTATTTTCAGTAATGTTCATACCAGCCATTAATTTTAATCTAGTACTAAGATTTTTTTCATATACCTTAGGAATATATGTATAATCTTGTAAATCTCCATCAACTCTAAATCTTACCATCATTCCAGACTCTCTAGGGTCAAAATGAATATCAGATGTCTTACGACGAGCAGCAGCCATAATAATATAGTCTGCTATTTGCGTAATAGGCATCTTCATGAAGTCGAATGATACCATTTGTTCAGTTGTATCTAAATTGTTTTCTTCTAACATACATTCAACCCCTTTTGTCTACTTTTGTATGGTATTTTACTATAAAGTATTATATAATAGTTTTAGTATAATAGCAAGGAGAGTATATGAAAAAAATAAAAAATAATAAAGGCTTTGCATTAGTTGAAACTTTAATAGTATCTATGTTTATAGTAATGACATTTTCTATAATCTATAATAGCTTTATTCCACTATTAGGTCACTATGAAAAAGCAGAACATCAAGATAACATTGATTCTAAATATGCAACATATTGGATAAAGAGAATGATTCAAAGAAGTGGAGGCAATGTAAGTGGAATTAAAACAGCAGTTTCTTCTGATACATATTATCAATTTAAATGTAGTGATATAACTATGTCTAATCCAGAAGAACAGGCAAGACTTCGCAATATGTGTCTTAATTATTTAGAAAAAGCAAATGTATTATGCGGAGATGTTAATAATTATAAAACAAATGAATCTTCATGTAAAAATGGAGGAATACCTCATATATATATAACTAAATATAGTTTAGATGATAAAGATGCATCAACATTTGATGATTTAAAGGGCGTATTTGATGGACGATATGCAACTAGTACAGATAGTAATCTAAAGAGATTAAATGATTTAAATAAACATTTTACTACAGGCTTTGCTGATTATGTAAATAATTTACCAACGTACTATAAAAATGAAAATAAGTATGGTGTTTATAGAGTACTAGTAGAATATAAGAAAACAGTAGATAATAAAGACATATTTGAATATGGTACTTTAGAAATAGATTTTTATAAATAGGAGGAATTATGCTTAATAATAAAGGAATGACTGTTATAGAAATAATTATTACTTTTGCTATACTTGCTGTTATTAGTATAAATCTATTTACTATAGTTAATAAGTTTGGTAATAGAAGACAAATAGAATCTGATAAAAATGAATTATACTCATTTAAAAATATTTTAACTAAAAATATACAAGATGATATAGTAAAAATTGGAGTAACAAATGTTTCAATAGATGGACATGATAATTATTCTGTATCATTTGATGCGGCTAGTAAAACATTTAAAACATCTAAAAAAGCATTTACTGGCAACTATGTAATAGCGCTAACAATGAGAGATGGTTCTGTAAGACAAATTAAAATTATATGCAATAGAAGTCACGATGAAAAAAATAATTTTGAAGGAACTAAAGTAGATGATTATTTCGCAATAGAATATGGTATTTTAACTGGTGGAGATACTAATAAATATGTTAGATATAAATTACCTAATTTAGGAGTAACAACAAATAAGTTTGATGAAAAAGTTAATAATTTAAGAATAAGTAGTGTAAATATAAGTAATAAAGATAATTTATTTTCACTAAATATAGGATTTTCTCATCCTGATTTAGGAAATGAGTATGGTATTAATATTATTACACCAATTAATTTTGATGAATTAACAAAAGGAAATGTTGGAGTTTATGAGGATGGAATGTATAGTGAAAATACTGGATTAGACTCAAGTCCAACTTCGCAACCAACAACTTCACCATCTCCAACAACATCACCATCTCCAACAACATCGCCATCCCCTGGTAGTGGAGGAGGAACACATCCTGGAGGAACTACTCCAGCAAATCCAGTAAATCAATATATTGGTACAAAATGGAATTATTCTACAACCTGTACCGCACAAACATTTACAGCTCCAGCAACTGCAAAATATAAAATAGAATTATGGGGTGCCCAAGGTGGAATTGATGTTACTGCACCTGGTTATGGGGGTTCACCAGGAGCATACACATCAGGTGTAATAAAGCTTACAAAAACCCAACAATTACATTTTTATATAGGTGCACACCCAGCAAGCAATACTTTTGATGGAGGATGCAATGGTGGAGGAAATTCTAGAAGTGATGGAACAACAATTTTCCACGGATATGGTGGAGGTGGAGCAACTGATGTCAGACTATTAAGCGGTGACTGGTCAAATTTCTACTCTCTAAAGTCTCGTATTATGGTCGCAGCAGGTGGAACTGGCGGATATGTTTATGCTCCAGGAGGAGGACTATATGGTATAGGACTTGGAGGAACTGCAAACAACAATATAAATCATGGTCATGCACCTAGTCAAACAGAAGCTGGTAAAGCAGGGGATACAACATCTCTATCAATTAACTGTTTCTATAATCTTCCTAAAGGAAAAGGTGAAGATGGACAATTTGGCATTGGTGGAAATGGAGGATCATCTTCATCAGGTGGCGGAGGTGGATACTTCGGTGGAGGTGGAGCCTTCAGATCATGTGTAAACAATGGTGGTGGAGTTGCATCTTCTGGGTCATCATATATCTCAGGACATACTGGATGTGTCGCAATTGATAGACTTTCAACTAAAACATCCGTAAGACCAAAAAATTCATCATGCATAACAGGTACATCTGATAGGGATTGCTCAATTCATTATTCAAACCATGCATTTACAGATACTGTAATGATAGATGGAGCTGGAGGCAAGTGGACAACAGGTAAGATAGCAACAAACGTTCAAATGACTGAACCAACCGGAATACAAAGAATTGGACATATAGGTAATGGATATGCAAGAATAACATGTATATCTGAATAATGTAAACAGAATTAAAAAGCAAGAAAAAACTTGCTTTTTTTGATATAATAATTAAAGGTGATTAGATGAAATTTAACAAAGAAGATTTATTTATATATATATTAATAATTTTATGTGTGATAACAGTAATTCCAGTAAACTACTATATAACAACAGGCGGAGGGATAAGTAATGTAGGAGAAAGAATAGAACTTTATACTAATAATAAAACAAAAGGAAGTTTTAATTTATCATATGTCACAAGTCTAAGAGGAAGAGTAGGCTCATACCTTCTTAGCTATATTATTCCAAACTGGGAAAGAGAAAGCTTTAATGGATATAAATATAGTAAAGAAGAAAATGTAAATGACCTACAATTTAGAAGTGATTTTGAACTAAAACAAGCAAATTTATCTGCTGTAATATCAGCGTATACAGCTGCAGGTTTAAAAGTTGAAATAGAAAATAAAAAAATGTATGTCTTAGCAAAAGACCCAAAATATAAAACAGACTTTAAAATAGGAGACCAAATTGTAAGCGCAGATGAAATAGACTTTTCTCTTGTCGCAAGAATTACTGACCTATTAGATGAAAAAAAAGAAGGAGATATAGTTAATTTTAAAATAATAAGGAACGGTAAAGAAAAAGAAATAAAAACACCACTTAAAAAGATGGGTAATAGGCTTGGAATAGGAATATTAGTTGGAACAAACTATGATATAAAAACAAGTCCTAAGGTTAAATTTAAATTTAAAAATGATGAAACTGGGCCAAGTGCAGGACTTATGACATCTCTTGAAATATATAATAGATTAGTAAAAGAAGATTTAACAAAAGGAAGAGTAATCGCAGGAACAGGAACAATTAGTTCAATAGGTGAAGTAGGAGAAATAGGTGGAGTTAAATTTAAACTTCTAGGAGCAGAGAAAAAAGGAGCTAATATATTCCTATGCCCAAAAGCAAATTATAAAGAAGCACTTAAAGTTCATAAAAAAAATAAAATGAAAATAAAACTTATTCCAGTAGAAACATTAAATGATGCGATAGAAAAATTAAAGGCTTAGGCCTTTTTTCTATCAAAAGGAGGATTATGTATAAAATATGCTTAGTAGAAGATCAAAAAGATCTCGCAATATTATTATCAAATTATCTAACTAAAGCAGGATACGAAGTAATAGTATTATCAAAAGGAAAAGATGCCATAGAATATATATCAAAAGTTTCGCTATGGATTTTAGATATAATGTTAGAAGATGATATATCAGGATATGACTTAATAAAAATGATTAGAGAAAAAGACAAAGTAGTACCTGTAATATTCACATCTGCAAGAGATGCTGAAATAGATAGACTATTAGGTTTTGAATTAGGAACAGATGACTATGTAACAAAACCATATTCCCCAAAAGAAGTAGTATTAAGAGTAAATAATATAATAAAAAGAACTTATTCTGATAGTTTAATTATTACTTACAATAATTACTCTATAAACCCATTAAAAAGAGAAGTAAAAGATGGTGATAAAATAGTAAACTTAACTGAACTAGAATATGATTTATTAATATACCTATTAAATAATAAAGGTAAATCAATAGATAGAGATCAAATATTAAAAGAATTATGGCAAGATAATTATTTTGGTTCTAGTAGAGTAGTAGATGATTTAGTAAGAAGACTAAGAAAAAAGATGAAGAAAGCAACTATAAAAACAATCTATGGTTATGGTTATAGACTAATATGAAAATAGATTTAAAAAAACAATTTATTATTTTAGTAATCTTATATTTATTTATATTATATTAAAAATATTCATTCCTAATTCTATATTGTCACAAACAGAAGAATCACTCTATAATAGATTAATATTATCAATAACGCTAATAAATAAAAATAAAATTTCTAACATCGATAATAGCGAAATAGCTTATATCTATATAAATGATGAAATAGTGTATTCATCAAGTAATTTTAGTAAAATAACAAAAGAAGATGCAAATAAAATATTAGAGTATATAAAACAACCAAAGGTAATTTTACAATATCATCTAAAAAATATTACTATGTAAAAATAGATGATATTATCTCAATAACTGATGATAAATATATAAAACAAGTAATTAAAAATACAATAAAAAGTATAAAATTACCAATTATGTTATCTATATTAATTGTAAGTATACCAGCTATCATATGGATTACTATTATAGTATTAAAAATATTAAAACTAAAAGAAAAATCAGATAATATAGATAATAATAAATATAATCATAAATTTGATTTTCATATAGATGACGAATTAAAAAAACTAAATCACTCTCTTGAAAATATGAGAGAAAGTTTTATGAAAAATGAAGAATATAAAAATGAATTATATCAGAATATTTCTCATGACTTTAAGACACCTTTATCTATCATTAAATCTTATACAGAAGCAAGAGAAGATAATATGTGTACGTATGAAGAATATATGAAAGTAATAAAAGAACAATCAACAGATTTAGAAAGAAGGGTAAGAAGTCTATTATATTTAAATAAACTAGATTACCTATCTAACTATAATAGAGAAATAAAAGAAGTAGATATAAGTAAATTAGTAAAAGAAGAAATAAAAAAATTTAAATATTTAAATAGAGAAATATCAATAAAATATAGTACAGATAATTCTAAAATATATGGTAATTATGAACTACTTGAAGGAGTATTTGATAATATTTTAACTAATTCATATAGATATGCTAATAAAATAATAAGTATTACAATTAAAAATGGTAAAATAATAATCTACAATGATGGAGAACATATAAAAGAAGATATTATAGATTATATGTTTACACCATTTAGAAAAGGAATAAAAGGAGACTTTGGATTGGGATTAAGCATAGTTAAAAAAAGTCTTAAGCTTATAAATTATAATATTTATGCTGTAAATGAAAAAGTAGGAGTAAGTTTTATAATAAGCAAAAAATAAAAGAATTATTTCTAATTCTTTATAAAACCATTTTCTACAACCTTAGTCTGAGTCGCAATCATAAATGCATTAGGATCTAGTTTATCAACTAGGTCTTTTAATTCTTTATACATATTCTTATTAATCTCTACCATTAATATTTCTTTAGTATCATTTTGCCCTTTAGCTTCAATTGAAGTAAGCGCATATCCCTTTTCTCGTAATAATTCTTTTAAATTAATATTAGATGTAATTATTTGAACATTTAAATGACCTCTAAATATACTTTCAGATAAAATAGTACCAGTATAAGCTCCCAAAGCATATCCGGTAGCATATCCAAATACAACTAATAAAGAATCCTCTTTTAGAGCAGTCTTAACTATAAAAAACCATACAAATACTTGTAAAAAAGCAAGTAAAGCGGCTCTTTTCTTTCTTCCATTAACAATTAATACTGTTCTACAAGTAGATAAACATACTTCTAAAAATCCTCCTAAACATATTGCTGCTGCTATTAATATCATTTCCATATATACCTCACTATAATTATTGTATCAAATATAATTGAAAAATAGTAGATATTTCTTTATACTATTAATAGGGTGATACAATGAAAAAAGGTAGTTTTACTTCATACATATTAATAACAATAGGATCTGTTTTAGCAGCTTTTTCTATAAATACATTATTAGTACCTAATTTAATATTAGATGGTGGCATTAATGGTATAAGTATGATAATAAGTAGAATTAGTGGCATTAGTTTAAGTATATTAGTAATATTATTAAATATACCGTTTATATATATAGGATATAAATTCCTAGGTAAGAATTTTTTATATAGAACACTATATTCTATAATAATATATTCAATATTTTTAACACTATTTAAAATAATAACACCAATTACAAATGAAATAATATTAAGCTGTGTATTTGGTGGAATATTACTAGGGGCAGGAGTAGGATTAGTTATTCAAAACGGAGGATGTATAGATGGTACAGAATCTGTTGGAATAGTAATAAGTAGAAAAACAAGTTTAAAAGTAGGAGAAATAGGATTAATATTCAATTTAATTATATTTAGTCTTAGTTCTATATTATATGGCTTAGATAGAGCAATGTATTCTCTACTTACATATTTTATAACTTCTCGTGTAGTAGACTTTGTATCAACTGGACTATTTCAAGCTAAAGCAGCTCTAATAATTTGTGATAATGGAGATAGTTTATCTAAAACTATTTACAAAAGACTAGGAAGAACAGTGACAACTATTCGTGGAAAAGGATTAATAAGCGGAGATAAAAGTGTGTTATACTGTGTACTTACTAGAGCAGAAATATTTGAATTAAAAAAAGTAGTAGAAGAAAATGATCAAAGTGCCTTTATTTCAATAAGCGATGTTAAAGAAATAATAGGAGATCACATTAAATCTAGTAGGAGGCTAAAATGATAGGAGTATTTGATTCTGGAGTAGGTGGCTTAACAATACTAAAAAAAATAATAGAAGATAATAAAGAATATAATTATATTTATTATAAAGATACATATAATAATCCATATGGAGGAAGAAGCATAGAAGATTTAAATAATATATGTTCTAATATATGCGATTATTTAATTAAAAAAGGAGCTAAAATAATAGTTATAGCATGTGGTACCGCATCTACAAATTGTCTTTCCTATTTGGAAAATAAATATAAAGGTATCAAATTTATCCCAACATACCCTAACTTAGAAGGAAATTATAAAAATACATTAGTACTTGCTACACACAATACTATTAATAGTAAATATTTACATGACGCTATAAAAGATAAAGAAGGAAACTATTATCTAGAAGAAATGCCTGGCTTAGCTGATGCAATAGAACATGATGATAGGATATCAATAAAACTAATATTAAGAGATAAATTAAATAAATATCAAGATAAATCTATAGAACATGTAGTACTAGGATGTACCCACTATTTATATATAGAAGATCAAATAAAAGCATACTTTAAAAATGCCTCTATAGTAGATAGTGCTAATATAGTTAGTAAGTTGCTAACTAAAGCTATAAAAGATATGAAATTAGAGAAAACAACATATTATTTAGAAATTATAGATAGTAGTAAATTAATGTAAAGGAGATGAATTCATCTCTTTTTTATACAACTTAGTATGATAAGATAAGATTGGTGATAAAATGCTTGTAAACAATAAATTTGATAAAGATATTCATTATAGATTATATAGAGAAGTAAAAGAATTGTTTCATCCATCTATATCTAAACAAAACGTTAGTAGTTATAATATAGTAATAAAAGAAGGATTATTTAACAGTAGAGTATATTATCCATCTAAAGTTAGTAATTTAAATAAAGTTATGATATTTATACCAGGAGATGGAAAACTAAGTAACTCATATGGAGACTATTCAACTATACTTAAAAATATGGCAATCTCAACTGGTAGAATGGTTATAGGAATAAGTTACGATAAATATAAATTTAATGATAATTTATCTGGAATAAAAGAAACAATTATTTATTTAATTAATGAATTAGAAAAACTAGGCTATAATGATATAGTATTCGCAGGAGATGAAGTAGGTGGAACATACTTAATAAATATAAGTAAACTTCTTGATATAGATAAATATAAAAAAATACTATTCTATCCAATAATAAGAAACAAGTATTCACTATCAGATAAATATAAAAGTGTTAAAGAAAATAACCCCAATAATATATTGCTAATAAATAAAATAAACAAATATATAAAAGAAGTAGATGGAGAAGAATACTTTAATTTATTAAATACAAAAATAAATAACACATTATCAG
>ERZ773031.1827-NODE-1827-length-10335-cov-5.314008_pt1 | contig 10335 bp, 9 predicted proteins | sample MGYA00511666_ERZ773031 | MGnify/ENA primary metagenome ERZ773031 (study PRJEB29015, sample SAMEA2738135) | human oral metagenome | biome: human oral; feature: human-associated habitat; material: saliva | place: China | collected 2250 ...
ACTCGTGGTTTAGAAACTGCTGAGAAAATGTCAAATTTTGTAAAAAATAATATTGTAATAAGTAAAGATCATTTATTTAATCAACTTATTATTAATAAATGTTTACTAGCTGTCATAGGAGAGTATAAAACTTATACAAATCTTATATTTGGTACTAGTAATCAGAATATACTTGCACTTTTCTACTTTAGAGTAATGGAAGACCCAGAACTTGAGTTCTTGCATAATCTATGTAGAATAATAACAATGCAAGATAGTAAAATACAAGTCACAGGACTTAATGATGCTAGTATAATGGCATTATTAAATAGTGGAGAGTTAGAAATAGGTTTAGAAGATTTTAAATCGTTAATGAACATGTATATGGGAGATGTGGATACCTATTCGCCGAATATACATGAGATGTACGATATGTTACGTTTATTAAATAGTCCAAAAATGTTACGTAATTTATTATTTCCAAAGCAATATCCTATCGAGTATGATGACTCAGAAGAGACTAATCCATACGAAGAATATACTGATAGGCCTACTGTTGTTAATGACTTATTTAAAGAATTTGTGGGGTAATGCATGACTTTAGACGAAGCTTCAGAATTATGGTTTAAATTTATGTATACCGAGCTTAATCCTAGAAAGAGTCAAAACGGATGGTATAAAATAACTGGTGATAGAATATGTAGTGAATGTCCTAGACATAAGAATAGAAGTCTTTATATCTGGTATCAAAAAGATAAAAGACCATTCCTTAAATGTTTTAGAGCCAGTTGTACCATCAGACGTTATATAACAGTAGAGGACTTTACTGATTTTGGTTTTGATAATAAAGAAGCTATACTTAATTTACTTAAGGCATCTAAAGTTGATAGTAATATTAAAGAATGGCAACTTAAAACTAAACCAGTAATAGTCCAGGATAAAGTTCTATCAAAATATCAGAATGATTACCTGATTAAAAGAACTGGTATCAGTTTTAGTCCAGCATTGATACAATTTTATAGAGTGGTACCAAATTTAGCTCAAACAATCAATGACACACTGGATGAAACCGATGTTGATGAATTATCAAAGTTCAATGTATTAGGTATTCGTAATGATAAACGTGGTATAACATTTGCAACACGTGATTATAGAATGTTTATGTTTAGAAGTATTTATGGTAATTATAAAGTTAAATATGCTTTAGAAAAGGATTATGGATATACATTATATAGAGGTGTACCAGATCATGTTAATACTATTGTAATAACAGAAGGTATATTTGATATAATAAATATCTATAATTATTATCATAAGAATAAAAATACTCTATATATTGCATCACTTGGAGCAGAGTCTATGATAGAATGTTTATCTTATTGGTATAGACAACATGTGGAAACAGTTAAAAATATTGTTATCTACGCGGATAGTGACGTTGTGGAAGAAAATAATAAATTTACATATAATGCTAACTTTTATAAAAGGTTTATAGGCATTATAGACAGGAAAATTGGACTAGATAATATAAATAAATAATGAATTCCTATATTTTCATCAAAGCATATTTTCTTTCGATTTATTAAAAGTGAAACATTTAATCGGTTTGCACCTTCCTCAGGTTTGGCATGAGCTATAGCTATTTTATTTTTAAGAACAATATACGCACCGTGTTCTTCTACCAAGTCGATCATCGCTTGAACATATTCAGGTGTAATTGATTTTGTTATTAACAATGGCTCACTTGCAATATTAATTGCTTCTTGCCATGAGATATTTTTATTAATTTGAACAATATTTTCTTCTGTTAAAATGTCTCCCAGTCGCAATTGATCATTTTCCTTCGTTTCAACTACAAAGTGACCATTTCTAAAATACTCATATATATCTCTTCGCAAATTTTCCATCTGTTCTTCATCGACATACTTCCTCAAAACAGAGAATAATCCATTTAAATTTTCTCCATTAAGCTGATATGTCTCAACATTCATTGAAATCATTGATGCAATTTTTGATTTATCTTCTTTTTCTAGAATTGCATTCACTTTTATCCAAGGAATGTTTGTATCCAAATCTATTGTAGAAACAATAAAATCCACTTTCCCATCATATTGATAGATATTATTTGCTGTAGTTGCAGCCACTACAGACACATTTGCATATAAGTCCTCAACTTCTTTCCTTAGCAAAGTTGATGTAGATATTCCACTCGGACAAACAATCAGTACCCGTATAGGAGCGTAATACTTACTACGCATTTTTCTCTGATGCCCACCAAAATGCATAGTGATATATGATACTTCACTATCTGTTAAGATAAATGGAAATTCATCCTGTATACTTTCGCATATACTTTTTATCAGTTGATACAAACTCTCATAGTTTACTTTTACAGCTTCTAGTAGAATATTTGATATCTGAATTGAAAGTTGGTAGTAATACATTGATAACTTAAAATGCATATATAAAGAGTTAACCAATTCATTTTTTTCACTTAATTCTACTAATGTCTGTCTTTCAAATAATTCTACCAAACGCTGAGCCAGTTCAAATAGTTGGATATCTTTTTGCCCACTTTCAATATGAATCACGCTACTTGCTTTAGACCCAAGTAAATGAATTGTAAGGTATAGCCTTTCATGAACATTTAAATCCTCAAAATATTGATCGATCATCCTTAACTCATCCGTTTTTTCCAAATCCCTTAATTCCAGTATTGAGAAATCAAATCTCTCATCGACAAAATGTACAATATTCAATACACATGCAATAGCAAGTAAATTAAAGTCATCGTATTCATTTCTCATATTTACCGAGATACGCTGCAAGCGTGCATAAAAGTCTTCTACCTCTATCGCATTTAAAAAATCAATACTTTTATAACTTAGCTTTTTTAACAGCATTTTTAAGTAATAGAGTAATAGTGCCCTTTTCCCAAAAACCTGGCCTGCTATAGAATAGCCATTCTTTAAATCAAACTCTAAAGATAAATCGTACTTCTCAATAGCAGATTTAACAACTTTCAAATCATTAAACACAGAATTTCGTGAAATATCAAAAGCTGCAATTATATCTTCTATAAATACCTTCTCTTTGGGATACATTAACCAACAAACGAGATATTGCACTCTTTCGTCTGGCGTTAAATTATATACTGATTGTTCAATTTCAATAACTTCTCGAATTACTTTCTTTTGTTCCTCAGTTAGATAGTACCCTTCACCACGTCTATTATTCACAGGATCTATACCAAATCCAAAAAGGAACTCATTCAACTTATTTACATTATAATAAACCGTTCGTCTACTAATATGTAATTCTGATTGTATTTTAGTTAGTGATATTTCTTCCTCTTGCTTTAATAATAGATACAATAAATCTTTCTGTGATTTTTCAAGTTTCATAATGTTCACCAAATATCTTATCCCAAATATAACATCTAAACATAAATGTTAAAAGTCTTCATGCATGTATAAATAAATTCTCATTTAAAAATGAGAGGGAAGTATTTCTACAACCCTCTAAGTAGATTGAATCTATTTAATTTCAATTGTGTATGTGTATACTTTTTGCTGACCCGGTTCCACGAAAGAAACACCATCCCGATTTTTAAACTCACCAGAGTAATCTTTAAAATCTGAATGTCCAATCCATGGCTCTATACATATTAAACATAACTCCTTATCTTTATTATAAGGTGTCCATAAAGCTAAGTTATCAAATCCATCAAAGCCAACTTTCACCTCATGACAGTTCCTTATATTTTTCAAGAATATTGATGTCGATTTTGGTTTAACAAATGCAATAGCTTCATTCTTAAACAATTCTTTCCTAAGAAAGAATCGACGCTCATTTTCAAAGAATTGTTCTTTATTTGGTAGTAGTTGTCCTGTACTTGCCATCGAATATATGAATGCATGTTCGTTACTATCAAACTCAATATAATAGTCATTAGCATTCTCCCCCTCGAACAACGGGATTCGAAAGCCTGGATGTCCAGCATAGTTATAATACAAATTTTTTTCATCATCATTAAAAATTGTAGCTGTTACTGATAGTTTATTATTCTCTACTTGAAAGTTTAATTTTACCCTACATTCATATGGGTAATTACTCTGTGTTTTAGATGTGTTTGTAAACAAAAATTCAACTTGATTTTTTTCTCTACTAACCAAAGGTATTTGCTCGTAACGGATAATTCCATTCGAACGCATGGAATATTCTTTCCCATCAAATAGCGTTTTATTCTCATTTAATCTTCCAATAATTGGAAAGGGTACTGGAGCACTACTTGTCCAATACTGTGGATCTTTCTGCCATAAGAACTCTAAATCTTTTGATTTTAATTTTATTGAACTTATCTGTGCTCCTAGTTCATCAATATCAACTTGTATTTGTTCCGATTCAATTCTTATCATGTCTATAACCTATAAGAAGAGTGTGTGAACACTCTTCTACAAAAATATAACCTTTCCTGTTTCAGCGGATTCATGCACTGCGGCAGCAATTTTTGTCGCTTGTAGTCCATCAAACGCCGTTGTTCTAAATTCTTTTCCATTGACAATATCTGCCACAAATTCTTGCATTGGTTCCAAGCCAAATCCTGATGCACTATTCTCACCAAAATTCATGAATATATAGTTTGGAATTCCTTGTTTCTTATCAGAATATGATTTTACCCCTCGATATGATTCATTTTTAAAGTACTTATTTTCGGTAATAATAACTAGCTGACCATCATTAGATTTCGGGAATGTATTTGGCAATATCCAACTGGTTTCAACTGTCCAATTACTTCCATCTTTCATAGTCAATATAGCTTGAATATTATCCCAAGTAGCATATCCTTTTTTCTTTAATACTTCTTTATTACCTACAGCATATACCTTTTCAACTTCGCTCTCGGTGATATAGCGAATTAGATCATAGCAATGTACACCAAGGAACCATGCTGGTGATGATTTATCTGTCCATGTGAACCAATTTTCCGGAACTGCAATCACATCATCCAATGACATATAACCGCGAATAATTTTTTTGTCTTCGGATTTAATATCTGTCTTTATGCAGTTATATGCAGGGTCCCAACGCTTATGGAAATCAACAGAAATCTTTACACCATTTTTTTCCGCAAGTTCTATTATTTCCTCACATTCCTTTACAGTTAGCGCCATTGGTTTTTCAATTAGAAGGTATTTAATTCCACTTTCAATTGCATCTTTACATGGTCCAAAATGATATGGATCAGAAGTTGCGATACTAACAGCATCTAACTTTTCTGTCTCAATCATCTCCTTTATAGATGTATAGCCTTTAACACCAAATTTTTCTTCTGCAATTCTCTTTCGCTCTTCATTTAAATCACAGAATACTACTTTCTCTACATTTGGGTCACATTTATATGTACGAATATGATATGTCCCATAAATTCCCGCACCAACAACACCAATTTTAACTTTATTCATTATATTCTACCTCTTGATGTCTACATAGATTCTGTTCCGATTGTTTCCTCAAAATGTTTATCCTCTTTAGCGTAGTAATTCTCTAAGACTTTACCACCAAAGATTACGGCAACATCCATTGCAATTAAGAGGATAAATCCTAAGTTAGGAATTGAGCCAATTAATGTTGGAATGAGGATGAATAAGTTTCCTAATGCAGTTGTTGTTGCAAACTGCCCACTAGCTACCAAGTCCATTCCTGCATTTTGTGCAAGTTGTGTAAATAACGGTGCTGCCCAACTTGAAATATAAAGTACGATTGGCAAGAAAATTAAACTAGACATAATTGTACGACGTCTATTTGCACGATGAACGATAGTGGCAAAGCAAACATAGAATGCTGCAAATGGTACTTCGCCTAATGGCAATGTAATATTCCCAGGTAAAATTGCCGCAAAAATCATAAAGAATGGAATCATTAAGAATCCTACAGAAATTGTCACTGGATGACCGATTGTTACAGCAGAGTCTAAACCAATATTCAATGTACGATCTGGGAAATGCTTAATAAAGAATTCCTTAGCCTGATTGGAAATTGGAATTAAACCATTTACTAACATCTTTACAACCATAGGGAATAATTCCATCAAAGCAGCAGTCTTAATAGTTACATCTGCAATTCCTTTAAAATCATATCCAGCAACGATACCAAAGAACATACCCATGATAAGTCCTAAGAAAATTCTTTCCCCAAAGATAGCACCGAAAATATGTCCAATTCCTTTTTCTTCTTCAACATAATTCTCATCCATTGGTTTATTTGCAAAGAATGGAATATGATCATAAATCTTATCTAATAGTAAGAAGATTGGTGCGCTTGCTGCCGCAAAACCATGAGGAATTGAAATAGCTTCAATACCAATAATTTGTTGTGTGCGGCGAGCCATAATATCGGCAACCTTCAGTCCTAAAATCGCATGACTAATACCTGCTAAAATTCCCAACCAGAAATTACCTGTAATTACATATACAAATCCAGCTGTAATTGAGTAATACCAGAAATTATAAATATCTACATTAATCGTATTTGTAAACTTTAATGCAACCAAGATGATATTAACAACAATTACTAAAACGATAAGAGTTGCCCCAACTAAGCCGCCAAAACCTACAGCTGCCGCTGGCGATCCACCAACATCAATAGCCGTTAAATTAAGATGTAAAACCTGTACAGCCTCATTAATTACTGGACCTAATGTATTTGCTGTAAGTGTACCCACAATACCAACACCTACTAATCCAATACCAACCGTTGCACCTGCTTTAATTGCCTTAGGAATCTTTAAACCAAATAATAAACCAATTATGCACATCAACATAGGAACAAAAATGTAACTACCTAATCCGACGATGTACGATATAATATCCATTATGACTTGCATTATTTTTCTCCCTTATTTTTATTTCTTTAAAATATCTATAATTTGTTCTGTAACAGCATCTTCACCTACACCAGAAAGATATGAACTACCCGAGATTACTGGTGACTGATATTTTTTACGGACTTTCATTGTTGTGATGATCAAATCCACATCTCCATCATAATTATCAACTTCTGACAAAGTGCATTGAATAGTTTTAAATTGAATACCATTCTTTTTAAGTATTCCTTCCACTTTATCTTTAACCATGCTTGAAGTTGCTAAACCTGCACCACAAGCAATCACAATTGTTTTCATACTAATTATTCTCCACTTCTTCTATGTATTGATTTAAATAATTACAGATTGCCTCACTTGAATCTGTATTTGCTATATTGTTTAGCAATTTCTCGTATTGAAATACTTTTATCAAAAACTGCAGCATTTCTAGTTGATCATGTGAGCTACTTATTGCCAACATAAATACCAGTTTTACCTCAACTTCTTCATCAAGATCTTCCATATTATGAAATTTAACTGGTTCTTTTAAAATGCCGATTGCAACATGATTTCCGTTAATCCCATCATCACATGCATGTGGGATTGCTATTGCAGGTCCCCTCGTTTGTAACCCTGTAGGATACTCTATTTCACGTTCAATTACTTTATCTGCATATCCACCAGATACAAATCCGTGTTTTGATAATAATTCTCCTAGTTGATAGATTACATCCGAGCTATCCTTTGCCATCATATCCGCTTTGATTAATTCTCGAATAAACTTAAATTTCATTTATGTTACTTCCTTCCAGTCTACCCATTATGCAAATTTTTCCCCAAGAGCTTCAGCGCTAGTTGATTCCAGTATGCTAGTAATATTCCCTGTCTTATTTAAAATCTCTGCCACTTTTCTTAGTACTTTGAGATGTGATACAGAATCCTTCATAGCAAGGATTACAATTAGTTTTATAGGTTCTCTTGATTTATCAAAATAGACAGAATGCCTTAAAAGCAACACTGAAATTGCATTTTCATTTACGCCTTGCTCAGGTCTTGCATGTGGAAGAATTATATAAGGTGAAATGATGAATTTACTTCCTGATCTCTTTAAATTGGCAAAGATAGCATGTTTATATTCTATTTTTACGCAATTGTTATGGATCAGTGGTTCTACCGCTTTTTCAACAGCTTCATGCCACATTTGCTCAACAGGAATAATCTGAAAATAACTTTTCAGATTCATGTTATCCATATAACCACCTCACTAATTCTGAGCCCTTAATCAAGTTGGCTAAAAAAGAATATCTACTATAAATTTTTAAAGATGTGCACTTCTTTATACTTGCATTATAAATTGCACTTTATATGAAAAGAAGTCCAAGTATTTTGAAATTGTAAGTGCAATCTATTGTACTCATGCATCTACGGTTTAAGTTGTTTTATTCTTGCATGTTTTATCTGCATGTAAGCAAGTTAAAATAGCCATTTAGTTTATGCTATTTATTCATTTCAAACCAATTTCTAAAATTGCATTTTTCGGTATCAGAAATATATTCTTTTGTTGATTTGTGATATAAAATATATAAGATACTATTATCTACATAAGGAGATGGTGAAATATGATTAGTAAAACTACTAGTTCCAATTTCGTTAAATTTGGTACGATTGTTCCAAATATTCCAGATGAAGATTTCATTATTGAAGAGTTTACAATTTCAACAAAGGAAATTCACACCCTCCATTCCTATAATCAATCTGTCTATTTGGAGGCTTCTGAAGGAATGGCCATGCTTGGTGTTGTTCGTGTCCCAGAGGTTGATTCAATCGAAAGTTTTGCACTACACCGCCGTGTACGGATTAAACCTGATGTTTATTTCAATCTCACTTCAATGAGTGAGCACATTGTTTATCGCTTGTACATCCCTAAACATGCGACAAAAACAACCTACACATTACCAAGCCCATTTGTGTATGAAAGTATTTCACCTAAAATTCGTATCTCTGAAATTATTGCCTATTATTACGTTGTAAAACGCCCAGCATACTCCTTTTTAGGAGAGACACATAATTATTATGAATTAACTTTCGTTGATCAAGGCTCTTTGGATACAACTGTTGATGGTAAGTCTTATACGATTGGCATGAATGAATGCATGTTATATGTGCCTGGTCAATTTCATGACCAAAAGGTATCTTCAGATAATCCTTGTTCTTACTTAACAGTTATCTTTGCGGCAGATGGTGTTCATACTGATTTAGTTTCCAATCGTGTCATCAGTTGTACCCGCGAGATGCAGGATGATATCAACCGCTTCGTATCGACTTCCGAACAAGCCAATCCATTTAAGTACGATGGAATGATATCCTGCCTAGAACAAATCTTGATTTCCTTCCACATGTACGCCAACGCAAAGAAGCTACCTAAGCCTATCACACCAGTCAACCAACATTTTGAAGATCGTCTTGTAGAAGAAATTCTCGAATACATTCACAAACATATTTTAGAACCACTGCCAATCGAACAAATTTGTGATCGATTTGCTATCTCACGAAGTACACTACAGAACTTATTTAAAAACAATCTCCAAGTACCACCGAAACAATATATCAACACTGCAAAGTTGAATCAGAGTCGATTACTCATTCGTAAAGGTGATTACACAATTACAGAGATTGCATCTATGTTGAGTTTCAATTCTATTCACTACTTCTCTCGTAAATTTACACAGAGTTATGGTATTACTCCTAGTGAGTATGCACGTAAGATTTACGATCAAATCGATTAACTTATTCCAGTCATATCTAGTGCATTAAGATATGACTTTTTATCTCTTTGTATCCAACCACCACAATGGGTATATACTAATATCGCATAGGAGATAACTTTATGAGTGCACATGATATTTTAAATAATCCATTTTTAAATAAAGGAACCGCCTTTACATTAGAAGAACGTGAAAAATTAGGACTAGTGGGTATGTTACCACCATATGTCCAAACAATTGAAGAACAGGCAAAGCAGACTTATGCACAAATGCAGACAAAGGCAACTAATCTAGAGAAACGTTTGTTTCTGATGCAGATTTTTAATACAAATCGTACGCTTTTCTACTATATGTTCTCTCAACATCTAGCTGAATTTAATCCTATTGTTTACGACCCAACAATTGCGGATACAATCGAAAACTACAGTGATCTCTTTATCGACCCACAATACGCTGCATATTTGGATATTAACCATCCAGAAAATATTGAGGCCACATTAAAGAATGCGGCTGGCGATCGTGAGATTCGGTTAATTGTTGTTACAGATGCGGAAGGTATCTTAGGTATTGGTGACTGGGGTACAAACGGTGTGGATATCTCCGTTGGTAAGTTGATGGTTTATACAGCAGCGGCTGGAATTGATCCATCAATGGTATTACCTCTTGTTATTGATGCTGGTACAAATCGTAAAGAATTACTTGAGAATCCTAACTATCTAGGTAACC
>ERZ773031.1835-NODE-1835-length-10316-cov-7.992106_pt1 | contig 10316 bp, 9 predicted proteins | sample MGYA00511666_ERZ773031 | MGnify/ENA primary metagenome ERZ773031 (study PRJEB29015, sample SAMEA2738135) | human oral metagenome | biome: human oral; feature: human-associated habitat; material: saliva | place: China | collected 2250 ...
GGGTCGGAGCGGGAGCACCCAGCATCGCCAGTCGCACCTTGTTGGTCAGGTACGACGCGTCGCGCACCTCGACGCGCAGAGCCACATCAGTGCCCGACGGGGTCCACGGGAACGTCGCGGACGCACCCGCCGCGCGGTCACCGCCTACGCTCATGTCGGTCCAATCACGTACCAGCGTTTCGGCGCCATCGGCACCGACCTCGAAAGCGCGAACCTGCTGGGTGCCCGCGATACCGCCCGTCACCGAGGCAGTAATCTCCACCGCAGACCCAGCCGGGTCCGCGAGCGTGTACCCCGCCTCGGCCTCGGCGATGCCCACGCCAGACAGAGCCACGGACGGCGCTGTGTAGGCGTGCAGCTGCGCCACATTAATACCAGCCGCTTCGAGCGCGGCCTTCGCGACAGCCCAAGCCTGCGAGTCCTCGCCGCCCGCAACGTAGACCTGCGTGTCTTCCTTCTTCTCATCGCTCAAATCCTGCTCGAGGTCGAGGCGGGTGAGCGTCGAAGGCAGGACGAGGACGCGCGGAACGTCCGAGCCGAAGGAGATAGACGTCATGCCCTCGCCGAAGAAAGCACTCTCGCGGCGCCCGTTCGTCGGCCAGCCGTCGTACACGAAAGAGCCATCTACGCCGCCGCGCACGACGATGCGACGAGGCATCGGCACCCAGCTGCCCTCCATGCGAATCGAGCGCACCTTCGTACCGTACTCGACCAACTCCACGGAGTTGCCCACGACACCCGTTGAGGTCTCCACCGAATCCGGTATGACCAGCTCAGTCAGGGCCGCGGCACCACTGAAGGCATCGTCACCGATAGTCCTCACCCCCTCGGGCAGGACGACGCGGGTCAGCGTCTTGTTGTTGGCGAAAGCCGAGGCGCCGACCTCGACCGTGCCCGCGCGCACCGTGTAGTCGGTGATGGTATTCGCCGCCGGGGAGAGCAGGAGGTGCAGCCCGTCGGCGCCCGTGCGGTACAGGACGTTACTGTCGGCCGAGTACACCGCGTTATCGGCGGACACGGTCAACGTGGCGATCGTGCGGTCGCCATACAGGGCGGTCTCGCCGAAGGAGGAGACGCCCGCGCCGATGTGGAACGAGGCCAGGGCCGTGTTCTCCGAGAAAGCCTGTTCGCCAACCGTGGTCACCGAGTCGGGCAGACTCACGGTAGGAACCGCGGTGCGGCTCAACGCGAAGTCGCCAATCGTCGTCAGGCGCCCCAGCTCGGGACGGAAGTTGACTCCATTCTTGGCGCTCGTGGACTCGAACGCGCTGCCGCCCAGGGAGATCGCGCCTCCCAGATCAATGCTGTCCAGCTTGCCAGCAGAGCAGAAGGCACAGGTGCCGACCGTCTCGAACTTCTCGGGCAGGGTCAGCGCGGTGAGCGCGGAGAGGCGGAACGCCTCGTCCCCGATCGCGCGCAGGCTGTCGGGCAGCGCCACGGTGGTGATGCCCGCCTTCTGGAAGGCCTTGGGTGCGATGCTCGCGACCCCGTCCAGCACCGTGTACGAGCCGCCTGTGTTCTTGGCTGCCGGGTAGAGGATCAGGCGCGAGTGGTCCTTGGAGTACAAGACCCCGTCGATGCTCTCGTAGTTCGGGTTCGCGGGGTCGACCTCGACGCCGGTCAGCGCGGTAGTCTCTGAGTACCCCGAGGCCAGTGCATCAGCGGCGACGTTCGGCCCCAGCTTGATCGACGTGAGCGCCGAGTCGTAGTCGAAGACCTCAGCGCCGATCGTCACCACGGAGCGAGGCAGCTCAATGGCTTCCAGGCTCGTGTTCGCGAACGTGCGCTCACCGATCGTCGTGAGCTGGGAGGGGTGGGCCGGATCGTCCTGGAAGGTGACCTTCGTTAGCGAGGAGTAAATGAAGGCCTCGTTGCCGATGCTGCGCACGGCGGCGGGAATCGTCACGTGTTCCACGGTCGAGCTCGCGAACGCACGCTCGCCGATGTCGGTGACGCCCTCGGGGATGACGACGTCGGTCGCACTACCCTTGTAGGCCGTGAGAACGCCGTTCTCGTCGATCTCGAAGTCGTCGGCGTCGGCTGCTCGCACCGTGACGGGGATCGAGGCGGTCTTGGCAGTGCCCGCCGCGTCGGTGACGGTTGCGCTCAGCGTGCCCGCTCCAGCGTGATCGCCGCCCGTCAGGGTCGCCGTCGTCGACTCGGTTCCGGCCACGACGGTCGCCAGATCGGCGGGTTCGACGCTCCAGGTGACCTCACGGCCAGCCAGCGAGGGCGCCAGGTAGGCCTTCACGGTGCCTTCCTCGCCCACCTTGACGGCCAGCGCGGATTGCTCCAGCTCGATGCCCACATCCTCGGAGATCGTGCGCACGTGGACCTGCGCGGCGGCCGACAGGCTCGGCTGGGTCGCGTCGGTTGCAGTGATGGTCGCGTCGCCCGCAGCCACCGCACTCACCTCGCCACTCTCGCTCACGGTTGCCACGGCCTCGTTCGAGGAAGACCACGCGAGGTCGGTGACGTTCGCGTTCGAGGGCTCGTAGGAGGCGGTGAGCACGAGCTTGTCGCCCGCGACGACCGTGGAGGTCTGCGGGGCCAGCGACAGGGAGGTCATCGGGATGGTCTGGAAGCGGATCTGCTGGCGGGTCTGGTTCTTGCCCCAGTCCCACGCGTACAGGTAGGAGGAAGCCGGGTCGGTAGAATCCGCGCGGTCGACCAGATCCTTCCAGGCGATCTCGTAGTGCTTGGAGTAGGTGCCGTCAGGCTGACGGTTCGCGCCCGCGGCTTCCTTCTCGTCGTAGTAGTGGCGAGAGTTCGCAGACTCTGAGAAAGCAATGCCGGCCAGCGGCGAGTTGTCGGAAACGTCGAAGGACACGACGCGCCCCTCGCCCTCGCCCATCACCGCAACGTTCGAGATGACGGGCGCCTGGGTGTCCAGGGAGAACTGCCAGGTCATCCGCTGGGTCGAGGACGAGGGAGCCACGGAGGAGGCATCGATCGTCAGCGTGTAGCGCCCGTCGGGCAGCTCGTTGCCGGCCTCGTCGAAACCGTCGAAGACCGGATTGTTGCCCTCCTGGCTCTCGACGGGCAAAACGGCGCCCGCGGAATAGTTGAACAAGGACTTCTTCGCACGCTCGAAGGTGTAGGAGCGCACGGTCTGGCCGGCCTCGTTCGTGTACGTGTAGGTCAGCTTCGGCGTGTTACGCAGCAGGCACGTGCGCGGCAGCATCTTGTTGGGCGCCTCCTGAGCGTCCGAGCGGGACATGATGAAGGAGGCGGGATCGACGACGCGAACATCATCCGGGTCCTGCCCAACCAGCGGGTTGAGCGCGCCCAGGGGAACGTCCGTCGCCGGGTTCGGGAGGGTCGAGGAGCAGGCGTGCGAGTCGTTCGTCGTGCCGTCGTCCCACTTGCCGTCGAAGACGGCGGGCGCGCCCCACGACCCGTAGAAGCCCATGTAGGGAACGGTCAGGTCGGGTTGCCCGTCGCTGCTCGTGAAGGTGACGACTCCGTCGATGAAGGTGCCCTTGGGGGCGTTGGCGTTCGCGTAGGAGGCGAAGGCAGAGCGCGGGGTCACCGTGACGGTCACGGTGGCGGTTCCCTGGGCGGGGACTGTCACCGAGTCGGCGGAGAAGGTCAGGTCGATGCCCTGCCCCGCCCAGTTCGTGGAATGCTGCGTGAAGAGCCCGTCCTCGACGATCTCGGACAGCGCCTGGCCGCCCAGGGTGTAGGAGCGGGCCTCGTTCGAGACGTTGGTTAGGCTCACCTGGAAGGTCCAGCCCTGCGTGCCATCCCCCAGGTCGGCCTTGGGGCGCGAGGGGTTCGCGGCGCCCACCACGGTCGGGTAAACGGACGAGGTCGTGGCTGCCAGGGCGTCCACCTGGCCTGCGCCGACGCGACGCGGCGAGTAGTAGGTGCCGTTGTTCTGGTCGACGTCGAGCAGCGGGTGGGCTGTGCCCATCAGGAAGTTCGTGACGATCGAGGTCTTCTCGGAGGCGCTCAGGTCGACGAACGCGGGGTCCTCATTGATGCGCTGGCGCACGAGTGCGGCGATGCCCGCGACCTGCGGGGTCGCCATGGAGGTGCCGGACATGGAACGGTACTGGTTGCCCAGCACGGCGGCCATGATGTTACCGCCGGGGGCGGCCACCTCGGGCTTGAGTGTGAGATCCGGGGTGACGCCCCAGGACGTGAAGTCCGAGACCGTGGGGTTGGTGGAGGCCAGCGCGTGGCCCTCGTGCGGGTTCGAGATGGAGATGGAGCGGGAGTTAGCAGCGCTGATGGCCGCGATCAGCGCGTCCTTTTCCTTCTTCGTGATAGTCACGGTTGGCATCGTGTGGGTGGACTCGATCGTGGCCACGTAGGGGGTGTCCGTGTCCTCGGAGTCCCCGATGATGAGGGCGGCGGGCTTCGAGCTCAGCTTGGTGAGCGCGCTGACCTTGGCCTCGTGCGTCATGTCGGCCCCGGTCGCGCTATCCGCCCCGCCACGGTCCTCAAGGACGATGGTTGTCGACAGGTCACCAGGATGCTGGACGAGCATCTGCTCCAGGGCGGCAGCGTCGCCAATCCCGCCGTAGATCAGCGTGTAGGTTCCCTCGGGGATGTCGAGCAGGCTGGGGACGACAGCGTCCTTGAGGCCGCGCGACTTGCGGTAGACGATCTGCTTGTCACCGTGGGTGAGGTAGGGCAGGGCGTCCTGGTTGTTCACCGATGCAACCGCCAGGGTCGAGGAGTAGGAGGCGGGTTCCGAGACTGTACCCGCGTCAGGGTCGCTCGCGTACGGTTGATTCTTCCCGCTCTTGTTGTCATAAGCACTCGAATATGAGTTGCCTGCAGCGGCGTTGACGGTCACGCCCGCGGCGGCGAGGTTCTTGTAAACCTCTGCGTAGACGGTGCCCGCCTCGGTTCCCATACCGGCGTCGTCGCCGAGGGAAAGGTTGATCGAGTCAGGCTTGATGATGACAGCGTCATCGAGGGCGGCGAGCACTGTGCTGTCCGGGATTGCACCATCTTTGTCGGCGGCGACCTTCGCGACGATGATCTGCGCGTTGGGGGCGGTACCCTGCAGGTCGGGCGCATTGGCGGCGGCAATCGAGGCGACGTGTGTGCCGTGGGAGAGATCCTTGGTGGAGGTGGGAAGCACGTTTGCGTCGTTGTCCGCGTAGTCGAAGACGAAGGGGATCTTCGAGCTCAGGTACGCGCCACTCTTGCCGTGGCTGAGCTTGCCCACGAGGGACTCGACGTCTCGCTGTGTCAAACGTACGGGCACACCCTCCATGGAACCGGAGAAGGCCTGGTGTGTAGCTTCGATACCGTGTCGATAACCTCGATGACTTGTTTGTCACCCTTCTGTGTGCTCTGGTTTGCTCGGGTCATCTCCAGGGAGGAGGCGTTTTTCAGACCCGGGTTCACCGCACCGACTTCGCTCGCCGCATTGTCGTCGTCCACGACCAGCGGCTTGAGGTGGCGCTCGATGAAGGCAGCCTTGACGCCCTCGGTGTTTTTGATGGCCTCGAGGGAGGAGGCGGGGGCACTGATCGCAAATCCGTCGAATGCATGGGTGTAGTCGGCGACATCGGTGACGTCGGCGCCGGGGACCGCTTGCTCGACCGAGGTCTCGATGCGATCCTTGACCGTCTCATGCTTGGTCTGGGAGGAGAGTCCGAAAATCCTGCGATACCAAGGAATACCGACACTTCCATCCTCCAGCGCGACGATGATCGTCGCCGGGGTGTCGTCGGTACTCTCGGGCACAGCAGCCGGGTTAGGATCCCCGGCCTCGTCGGTTGCACCGGACTGGGGCCCGTCGCCCGATTGCGCCTCACTCGACCAGGCCTGGGGATCCTGGGTAGCGCCGACGGCGACGCTGGGCGCCTGGGTTTCCTCCTCGGCGAAGGCCGCCGGGGTATTGACTGCGGTCGCGGCGAGGGCGCCGGTCACTACCAGCGCCAGTGCCATGATGGAACGATGGGACATCTCTGGCTCACTTGATTGACAACTGGGCATCGGATGCGTTCGCGTCGAAGCGAAACACCCACTGTCAAGACTAGAGTGACCAGTCGCAAGAACCTAGTCCCAGCCCTCTTTCCGCTCACCATGTGTCAAGAGCTTTACCCCACAGCATTCATAGGCTACACTGCCATGGCTAAGCGTTGCCTTAGTTTGATTTTTCTCGGCCACCTCTGTAGGCCACCAGCTCCCCATCACCAAGCCACAGTGCACGGACCCAGAGACGAAAACCCGCAGGGAGGCCTCGGGCATCATCGCTCATGACCCTCCCTGCGAGTTCACGAATCAAGGTGGCGCCACCCCAGTGGCGCTTCGTCACAGGATAACGGCCGTTCCCGTCGCGATCGCTGCGAGCATGCCGTTATTCGTGCCAGCGGTGAAGTAGTCGACCTTCACGCCGACGACGGCGTTGGCGCCCATCGCCTGCGCGCGGGCACACATCTCGTTGACGGCAGTAGCCGACGCGTTACCGATCTCCTCCTCGTACTGGGAGGCGCGCCCGCCGAACATGTTGGACAGGCCCGCGCCGAAGTCCTTGAACATGTTGACGCCAGCGAAGGTCTCGCCGGACACCATACCGATATAGCGCTTGATCGGGGTGCCCTCAACGGTCGGGGTCGTCACAACTAGCATCTTGTTCTCCTTTGGTTAAGTCATGAACAGACCAACAATACCTATGCCCCCGCCACGGGGCCACCAGGGAAGCCCGAGCGGCGCGGCGGCCGTCTTGTCAGGCTCGGACGCCACACCCTACTGCGCGGCTGCCGACCGGCGTTTAACGGGGTGCCGGATGATCGTCTTCAACTTGTCGGGGGCAACCCTGCGGGCATCCGACAGGTAGACCTCGTGATGACGCCTCGCCTCCGACAGGTCGAGCTCATAGCCCGCCTCCCGCGCGTAAGCGTCCATCGCCTCGACCGTGGCTGGTTCACTGTCGTAGCTGCCCACGTGCAGGCACTGGACGCACAGCCCCTCATCCACCACAAGAAATTCGGCGATTGAGCAGTCAACCTTCTTTTTCTGCGTCGCCTCCTGGACCGCCCAGTCAAAGACCTCGCGCGTCACGAAGTCCGGCAGACGGATGAGCGCGATCCAGTGGAAGGCCTCCTTGTGGGCGTAGTCGGCGCCCTCGACCCCGTCCTGCCACCAGAAACCCTCAAGGGGCGGCACGACGAAGTCAACGTAGCCGTCGATCCGGCGGGTACCCTTCTTACTCATCTTGATGGTGTAGGAGATGGCGTACAGGATCGCAATCGCTCGCTGGTAGGCGCCGTTCTCCTCGTTGGGGTCTCCGCTGCCGCGCACCGCCACGAAGGTCATGGGAGGGACCTCGACGATGCTGGGGACCTTCTTCGGGGCATACAGTTCCTTGTCTTCCTTCTTCACGTCATAGGCCACGTCGCACTCCTTCGGTTGCCAGCCAGGATACCGCGATCCCCTCCCGTGAATCCACCTCCGCCGCTGCATCTCGGTGGTAGCATCCGATTGTCCACTCGATTCACGGGCGCGCCGGTGCGCCCGACGCTCATGCGGGGCAACGCCATGAAAATGCACGTCTACGGCTCCAGCGCCGACGACTCCCCCACCGTCTTACTCATTCACCCGATGCTCTCCTCGGCCTCGGGCATAAAAATTGCGGTCGCCGACCACATGGGCGCGGGGCTGCGCTTCCTCGCGCCCGACCTGTCCGCCCACGGGGACGAGGCCTCGGCCCCCTACGTGTCAGCAGCCAACGAGGCGGCGGCGATCCACTCCTGGCTCGTGGAACACGATGCCACGCACCTGGCGCTCGTGTTCGGGGCGTCACTCGGCGGGGTCATACTCTTTGAACTGCTGCGATTCCCCGACCTCTCCTTCGATCGGGTGTTTGTTGAAGGGGTGAGCTTCTACTCGGGCGGGCCCGTGGCCCGGGCGGGAGGAGCCGTCCTCGGCCGCGTCATGATCGCGAAGCGCCGCAAGGCCGCGCGCGACCCCGAGGCCGGGGTACGCAAGCTCTCGCGCCTCTTCGGTGAGGAGGCCGCGCGCCCCATGACCCACTCGCTCATCGCGATGAGCGAGGAGAGCATCCGCGCGATCGCCCGCGACTGCTCACGGGTCGCTCTCCCTCCCCTCTCCCCCGCCACTCAGCGTCTCTGCACGTTCGCCTACGGGGAGAAAGACTCGGACCTGCGCCTCGCACGCCGCACGATCCCCCGGCTCTACCCTGAGGCCGAGCTGCGCGTGTGGCCCGGGTGGCGACACTGCGAGCGCATGAGCCGCGACTCGGTCGCCTACGGAGCAATGCTACGCGAGCTCACGCTGGCCGGCCGCTAGTCCCGCCGTTTCCTATTGGACAGGACAGCGATCATACAGGGGATGCGGCCGCGCACGAGGCGGTAGCGGGCCTCGGCGTACCCCATCCCCTCGACAAACGCCCGGTACGAGGCCTGGGTGAAGCGCCGCTCAAAGCCGACGCCGAGGCGGGCAAGCAGAGCGGGGATCATGCCCTGCTTACGTTTCAGGGGCTCAATGTAGGTGGGGAGGATGATCGTCCCGCCGGGCCTGACGACGCGAGCGAGCTCGCGCAGGGCTTGCTCGGGGTCGGGCAGGAGGTGGATGACGTTGCCGGCGACGGCGACATCGAACGAGTCATCGGCGTAGGGCAGGGCCGTGATGTCTGCTTGTTCAACGGTGACGTTCGAGCGCTTCGCGAGCTTCTTGCGGGCTTGCGCGAGCATGCCGTCGGAGTAGTCCGTGGCGACCAGGCGCGCGCAGGCAGGAGCGATGGCGGCGCTAATCGCGCCGGTGCCGCACGCGCACTCCAGGACCTCGTCGCCCGGGCCGATCATCTGTGCGACGGCGAGTGCCGTGCCCTCATACGAGGCTCGGTTCACCGTGTTTTCAAAAGCGTCGTACAGGGGCGCGACCCGATCCCAGAACATTGCTGAACACCTCCGTGTGCCTGTCGAACGCGCACACCGATGGTGGCGCATCAGTACGTTACTGTCGATGCTACGCCCGCGGCTGCGATGCCGGTGCGAAACGAGGTTTTGTGCACGGCAACAAAAGCGCGGGGACACATCCGGATAGGATGCACGCATCCGGATAGGCTATGCGCATCCGGATAGGTTACTAAGCTATCCGGATGTTCGTAACCTATCCGCGTCCTCGCGCGCGGCGCGCGTGGATGAGCGCGCCGACGCCGTGAGCCGCGAAGCCGAGGACGCTGTAGCCCACCCCGTAGATCAAGGCGCTGTCGTTCAAGAACAGGAACATCGGCGCCAGGAAGCAGGCGAAGGGTGCGAGCAGCCACAGGAGGCTGAAGCCCTCCTTCACGCCGTCCCACGCGCCGACGACTATCGCCAGGAGGGGCAGGATGACGAGCAGGATCAGGAACACGAGGCTCTTCACGATCTCCATCGAGTCCGAGATGCGCGAGACACCAAACCATGCCGCCGGTATCAGCAGGTAGATGCCGAACAGCACGACGATACGAATCCACGTTGATTTTGTCTTCCACCTCATGACTCAATGATACCAGTGTCGCACGAGTAAAAACTCTCTTTGACACGTCAGCATGACGGTCGCTGAGAAATGCGCGAAAATCCGGCGTCGCGGTGGGCGCAACGCTGCCAGAGGAGCGCAGGACTAGCTGAAGAAGCTGCCGAAGAAACCGCGCTTCTTCTCGGCGGCAGCATACTCCTCGTCGGTATGGTCCTTATCGCACCACTGATCCGCGGGCACCTTCTCCTTCACCGAGTCGATGTGCTTGCCGCAGCCCTTCCAGGTGGTCTTTCCGCATACCGCGCAGGTGGTGGGTCGACACATGGTTGTTTCCTTCCGTTGTTGCGCCGCGGATCCTTGGGCGGATCCGCGCCATAGTGTTGTGACGTTGCGCCCTCAGTCCGGCTGCGCCGTCGCATTAGGCCAATCTGAGGAACAGTTGCTCGAGTTCTTCGAGCGTGATGCTCCCGGTTGTGACGAGAGATTCTACCGCTTCGCACTCCGACGCAGGAGCGTTTTCGGCTCCCGCATCCTCAATCGCACACTGGGACATGATCGTCGCGACGGCAAGGTAGCTGGCGCGCTTGACCGCAGAGTTAACGGCCGCGAACTGGGTGAGCACGTCACGGCAATTTGTATCCCCGCTCTCGATGTGGTCGATAAGGCTGTCGAGCTGCCCGCGCGCACGCTTAAGCCGGTTCACGACCTGCTTGCGCGTCGTCATGCGCACCCCTCCCCCGTGACGAGGACGACCTCGGCCTTGTCTCCGAGCCACGCCCGCAGCGTCTGAATGCCGCCCGACAGCATGGTCACATTGAAGCCCGCGTGGCGCACGATGCGGTAGCCGATCCAGGAGCGCACGCCCGCGG
>ERZ773031.1846-NODE-1846-length-10287-cov-4.221951_pt1 | contig 10287 bp, 9 predicted proteins | sample MGYA00511666_ERZ773031 | MGnify/ENA primary metagenome ERZ773031 (study PRJEB29015, sample SAMEA2738135) | human oral metagenome | biome: human oral; feature: human-associated habitat; material: saliva | place: China | collected 2250 ...
TTGGTATTATCTTTTGCTACAGTATGGCTTCACAATAGTTCACCGCTTGTTACAGATCCGTTTTTAGCGTGTATTTTCGGTGGGATTATTTTAGGAGTTGGAGTAGGACTTGTTATAAGAAATGGTGGAACACTTGATGGAAGTGAAGCTTTTTCTATTTATGCAACGAAAAAACTACCAATCTCAGTAGGTGAGATGGTTCTTGGGATAAATGTTGTAATTTTTATAGTATCTGGATTTATCTTCACATGGGAAGCAGCGCTTTATTCTATGATAAGTTATTTTGTTGCGTCTAAAGTAATGGATATCGTTATTGAGGGACTTAATGACTCGAAATCGGTTATGGTTATTACGAGCAACTATCAAGTAATAAGTCAAGAAATTCAAGATCGATTGGGTCGTGGAGTAACTTTATTACATGGAGAAGGTGGCTATTCTGGACAGGAAACAAAAATCATCTTTTGTGTAATCACTCGTATAGAGGAATCAAAACTTAAAAAAATAGTCTTTAGAAATGATAAGAATGCATTTCTATCGATTGGAACAGTTAGTGAAGTAAGTGGAGCTAACTTTAAGAAAAAAGATATACACTAATAAATTTTCCTCTGCAGTTTTTCTGCAGAGGATTTTTTGTGATATAATGAATTAAAAGAGGTGGGAGTTATGGAAGAATTATATAATTATCTTGCTAAGAGTGAGAGGGTATATTTATTAGAAAGAAGAAAAACAGTAAAATGGTGGCATATAATACTAGATCTTGTAGGCCTATTATATTTTACTGGAGCATATGGAGAAGATAGGACTTATGATTGTTACTTAGTTAAGTTTGAAAAACATTGGGAAATACTAGTGTGTAAAAAAGGAAAAGCACTAGAAAAAATTAAGCTTAAAGATAAATTTGAATTAAAAAAGACTTTTCTTTGTGATGGGTATAAGTATAAAGTCCACGATGAAATTACATATGAACTGTACAACTATTTGAAATATTCATGCTAGTATGAGCAAAATTTGTCTAAATATGTTATAATAGACTGATAAATTTTTTAAAGGATAATAAAATGAAAATCAAAGAAATAATAGTAGTAGAAGGAAGAGATGATACTAATAGGGTAAAAGAAGCAATAGATTGTGATACATTTGAAACTAATGGATCTGCCCTAACTAAGAAAAAAATAGAACGTCTAATCTTTCTAGAAAAAACAAGAGGATTAATAGTTTTAACGGATCCTGATTATGCAGGAAAAAGAATTAGAAGTATTACAATTTTTTTGAAATTTATTATTAAATGAGAGTGGGTTAAATAATTTTTTGAAACTATTTAACTTACTCTTAAAAACAATAATTTGAATATGTAACGATTGACTTTTTACGCTATTTACTATATAATTAATCAAGAGTTTTTAGTATTTTTATACTAACATTTTTGATGATACTTAAAAGTATTTTTGGAGGAAAAATAAATGTCACAAATTTTAAATAAAGAAGATGGAAAAGTAGTTATTTCTTTTTCAGCATCAAAAGAAGAGTTTGCGAAAGGATTAGATAAAGCATTTAAAAGTGCTGTTAAACGTGTAAATGCACCTGGATTTAGAAAAGGTAAATTACCAAGAGCAGTATTCAACAAAATGTACGGTGAAGAAGCTTTATATCAAGAAGCAATTGATTTTGTATTACCAGCAGCTTATACAAAAGCTATCGATGAATTAGAACTATCGCCACTAGCTATGCCAGATATCGATGTTAAAGAAATTAGCAAAGAAAATGGTGTAACATTTGAAGCTGTTGTTACAGTTAAACCAGACGTTGAACTAGGTGAATACAAAAACTTAGGAATCGAAAAAGAAGTTGTAGAAGTAACTGATGCAGACGTTGAAGAAAGATTAGAAAGCGTACTTAGCCGTGAAGCAGAATGGCAAGTAAAAGAAACAGAAGCTAAAAAAGGTGATATTGTAGTTATCGACTTCAAAGGATTTATCGGAGATGAAGCATTTGAAGGTGGAGAAGCTAAAGGATATGAATTAGAATTAGGATCAGGAGCGTTTATCCCAGGATTCGAAGAACAATTAGAAGGAAAAGTTGCGCCAGTTGATACTGAAGTAAATGTAACATTCCCAGAAAACTACCAAGTAGCTGATTTAGCTGGTAAAGATGCTAGATTCGAAGTTACAGTACATGATGTAAAAGAAAAAGTTTTACCAGAATTAACTGATGAATTCATTAAAGAATTCTCTAAAGAATCAGCTTCAACTGTTGCTGAATACAAAGAAAAATTAAAACAAGAACTTACATTAGAAAGAACAGAACTAGCTGAAAAAGAATATTCAGATAAAGTTATTTCTACAGTAGTAGAAAATGCTAAAGTTTCAGTTCCTGAAAAATTAGTTGATCAAGAAGTTGAATCAATGTTTGAACAATTTGCAGGAAACTTATCTCGTCAAGGATTATCATTTGACTTATATGAGCAATTTACAGGTAAAACTGCGGATGAGTTAAAATCTGAAATGAGATCAGATGCAGAAAACAAAATTAAAACTTCATTTGTGTTAGCTGACATTGCTACAGCTGAAAAAATTGAAGTTACAGATGCAGATATAGATGCTGAAGTTAAAAAATTAGCTGAGATGTACTCTATGACTGATGAAGGTGTTCGTTCACGTATTAGTGTAGAAGACTTACGTGGAGAATTATCAATTCAAAAAACTGTTGAGTTCTTAAAAGAAAATAACTAATTTAATTATAAAAGGCATGGATTTAAATCCATGCCCTTTTTTTATGTAAACTGCAATGAATCTATAATATTGTCATTAATTTGTAATTTTATTATTTTCTTAGTGTTAATTAAATTTTAAGTTAAGCCTATATAATAAGGAGAATATTTTAGATAACTATTAAATAGATATATGAATAAATATAAATTTTAAAGGAATAATAAAATGAGTAATAAAATAATAAAAGGTGCTTTAGTAGGAGTGGTAGGAGTTTCGGCGGCAACTACAGGATATTATACAATGGTTAAGCCTAACTTGTCTGCAGATACACCAACTACAGTTGCTACAAGTACATCAACAAATTCAGGAAATAAAAGTTCAAATTCAAACACACAAACAAATTCAAATACGCAAAGTAGTACTAGTAATGGACAATATAAAGATGGAACATATACAGGTTCTGTAGCTAGTACTAAAAGAGGAGATTTCCAAGTAAGTGTAGAGGTTTCTGGTGGGAAAATCACAAATATAAACATGTTAACTCAACCTACTGAAGGAAAATCAGCAGAGATTAACAAAACTGCTATACCTACATATGTGCAAGAAGCAATTGATGCTCAAGGTACAGATATACAGTTGGTTTCTGGTGCATCAGAAACATATAGTGGTTTTAAAACTTCATTACAAAATGCATTAAATCAGGCAAAATAATTATGAATTATGAATATAATACACACGTTATAAAAAAAATGAATATGCCATTTACAATTACTTTTGTAAAAAGAGAATTTTTTGATAGCGAAAAAGAGGTTTACAAGGAAATAGTAACTGAAATAGAAAACTACTTAGATGCTATTGAGAGAAAATTTTCTATTTTTAAAACTGATAGTATAGTAAGCCGACATAATGAACTGTTGAATAATTTTAATGAAGAATTCCTTGATGAGGAATATCAGGAAGTTTTCGTTCGATGTCAACAAGCAAAAACTAGAACAAATGGGTATTTTGATGCATTCTTTAGTGGGGAATATAATCCTACTGGTTTTGTAAAAGGTTGGGCTATAGAAAAAGCATTTTTTAATTACCTAGAGCCATTAATAAAATATGGCATTGTTGAAGCTGTTGCTATTAATGGAGCAGGTGATATGCAGTTAGGTACCAAGGAAGGTTCTGATTTCATTTGGAATGTTGGTATAGAAAATCCTGATGACAATCAAGAAATCATAGCCAAATATAGTTTACAAAATGGTGCAATAGCTACATCAGGTTTTAGTAAAAAAGGTGAGCATATAATATCAAAAAATAATATAGATAATATTCAAGTAACTGTTGTGGGAGAATATTTATCAGATATTGATGTGTTTGCCACAACGGGCATTGCCATGCCCAGTAAAGAGTGGAATAATTTTGTAATTGAAAATAGACTAATGGGTATATTAGTAAATAAAGAAAATAAAATAGTAGCTTTCGAAGGAGGAAAGATTGATGAAGTTGAGAGATCATAGATTCTTTTTCAATATGATATGGTTAATAATATTAATAACAATACCATTACCGCTAATTATAACAGTAGATAATGGTTTAGAAACACTATCTTCAAGTAGTGAAATAATGGGGATAAATTTTGGAGTTTTTGCATATTCATGGATGCTATCGGCAATATATTTATCTTCACAACCAAAATGGTTAGATAGAATTATTGGATTACCTGATATGTATATTATTCACGGTGTTACGGCAGTATTTGCTGTTGTATTTATGTGGTTACATGATAATATGTTGATATCTGCTGGACTTATCTCATTAACAGGAGATATTTCGCTCTATATGTTTACAGCGATACTAGTATATTCTTTAGTATTTATGGCTGGATGGCTAACATCAAGAGTTAAATTTTTAATGACAATTAAAAAAGGATTAGAGAAAATATTTAAACATGAACTTAGTATGTGGCTACATAGATTAAATCTTCTAGCTACGCTATTAATTTATGTACATATTGTTCTAATACCATATATTAGAAATATAGTACCATTCTTTGCTTTAGTAACAATTTATACTGTTATTGCTTTTGTATCTTATGGAAATTATGCATATAATAAGTATATTTCTAGAAATACTGCTGTTTTAAAAAGTGTAAGAAAAGTTGATAATAACATTACTGAATTAACTTTTACTACAGGTAAGAAAACATTGAAGCAAATTGAGGCAGGAGACTTTGCGTTTATTTCTTTCCCAAATGTAAAAGGAATGAATGAACCTCATCCATTTTCAATTTTAAATGTCCCTTCTAGAGATGGCTATGTACAGATGTCTATAGAATCAGTAGGAGATTTCACTAATAAATTACCGAAATTAAATGAAGGTGAAAAAGCTACACTTACACGAGGTTATGGTATATTAAATACTATTGTAGAAAAAGCTGATAAAAAAGAGAAATTTGTATTTATCGGTGGAGGTATTGGAGTCGTACCATTAATTGGACTTGCTGATAAGTATGAAAATAAAGATATTACATTTTTATATACTGTTAGAAAAGATAAACAAGTATTGTATCAAGAAAAATTTGCTAGTTGGAATACAAGAGAAAACTTCCGAGGTTATGCTCAACAAGGAAGATTTAGTAAAGAGCAATTAGATAGTTATTTACCAATCGGGAAAAACTATAATTATATTATTGCTGGACCAATGACGATGAATAGAGCTTATTCTAAATTACTTCAGGAAAAAGGAATAAGTAAAAATAATATTTACTATGAAGGATTTAACTTCTAATATAAAAAGCAACTCTTAATCAATTTTAAGAGTTGCTTTTTTGTGTTACCTTCGGTTTTTAGAAGATCTATTTGATTTATTTGATGATGAGTTCGATGATGAACTACTTCTAGATGAGCTTGTTATACTAGAGAATGAATTAAATGCGCTAGTTACTGCTGATCTGCTATCTCTTTGTTTCTCAGCTAATGATGCTTGATAAGATGCATCTCTATCAGTTCCAGCATACATATAATCTGTTTCTGTATTTCTTTTAGTTGAGTATTCAACTCCATTTTTTGTACTAATTCCTGCTGGTTTTTCAAATGCTGCAGGAGCTTTATTATCCGCAGCTTTCGCCATAACATTAGCCATTATTGCTTGTGTAGTTTGAGCTTGAGCAGAAGATAATGCTTTTGATGCAGAATCTAATACATCTGCCCCTTGCCAAACGGAAACTGTATATTCGGTTGAATAACCAACCATCCAGCTATCTTTAGTAGAGTTTACTATATCTATTCCGAATCTTAATCGAGCATTTTCATCAAAAGTACTAGAGCCAGACTTACCTGCCATATCAAATCCAGGAACTTTCCCATTAGGTGATGTACCATTACTAGTTAAGACATTTTTAAGCATATTAGTCATTAGATATGCAGTTTCTTCTGACATAGCTTTTACTGACTCAGATTTCATAGATGGTAGTTCTTTACCATTTGCATTAAATACTTTAACTATAGTAGATGGCTTATTGTAATAACCTTTATTACCAAATGATGCGAATGCACCAGCTATTTGTAGTGGAGAAACACCGTCTACATTACCACCGATAGCAACTGTAGGTTCGTCTTTAGTAACAGGAATACCCATTCTTTCTGAGAAGAATTTAGAACGTTCATATCCAACAGTTTCAAAGGCACGTACAGCAGGGATATTATAAGACCACGCTAATGCTTTTTCCATTGAAACAGTTCCGTGATAAGCTCTATCCCAGTTTTGAATATAGAAGTCTGTTCCTTCAATTTTGTAAGGTGTGTCTGAGAAAGTAGTTTGTGAATCCCAACCAAAGTACTCTATACCTGGAGCATAATCAATAATAGGTTTTATTACAGAACCTGGTTGTACTTTAGCATCAACCGCATAGTTGTAACCACCAGTTTTATAATTTTTACCACCACCAATAGCTTCTACGAGTCCAGTTTTAGTATCAAGAACTGTAATTGCTGCTTGAGAACTATGGGGTTTCATAGGAGATGATTGGTTATCTAACATATCTTGAACATATATTTGTAAATCTGAGTTTAGATTTGTATAAATTTTTAATCCCATAGAAAGTGGATCGCTGACATTTTCAAAGTTTTTATTTTGTTTTAGCTCTTTAGATATTTGATCGATATAAGCTGCGTATTTAGGGTTATAAGTATGTTGTTCAGCTCTATCTTCAGAAGATTTTTCTACTAATCCCTCTGTTATAGGAGTATTAGTGTACTCATCGTATTCTTTTTGACTAATTTTATTATTAGTAAGCATTGCATACAATACAGTATCACGACGATTTTTAGCCTCTTCAGGATAATCGTAAGGGTTGTATTGATTTGGTTGTTGAGGAAGCCCAGCTAAAAATGCTATCTGAGGGACAGAAAGTTCATTAAGTTCTTTATTATAAAAGTACTTAGCTGCAGTTTTTATACCGTATTGTCCATCAGAATAATATATTTTATTTAAATACATTTCAAGGATATCATCTTTAGAATATTTACTTTCTAATTTAAATGATAGATACGCTTCTTGAATTTTTCTTTCCATTGTTTTTTCAGAAGTAAGAAGAGAATGTTTTATAACCTGTTGAGTTATAGTACTTGCTCCTTCTTTCGCAGAATTAGATTTTATATTTACTAACATAGCTTTTGCTAGACGTTTAGGGTCTACACCGATATGAGAGTAAAATCTTGAATCTTCAACAGAAAGTACAGCATCTTTTACGTTTTGTGGAATGTCAGAAATAGAGACATACTCTCTTTTTTCTGCTCCAACCGTTGCTATTAAATTAAGGTTTTTATCGTATATTTCAGACGATAATGGATCTTGTAAGTTAGCTTTTGTAATGTTTGGTACATCTTTTAACTGAAAAGCTAAAAAGCCAAGTACTACAAAAAATAAAATAAAGCATATCGTGAAGAATATAGAACTAATATATTTGAATAAATGTTTCATTACTAGTAAAACTCACTTTCATTATTTTTTATAATATTTAAATAATCTAATCTAACTTTATAGTGAAATGATATTTCAAAAGCAGTTTCTTCGAATTCACTTAATTTTATAGATTTTCGGCCACCGTTTATGGCTCTTTCATTAAAAAATAGAAATTTTTTAAATGGCATAACAAATGTTCTATCGATTTTTTTGAAACGAACTATAATAAATGAAATTCCTCCTTGATTTAATATCTTTGTCATATGATCAATTTGGTGATCATGAATATTACTAAGAGAAAAAGACGTTGCTGAGTTAGTTTCTTTAGCCTCGAAATCTATATATTTCCCATTCCACAACCCATTGTAGTCTGTAGTAGAAGGTGTTTGATAAAAAGCTTTAGTAATCATAGCGCTCGCTCGATTTGGATAGTTAACCTCTACTACCTGAATAGGTATAGGTTTTTTATGAATGACTGCAATATCATTATTTAAGTAGTATTTGTTCGCAAAATTAATATCAGCTTCTAATTCCATTCCACGATTAGAATAATTTGTTTTTTGAACAAAAGTATTTTTTTTATTAGGATAATTAAACATACAATCCTCCGTTAAGAGTTTTCTAACATATTATACTATATTCTAAGTAAAAATTAAAATAGTAGAATTAAAATAACAGTAGATATTTACTAAAAAAATATGATAATTTTTGTAAATAATTTTAGATAAATATTACTGTAAAGTACTAAAATTTCAGAATTCATTTAAAGTTCTTTAGTAAAATAATGTGTTTTATGGTATAATAATAAAAGTAAATTTAAAATGAGAGGTGGTATTGTTATGAGACAATCAAGAACATTTATTCCAACAACAAGAGAAGTACCATCCTCTGCAGAAGCAATTAGTCATAAGTTGCTTATTAAAGCGGGGATGGTGAAGCAGGTATCTGCAGGGGTTTATACTTACCTTCCGCTAGCAACTAAAGTAATTCAAAATATAGAAAAAGTAATTAGAGACGAACACGCTAAAATTGGTGCATCAGAATTACTTATGCCAATTTTACAATCAGAAGACTACTGGAAACAATCAGGACGTTGGTACAAAATGGGAGATGAACTTGTTCGTGTTACTGATAGAAAAGGTGCGGGATATGCACTAAGTCCAACAGCTGAAGAAATTATTTGTCAAACAGTTAGTAACATGGTAACTTCATATAAACAATTACCAGTTAACTTATATCAAATTCAAACAAAATTCCGTGATGAAATTCGTCCTCGCTTAGGATTATTACGTGGGAAAGAATTTATTATGAAAGATGGTTATTCATTCCATGATTCTCCAGAGTCATTAAGAGAAACATATAATGACTATTATCAAGCTTATAGCAATATATTTGATAGATTTGAATTAAACTATAGAGCGGTAAAAGCTGATTCAGGGAACATTGGAGGTAGCTATACTCACGAATTCCAAGCTTTAGCAGAGGTTGGAGAAGATACAATTGTGTACACTGAAGAGAGTGATTATGCAGCAAATATTGAAACAGCAGCGGTAGTTGAAGAAAACTACACAATGCCAACAGACTATGAGAAAAAAGAACGTAGTTTATTAGAAACTCCAAATCAACAAACTATCGATGATATTGCAGCATACTGTGGTGTTGAAGTTAACCGCGCGATGAAAGCATTGGCTTTAAAGGCTGATGGTGAGTTTTATTTAGTTCTTATGCGTGGTAATGACCAACTTAATGATATTAAATTTATGAAAGCTACAGGAACTTCTGAAGTTGAGATGGCAACTGAACAAGAAATTGAAGAAGTAATGGGAAGTGCAGTTGGTTACATGGGACCATTTGGAATTAAAAACTGTAAAGTTATTGGTGATAATGCTATTAAATATATGTACAACCACAGCTGTGGAGCTAATAAAAAAGGATTCCACTATATTAATGTAAATCCTGGTGATTATGAAGTTGATGCTTATTATGACCTTCGTATGATAGAAGAAGGAGACTTAGCAGAAGACTTATCAGGACCAGTTAAATTTGCTAAAGGTATAGAAGTTGGACAAGTTTTCGAACTTGGAAAAGGTTACTCAGAGTCAATGGATATTACATACTTAGATTCTAATGGGCGCGCTAATCACTTCTATATGGGATGTTATGGTATTGGAGTAAGTCGTGTTATTTCTGCAATAATAGAACAACACAATGATGAAAATGGTATTATTTGGCCAAAAGAAGTAACTCCATATCAAGTTCACTTAGTATGTGTTGATATCAAAAAAGAAGAACAAGTAAAACAAAGTGAAGAGTTATACAAACAATTAACAGAAGCAGGTTATGAAGTTCTTTACGATGATAGAGCTGAACGTGCAGGAGTTAAATTCAATGATGCTGATCTAATTGGTATTCCATTACAAGTAGTTGTAGGGAAAAAAGTTGGTGATGGTATAGTAGAAGTTAAAGAAAGAAAAACTCTAGAAAAAGTTGATACTAAAGTAGAAGATGTACTATCAAAAGTAGAAGCTTTCTATAAATAATAAATAAAAATTAATATACTAACCAGAAATAAATTTTCCCTCAAAATTGGTGAACAACAATTTGTTTTTGGTTAGTTTTTTTAGTATAA
>ERZ773031.1847-NODE-1847-length-10283-cov-5.280113_pt1 | contig 10283 bp, 9 predicted proteins | sample MGYA00511666_ERZ773031 | MGnify/ENA primary metagenome ERZ773031 (study PRJEB29015, sample SAMEA2738135) | human oral metagenome | biome: human oral; feature: human-associated habitat; material: saliva | place: China | collected 2250 ...
ATCATCAGCGGTTACTGCATAAACTGTTTTTTCGTGTGTTGAAATGATATGTGACCCTTGATAATCTCTGTCTGATAGTAGTATCCAAGTCATATATTGTTTGCTCATCTGTTTTCTCCTTTAGATTTTAATGAATTTAGTCTTGAAGCGTTTGACTTCGTTTGGTTTGTTCTTCGTGTAGTAAATTCCAAAAAGTGACGGAAAATTTTTTATTTCATTCGGACTGATTTTAAACTGATCTACAAGTTTATTTGAACTTTCTCCTGTTCCTATTCCTTCGCTTGTTCGTGAGGTCTTCTGTATTGTTTTTTCTGTACCAATTAGTTTTGCCATTGTTTCGGCTGATTCTTGGTCTGTCACACGCATTATCATGAAATCATTACAGTTACCAATGATTTGACGTGTAAGATCTGGGTTCACTTTGTCTACGTCAGCTGTAGTCTGCATTGAAACAATTGTTTTAACTCCTGCGGACCTACTTCTGTTAAGTAAACCTTCTATCCCATCATTTACATATACCCCCAATTCTTCAAGTACAAGTAAAGTATCTTTTTCTGCGTATTCTCCGCTCAAAAGTCGGCTGATTAAACTCTTTATATCTTCAAGTACCAGCTGACCGGTGGACCTAGCAAAATCTTTATAAGAAAACTCGTTTAGAAGTACAATTACTACAGCATTTTCTTCAAATGCTGTTCGCATATTGAAGCCTCTGCGGTCACCAAAAAGTTTTGAACCATCACCCTCAAAAACTACTGCACTACGTGAAATAGAGATCTCTGCTTGCTTACCAGCTTCGCTATTAGCAATATTGACCGCTTTTAAATATCGTTCATCAGCTATCAGACCAGCTTTTTTCATCTCATCTAACAACTCTAAAAACCTCGCTGGTTCACTAAACAAAATAATATTTTCAAATTTTATTTTGGTTTTGAAAGTAATTTTATTTTTAGGAAGAAAAAAGAGTCATTATAAAATAATAATTTACAATAAACTCTTTCTTTCTAAATTATTTTTATTTTTTAAAAGTAGATTTTATAAATAGTTCTTCTAATTGTTTATCGTCAACAGTATTAGGTGCTTCAGTCATTAGACATTGTCCTTTATTTGTCTTAGGGAAAGGAATAACATCTCTTATAGATTCTTCTTTTAACATAACCATAAGCCATCTATCTATTCCGAATGCTAGACCACCATGAGGAGGTGCACCATATTTAAAGGCATCAATGAAGAAACCAAACTTAGCTTTTGCTTCTTCTTGAGAAAGTCCTAATCTATCAAATACCATAGATTGAATTTTTGGATTGAATATTCTTATAGAACCTCCACCTATTTCAGAACCATTTAAAACTAAGTCATAAGTATTAGTTCTGATATCTTCTGTTTGTCCAGCTAAGAATTTATCTAAGTCCTCAGCTTTTATAGAAGTGAATGGATGGTGTTCAGCCTTATATCTTTGTTCTTCTTCATCATAATCAAACATTGGGAAGTCAACAACCCATAAGAATTTAAAGTCATCTTTATTTATTAAATCTAAGTCCTTACCTATTCTTAATCTCAATGCACCTAGAGCTGCAGCAACAACTTTTTTCTTATCAGCAACAATAAAGATTACATCTCCTGTCTCAGCTTCAGTTTTTTCAATTATTGCTTTCATTTCATCTTCACTTAAGAATTTAGCAATAGGAGAACTGATTCCATCAGCTCCTAATTTTATATATGCAAGTCCTTTTGCACCAAAATATGTTTTTACATATTCTTCATACTCAGAAATAATTTTTCTTGAGAATTTTTCATTTGCAGAAGGAGCAACAATAGCTTTAACAAGTCCACCATTTTGAACAGTAGAACTAAAAGCATTAAAAGATGAGTTTTTAACAATATCAGATAAATCTTTTAATTCAACTGCAAATCTTAAGTCAGGTTTATCAGAACCAAATCTATCCATAGCTTCAGCATAAGGCATTCTTTGGAAAGTATAGTTAGCTTCTTCACCTGTTACATTTTTAAATACATATTTTGCTAAACCTTCTATTTCATTCATAACATCTTCTTTTTCCACAAAAGACATTTCGATATCTAATTGAGTAAATTCAGGTTGTCTATCTGCTCTTAAATCCTCATCTCTGAAACATTTAGCAATTTGGAAATATTTTTCAACTCCACCTATCATTAAAAGTTGTTTAAAAAGTTGTGGAGATTGAGGTAGAGCATAGAATGTTCCAGGATTTATTCTACTAGGTACTAAGAAGTCTCTTGCACCTTCAGGAGTAGATTTAGTAAGTATTGGAGTATCAACATCTAGGAAACCAGCTTGATCCATATAGTTTCTAATAGACATTATCATTCTATGACGCATTTTTAAGTTATTTATCATTTTGCTTCTTCTTATATCAAGATATCTATATGTAAGTCTCATATTTTCACTTAAATTGTCATCTATACCAGAAATTTGGAAAGGTAAAGTATCACAAGCATTTAAAATTTCGATTTCTTTTGCAAATACTTCAATATCTCCTGTTGGAATATTAGGGTTTTTATTAGATCTTTCCTTTACTTCACCAACAACTCTTATTACAGATTCAGATTTTAATTTTTGTACTTCTTCTAAAACCTTTTCAGATAAAAGTTCATTGTTGAAAACTATTTGAGTTTTCCCTTCTCTGTCTCTTAAGTCAATGAAAGTAAGACTAGTACTAACATTTCTTTTAGTATCCACCCAACCAGATAAGGTTACAGTTTCTCCAATATTTTTTACTCTTAACTCAGCCAAATTATGTGTTCTGTATATCATTTTTAAAAAACACTCCCTCTATTTAATATGATTTATAATTTCTTCAATTTTTACTTCTTTTTGTTCTCTTGTAGAAAAATCTTTTAATAGAACTATACCTTTATTAAGTTCGTCTTCTCCAAGAATAATACAGTATCTAGTTTCTAATTTATCAGCTTTTTTCATATGAGATTTCATTCCTTTAGAAGAATAATCTACATAGACTTTAACATTTTCTTTTCTCAATGAGTCTGCAATTTTCATAGCAGTTTCTATTGTATTATCACCTAACCAAGCAATATATACATCAGGAATATCTTTAGGGTAATTATCTCCTATAAGCATCATAACTCTTTCAACTCCAGCAGCAAATCCAAAAGCTGGAATATCTTTGTCACCTAATTCTTTTAGAAGATTATCGTATCTTCCACCACCAAGAACAGTTCCTTGAGAACCAAGTTTATTAGTTACAATTTCAAAAACTGTACTTGAATAATAGTCAAGTCCTCTAACAAGAGTTGGGTCTTCTGTGAATTTGACTCCAAAGATAGTTAAGTATTTTTTAACTTCTTCATAGTGTTTTCTTTCATCTTCAAAAAGATAATCTATTATGCTTGGTGCAGATTTATAGAAATCTTTATCTCCATCAACTTTACAATCTAAAAGTCTTAAAGGATTTCTATTTATTCTATCTTTACAATCTTCACACATATCATCTAAGTGAGATTTAAAGTGTTCAACTAATTTTTCTCTGTAAATAGTACGAGAACCTTTTGAACCTACTGAATTTATCTTAACTTCTAGATCAGTTATACCTAATTTAGTAAGAAAATTATATCCCATAGCAATAACTTCAGCATCTAGTATAGGAGATTTTTCACCAAAAACTTCTACTCCTATTTGATTGAATTCTCTTTGTCTACCAGCTTGAGGTCTTTCATATCTAAACATAGAACCATTATAGTAGAATCTACTAACATCTTCTTTAGCATAGATAGAGTTTTCAAGATAACATCTAACCATTGACGCAGTGTTTTCAGGTCTTAGAGTTATAGATCTATCTCCTTTGTCTTTAAAAGTATACATTTCCTTTTCAACAACATCTGTTGCTTCTCCTATACCTCTTTTAAATAGATCAGTTTCTTCAAAAATTGGAGTTTTAGCAAATTTATATCCATAGTTTTCAAACATTTCTTGAGTTACATTAGAAATATATATATATTTTACTGCATCTTCACCAATTATATCTTTAGTTCCCTTTGGTTTTCTTATTAATTCCATAGTTCTCCCTCCTATTCATTCCATAACTTGTTCAATTTTTCTGCTATCATCTTTTCATTCTTGTTGTTACCAGGTTTATAGTACTTTTTCTTCTTATTCATATATTTTTGTTTAACAAAGTTATCACTGTAACTATGAGGATATTTATAGCCTACATTATCATGGCAAATATTAATAGGAACTTCTTGAAGTTCACCTTTTTTTATATCAGCTAAAGCTCCATCTATTGCCTCATATACTGAATTTGATTTAGATGAAATTGCAAGATATACAGTAGCATGTGAAAGTATTATCCTAACCTCAGGCATACCTATTCTTTCACAGGCATTCATAGCTGCATTTGCAATCAAAAGTGCTTCTGGATTTGCCATTCCTATATCTTCACTAGCTTCAATAAATAGCCTTCTTGCTATATATTTTGGATCTTCTCCACCATCTAAAAGCCTTGCAAGCCAATATACTGCAGCATCTGGGTCACTTCCCCTTACAGACTTTATAAAGGCAGAAATCATATCATATTTGTCTTGTTTTTTGTCAAAAGAAACTTGTCTTTCTTTAAAAATAGAAAAAATTTCATCTTCAGTCATTTGAGAATGTATATTATTGTACATCTCAACATAATTTAAAGCTATTCTTGAATCTCCTTGAGCTATATCAATAATTATTTCCTTGATTTTATCACTCATACTTATATTTAGAAAATTTAATCCCTTATCAATTAATTTAGAAATATCTTCATTAGTAAGAGCCTTAAATTCAAATACCATAACTCTTGAAAGTAAGGCATTATTGATATTATAATAAGGATTTTCTGTTGTTGCACCTATAAGAGTAAGAGTTCCATCTTCAGTATATGAAAGAAGGGCATCTTGTTGATTCTTATTAAATCTATGTATTTCATCTAAAAAAAGTATAGTTCTTTTATTGTAAAGTTCTATATTTCTTTTGGCAGTTTCTACCACAGTTCTTATATCAGAAACACTAGCAGTTGTAGCATTTAATTTTTCAAAATTACAGTCCAAAGTATTGGAAATAATTTCACCCAAACTGCTTTTTCCACAACCAGGTGGACCGTAAAAAATAGAATTAGAAAGAGCAGAATTTAAAATCAGTCTTCTGATAACTCCATCTTTTCCTAAAAGTTTTTCTTGTCCAATGAAATCATCTAAATTTTTTGGTCTTAATTTATATGCTAGTGGTTCAACATTTTTATAATTATTTTGAAATAAGTTCATAAGCCTTCACCAAATATTTTATTTTTTATTTTACCACAATTTCTAAAATAATGAAATATGTTGAACTAAATAAAAAAATATTATAATATATTAAATGTAAATAAAAATAATATTTTAGGAAGTGAAAAAATTATGGATATATTGAAAAGAATAGTAAATAATCCTGAATTAGCAGAAAAAATAAGACTTAAATGCGACATTGAACTATATCCTGAATTACAAGATTTATATGATGAAGATGGACATATTACTTGGAATATTGAAGGGAAAGCCTTTGCTTCTGATGCAAGTGGTGGAGAATTTGTTTTACTTTCTGATGGAACTATAGGTTTTAATAGCTCAGAAGGAGAAACAGGACGTATTGCTGAGAATATGAAAGAACTATTTTCTTTGTTAGTAAATTGTCCTTGCTTTTTTGACTTTTTAATATCAGATCTTTATAAAGATAAAGCATTGTTAAAAAAATATGCTGATAAAATTGAAAAAGAATATAGAGAAGAATTTAGTGATATAACTGACTATGATTGGGATGAGATTAAAAGAGAAATAGCTAAAGAATTGGATTTTTCAGTAGATGATAATATAGCAGAAAATACACTGATGAAATTCTATGAAATTGCTACAAGAGAACCACAATATCAAAGTACATACCACGAAGATGATGGTAGTCTAACACTTTCAGAACCCCTTATTTCAAGACCTATGGGAGAAAGGATTAGAAAAAATATAGGAGAGTGATTAAAATTTTTTATACAATGGAAAAACTTCAAAAAATTCATGAAGAAATATTAGAAGGAAATATGGAAATATTAAAAGATTTTCCTTTGCCTTACTGTCTTTCTGAAAATAAGGAAGATTTTGTAGTTTTAAGAAAGGGAAGGATTGTAAAAGAAGAAAATCGTATAAAGTATTTTTTCCCAAACTCAGAAAGCAATGAAAATGATTCAATATATTGTCTTATATGGGGGCGTAGAAATGAAGGAAGCTATGGTATAGGAGGAACACCTGTACCAGATGATTTCTCTGTGAAAGAAATGAAATTTGAAGGTGATAGGCTTTCTTTAGTGGATACAGAAGGTGAAAAAATAGAAGCTACATTAAAACAGTTCAATAAGGCTTTGCAGAATATATGGAGAAATTTTACTATGGAAGAGCTGTCAGGTGCTTTCAGGTCAGCTCCTGACACTGTTTTAGAGGAAATAACGAAAGAAAAAATGCCTAAAACTGTTACTATTAAAAATTTTGGTAAATTTACAAATAAAGAAGAACTGAATATCTATAAATTAGTTAAGGAAGGCATTGAATATTATTTTAATGCTGAAAATAAGGAAGAACTTAAAAAAGTGAAAAATATTTTTTCAAATATAGAACTTACAGACTTTATAAAAAAAGCCAAAGAATATTCAGCTCATAAACTGCTTGAATTGAAAAATGATTCCTGGTTGGAAGAAGATGAAAAGGAAGTTACAGAAAAAGAGTTTAAAGAAAGAATAAAATTTGTAGGTCTTCATATATTCAGTGAATCGGCTAATTTCTATTTTGACGATGATGATTTGTTCTGGGGACATACTATTGAAGTTACTGTCAATCAGAAGTTAGAGTTTACAAATGCGGATATAGCGGGTTAGAAAATTTAAATATAGAAAGGGAAGTGGAAAAATTGAAACAAAATTTTAATGAAATCAGACAAAACTGGAACTTTTATATGTGCCGTGTAGATGATAATCCGGCATCTATCCGCCTTAACTTGGCTTTATATGATATAGCACCTGTTGAGGATTATAATCATAAAATCAGTATATTCATAAAGATGAATAATCCTACTGAAAATGGGCTTTCATCTAATGAAGAATACCCGATTTTATGTGACATTGAAGATGAAGTGATAAATAGACTTGAAACTTTGGAAGATATATTTGCTGGAACTGTAAAATCACAGGGAAGACTCGAACTTCACGTTTTTACTAAAAATCCTGAAAAAAGTGAAGAGCTTTGTAAAGAAGCATTAAAAAAATTCCCGGATTATCAATGGAACTGTTCAATAGCTGAAGATGTAAAATGGGACATTTATTTTAATTTTCTTTATCCTGATATATATTCCTATAAAGCAATGATGAATAGAAGTGTTATAGAAAATTTAATGAAACAAGGGGATAATCTCGAAAAAGAGCGTGAAATAGACCACTGGCTTTATTTTTATTCAGAAGAAAGCCTAAATTTGGCTGCAAAAAAATTAGAAGAACTGGGCTATAAAATTCTTTCAAGCAAAAAGATGGAAAATGAAGCAGATACTTATCAGATTAATATTTCAAGAATGGATAATGTAATATTTAATCATATAAACGAAGTTGTATGGGAACTTGTGGAAATTGCTGAATCCTTAAACGGATATTATGATGGCTGGGGCTGTACTGTTGAAAAATAAGGATTTTAGTTACTTCAAAAAGTTAAATATTTATAGAGTTTTGTGAATGGATAGGAGCGGAAAAATAAATAGTATGGGGTGGAATAAAATGAAAAAGAAAATAAAAATGTTATTGGTAATACTTTCTTTACTATGTCTTTATTCCTGTAAAAGTTCTGAAGAAAAGACAAAGGAAAGAGAAGAAAAGATGCTGGATGACTATGTGGAAATGCTTAAAAATGAATTTAACCTGACACTGGATAAGTGGGAATATTATGTAAAGGAAGAACATATTGTAGGTGGAAATCTGATAAAAAACCCAGAATCCTATGTTCTGTACAAGTATGATGTTCCGAAATATAAATCAGAGTTTTTTTATGACAGAGGTTTAATCCATGTAGAATCTCCTCCAACAAAATTTGTTTTTAGAGATGGAAGCATGTTAATTCCTTTTCTTAAATACGAAGATATAGAGAAGGTTCCATTTTTCAACAAGACAGGGAAATCTAATTTACTGTTTGAAATTATTGACAAATATGGATTAAGACCGTATTTATGGAGTCAGCTGATATATGATAAATCAAAGGGAAATGATTTTGAGAAAATAGAGAGCATATTAAAAAAACATGGTATAAAATATGATAAAGAACATAATATGGGTTCATTTGGGAAATGGGCATGTGGCATAATACAAAAAGAATGGAATGGTGAAATTTTTACGAAAAGTTTGACAAGACATAATACAACATTAACAGTAATAGATGAAGAATGTGGAGATGAAGTAACGGAAGGAAAATTTGAAAGGATGAAGATATATGGCAAAAAGTTTGAGGAGTACTTTTCCAGGCCAAGGAAATTTGAGGAAATAGACTGGTATGAGTTTATGAAATACAATGATATTCATCCTATTATAATGATTTATGTGGCTGACTCTCCGGAAGAGAAGGTGAAAAAGATTGTAAAGGAGATAAGACCATATTATAATCATGAAGATTTCACGATAATATTTTCATATTATATAGAAAATGAAAAAGAATATATAGAAAAATATCTATGGTAGTGGCAATAGAGTTTTTGCTTCCCGTAAAAATGGGAGTATATAAAATTCATATAAATTAAAGAGATAGTGACAAAAAAACACATCTGTTCCAGAAAAAATTCTGTCAGATGTGTTTTTATATTATTTTTTCAATTTTTTATACATAAAATTCAGTATTGCAAGCATTATTGCAAGGGTGAAAATCATTGGCTTTTTGTTAAGATTATATTCTGTCAGTCCCTGAATCAGGTAGGCTATATAGGAAGCTTTCAGTCCTATTTCAAGGGCAATATAGCCAGAATTAACTTTTTTCTTTGTTTTTTGGAAATTAAGCTTTACAAGTCTTGAAGGAATAACAATAAACAGGAAGTAAACTAATGAAAGAGCTCCTGCAATTCCATAATTTGCAAGGTGATGTAGATACATATTGTGTGTATTTGTAATTCCTACAGGATCAAGACCATAGTTAGTTTCAACATAGTTTAAAACTCCCTTTTCCTTGAAATGATTCATATTGAAGGCAATTCTTTCCTTTGTGGCCATACCAAATATCGGATTTTTTTTAAATGAAGAAATAGCCGCATCCCAGAATATTAAACGTAGATAGCTTGAAGGATCCTGCTTATATTTAACAATGTACTGTAATCTATCGGTAATTGATTTTGGCAGAAGGAAAAATCCACTGACAGAAGCTGCAATAAATCCTAAAATGTAAACTTTGTTCCTTTTATACAGAATATATATCAAAGGAAGAAAAAGTGATACATACACCATTTTTGACCTGTTTGCTATGATTATAAACAAATCAAGCAGAAAAACTCCGGTAAGAAGCAGTTTTATCCATATATTTTTTCCCTTATCCTCATTTCTGTAAAACAGAATAAATGACAGCAGGAATAACAGTAGAATGGACATAATGTTTGCAAAATCCTGAGTCTGAAGAGCAAAAAATAATCTTGGATATTCAAAACCTTTTGGATGAGCCCATTCATCATAATTTTTTATAAAAATTATAAAAGTTATAATCAGTGAAATAGTTCCTCCTGTAAGGAATGCTTTTATAAAATTCCATAATTTATTTTCATTGTCTATATAGAAAACTAATGGGAAAAATATTAACCAGTATAAGTAATGGTTGCTATCCACCCTTGAAACTATTCCACCACTCAAAAGTGAAATTACAAAGGGTGAAAGGATGAAAATTAATAAACCAATAGCTATTTTTCCATCAACTAAAGCTTTTAGAGTAGTTCTGTTTTTTCTAAACAGCATACTGAGTAAAAAAGTTAACATTATCAGATAACTGAGAGTTTGTTCCCCTTTATAGGATAAAAATAATATAACTGGAAACAGAAGTGTAAGGAAATATCCTGTTAAATTCAATTTTTTCATATTTAAACTCCTGATTTTATTTATTTTATAAATTTTATCATATAAAAGATATTTTTGGAACATTTATTTGATTTTATGATATAATATATAAAACAATTTGAAGAAAAATGAAGAGGATAAAAATGTCAGCTTTAAAATTAAGTATAATCGTACCTGTATATA
>ERZ773031.1858-NODE-1858-length-10254-cov-2.302579_pt1 | contig 10254 bp, 5 predicted proteins | sample MGYA00511666_ERZ773031 | MGnify/ENA primary metagenome ERZ773031 (study PRJEB29015, sample SAMEA2738135) | human oral metagenome | biome: human oral; feature: human-associated habitat; material: saliva | place: China | collected 2250 ...
CACTCCGCTTCTTCCTCCACAGCCTCACTTCCACCCGGCGCCTGCGCCGCGTGTCCCACCGCTTCGCTCCACTCCCTGCGCCGCCACGGCGAGACAGGGGGCGCGACGCGCTATGTCGTGGCGCTCGCCGGCAACCCGAACACGGGCAAGAGCACCGTTTTCAACCGCCTGACGGGGCTCAAACAGCACACCGGCAACTGGCCGGGCAAGACCGTGGGCAAGGCCGAAGGCTTCTTCGACTTCCGCGACGAGAGTTATCGCATCGTCGACCTGCCCGGCACCTATTCGCTGGCCTCGACCTCGGAAGACGAGGAGATCGCCCGCGACTTCATTCTCTTCGGTCAGCCCGATGTGACAGTGATGGTGGCCGACGCCACGCGCCTGGAGCGCAACATGAACATGGTGTTGCAGGTGCTGCAAATCACCGACCGCGCGGTGCTGTGCGTCAACCTCATCGATGAGGCCACGCGCAACCGCATCGAGATCGACCTCCGCGCGCTCTCGCGCCGCCTGGGCATTCCGGTGGTGGGGGCTTCGGCGCGCATCGGTCAGGGCATCGGCGAACTCCTCGAAGCGGTGCGCGCTGTAGCCACGGGCGAGTACGTGTGCCGGCCGCCCCGCGGCTTCGATCTGCCGGCCGACACGGCCGTTGAGGTCGATCGGCTCACCGAAGCGGTGCGCCAAGCGCATCCCTCGCTGTCGAACGCCGAGTGGATCGCCACTCGCCTCTTGGAACGCGACGAAGGCGTGCGCCGCGCCTACGCCACGCCCGAACTCACGGCACTGGCCGACGAGATTCACCTCGCCATCGGCCACAACTTCCACGACCGCTGGATGGAACAGATCTATGCCCAAGCGGGCGAAATCTGCGCCGCGGTGGTGCGCCGCCAAGGTGGCGAAGGGCTCTTGCCCCTCGACGTGAAACTCGACCGCATCCTCACGCATCGTTTTTGGGGCTTCCCCATCATGCTCGCCCTCCTCTCGTTGGTGTTTTGGTTCACCATCATCGGGGCGAACTATCCCTCGGCTTGGCTCGACTCGCTGCTGGTGGGTTGGGGCCATCCGGCGCTGCGCTCGGTGTTTGAGGCGGCGCACTCGCCCGAATGGCTCACGGGGCTGCTCGTCGACGGGATGTATCTGACCACGGCTTGGGTGGTGGCGGTGATGCTGCCCCCGATGGCGGTGTTCTTCCCCCTGTTCACGCTGTTGGAAGACTTCGGCTACCTGCCGCGCGTGGCGTTCAATCTCGACGAACTCTTCCGGCGGTCGGGGGCGCACGGCAAACAGGCGCTCACCATGAGCATGGGCTTCGGATGCAACGCCGCCGGTGTGGTGGCCACGCGCATCATCGATTCCGACCGCGAACGCCTCATCGCCATCCTCACCAACAACTTCTCGCTCTGCAACGGTCGGTGGCCGACGCAGATCCTTTTGGCCACGCTCTTCGTGGCGGCGGCCGTTCCGCGCGAGTATGGTTCGCTGGTGGCGGTGACAGCCGTGATGGGCGTGGTGGTGCTGGGCATTCTGCTCATGTTCGCCTCGTCGTGGGCGCTGTCGCGCACGGTGTTGCGCGGCGAAGTTTCGACCTTCCACCTCGAATTACCGCCCTATCGTCCGCCGCAGTTCTGGCAAACGCTCTACACCTCGCTCATCGACCGCACGCTCATTGTGCTTTGGCGCGCCTTGGTCTTCGCGGCTCCCGCCGGCGCAGTGATTTGGCTCACCTGCAATATCGAGGTGGGCGGCGCTTCGATCGCGGCGCACCTGATCGAATGGCTCGACGGGCCGGCGTGGTTCATGGGGCTCAACGGCATGGTTCTCCTGGCCTATGTGCTGGCGATTCCGGCCAACGAAATCGTGGTACCCACCATCTTGATGCTTACCCTCATGGCCTTGGGACAGGCCGACGGCGGCACAGCCGGTGTGCTCATGGAGGGGAGCGACGAACAGACGCGCGACATCCTGCTTGCCGGCGGCTGGAATCTGCTCACAGCGGTGAACCTCATGCTCTTCTGCCTGCTGCACCACCCGTGTTCGACGACGCTCTACTCCATCTATAAGGAGACGCGCTCTTGGCGCTGGACGGCGCTCTCTGCCCTCCTGCCCTTGGCGCTGGGCATTGTCCTCACGGTACTCGTCGCCACGGTGTGGCGCCTGTGCTGAGCGCGCGGCATTCGACACGAAACTCCCCCTCGATCGCCCGACAGTAACGAAACATTCGGTGGCCGATCGCACTTTCCACCCTCAAAAACAGGGGGTGGTGAGCGCGATCGGCCGTTTTTTTCGTGATTTCGCACCTCTTGCACGACATTAAATGTAAAAACCACCGAAGACTACCTAAAACAATCGGCGAAGTCCCGGGCTTTTCCCAAATAAAGCCCAAGGCGAAGAAAATAGTCAGGGGCGAAAGGCAGGAAATCGCGCACCGTGGTCTATATTTGCCACACAAAGTATGTATTGTGCCCTTTTGGCACGCAAAAAAATTCACCCGCGTCACTTCGGGTTCGACTAAACTAGCACAAGCACAGCCCCTTTTTCAGGTGTCGTGCCTGCTTTTCGGTGCCCAGTGCCCGACGAACAGTTCGTTCGCCCTTACACGACGCAGCAACAACCCACTTTACGGCGTATGAAAAAACATTATCTTTCCGCACTTGTCCTCGCGCTCTTCACGGCCACGGCCAGCGCGCAGATTACGACCCAAGATCAGGCCAACAAGCAAATCGATGCTTTGGCAGCAGCCAACCCCACAGCCGCCACCGCTGCCAAAGCAGCTGTAGCTGCCGCAAGCGACGCCAATGGCTACAACCAAGCAGTCAAGACTTTCTACCAAGCCATCGACGGCAAACTGGTTTACTTCACGAACACCGCGCGCGGTGGTAAAAACTACCTCACGGTATCTCCCACCTTCACCGCTGCCGGCGACATCACCACGACGCCAACTGCAGAAAACGTGTTCGAGCTCAAATACAACGCCGCCAACGATGCCTTCGCCCTGAAGCACGCCGTAACAGGTCGCTCCTTGAAGAATCTTCCCGGCTTGTACACTTCCGTTTCCACCACCGTAGACGAAGATAATCTCTACACCTTCGTTGCGACGGGCAACAACTATACGTTCTCGATCAGCAACAAGGCAACGAATGATTCTAGACGTTATCTCCACCTTGACCAACACAAGACGGGCGAGCAATTCAACGTGGTACGTTGGGAGGCCGGCAACGGAAATTTGAACGATCCTTCAACTTGGTCACTCGAAAGCGCAAACAATCGCACGGCGAACGAATTAGAGGTGGCCGCTCTGCAGCGTTTCGCGTCTTACGACATCCAAAGCAACGTGGGCGAAGAACTCGGAAAGCGCCAAATCACGAAAGAGGCCGGAGACCTCATGGATGAACTCGAGGAAACAAGCTCGTCTAAGCTCCCGGTTCTGCACAAACTCATCTCGGCCTACGCAGACAACAAGTTCTTCGAGCTCAATCTCCCCAACGACGGTTTGTTCTTCAAGATCAAGTCGAACAACGGCACGCGCTATGTTACCGCAACTGGTGCATCGAACGACGAATGGCAGTTACAAACCACCGAGGATGCCAACGACGAAGGTACGATTTTCTGCTTGTCCGATAATCACCTCGTCTCCCTTACCACCGGCCGTGCCGTGTATTTGACCAACAATCAGAGCCAAACTAAGCTCGCTCCTTACAGCGTTACAGACCTTGGTCAGGTAGAATTCAGCGGATTGGCCGATGGCAAATACAAGATGCTCGTCAAGCAAGGCACACAAACCGTCACAGTTCACCTTTGGCAGAACGACAAAACCGGCGTTGACGGCTCAAGAGGCGACAACACCAAGGCCACAGAAACGCACCTCCAACTCGAAGAAATTGAAAAGGTGCCTGTTCGCTTCAACGCCAAGGGCTTGGCTTCTTTCTGCACACCCTACGCCATGGAAGTGCCCGCTAATGTGGAAATCTACGTAGCCAGCAGCTTCAACGCCGCGAAAGACCGCATCAACCTCACCCAACTTACTGATAATGTGATCCCCGCCGGTACTGCCGTTGTACTCAAAGGCGCAGCTTCTCAGCGCGTAGAACTCAACTACTACACCTACGAAGATGCCGTTCCCGCCCCCGCTGTGAACCTCTTCCAAGGTAAAGCCACTCCCTCGCAGATTCCCACTGGCCAAGAGGCTCGCGCACTCAAGGGCGACGAGTTCTTGGTGCTCAACACGCAGTATGTTCGCGGTTTCCGTGCCTACCTCAGCTCCGCAGCCGGCGGTGCCACTCGCTCGCAGCTCGCCTTCCCCGGCGTGACGGCCGTGGAAAGTGTAGCCACTGCTGAAAATGCCGAAGCCCCCATCTTCGACCTCAGCGGTCGCCGCGTAGAAAAGCCTGTAGCCGGACAAATCTACGTACAGAACGGCCAAAAGTTCTTGCAACGCTAAAAATCTCTCGCAGCGCGTCTGCACTTGTCGTGTCACATCGTGAAACGGTAGCGCGCGAAACCAACCTCGCGCCCACCGCTTCACGCCCGGCACGCTCGCAGCGCACGCTCAAACGATATTTACTCACACAGATAAAAATCACTCGTGATGAAGAAATACACCACTCCCCTGCTCGCTCAATACGCCATCGCCACCGAAGGCCTGATGAACATGAGCCTCAAGACTCCCAAACCTGCCGCCGGCACGCTGGATGGTGCGGATGCTGACACTTTCGAAAAGCAATTTTCGATCTGGGGCGACGACCTATCCGCCGACGAAAGCGATGACTTGGATTTCAACAGCACCGGCATTTTCTAAATGCCGCCTTATAGAAGCGCCCGGCTCAGCACAGGCACTTCACAACAAACCCGCTCTGCTCGGGAAGTCCTCAATCGGGGCTTCTCAGCAGAGCGGGTTCGCTGTTTTGCGACGCGCCGGCCGTTTGCTCGGCGGCGAGTATCCTTGTGGGCAAGGCACAAAATCAGTCCACCTCCGTGTCCCAATCCTCGCCCGGCTCAAACATCTCCGACAAACGGCCGGCGGTCGGTGGCAATGTGCCGGCCAACTCCGTCGTGTCCGCGCCTTCGGCCGACGACTCCTTATTATATAGAGCAGCGTGCACAGCAGGGAGAGCAAAGTCCACATCCGCGGCCGAGAACTTTGCCTCTGTCGACGAAAACTCCCCCTCCGCGGCTGAAGACTCGTCGGCCGGCGCCCCGGGATCGTCGACAAAGAGCGCGCGCACGGCCGCAACAATGCGGCGGAACTCGGGCGTGGCGTGGTAAGCCGTGTGTTTGCGCAGCATCTCCTCAAAGGGCGCGACGGCATGGCGATAGGCCGCGAGCTCGTTCTGCTGTTGCACCGCATGGCAGGCCAGTTTCGTGATTTCGCGCTCACGTTCGCGGCGCAACACATCGCAAACCGCCGACAAGATGGGGCCCAGCACCACATCCACCAGGTCGTGACCGCGCATATAGAGGTAGGTCTTGTCGGGCGTCACGCCCAGTTGCTCCAACTCGTCGCGCAGGGGCTTGTAGGTGGCGCGTGCCTGCGGAAAACGGCGCTGCAAGGTCGCAATCTCCCGATTGACACGGCGGCGCAAGTCGTCGATCATGCGTTCGGGGTGATAAAGTTGCACTTCTCGCACCTCAACCGTGCGCGCCAAGTCGGTAAGCGAAAATTGGGTGAAAAAGCCGTAGCGATAGGCCCAGACATTCCACACCAAGAGGGGGTGGACGATGCGCGAGAAGGCCGTGAGGAAGGCGCGGAAGTCGAAAATCACCCGATCGTTGAGCGTGGCCATGACACACACGCGGTCGAGCACTTCGGCGTGGCACTGGAGGTTCTCAATCGCATAGACAAAGGTGTGCACCACATAGGGCGATCGGCACACCATCTCGCTGGTGGGCGTGGCGCCCTGCATGAGAAAATCGTAGTCGGCGTCGACACACGCGATCATGTGCGGCCCGAGCCGATTGGCCAAGGCGATTTTCTTGCCGCGTCCCAGCGTGAGGCGCGAGGGGAGCACCACTTCAAACTGCACATGGGGCGCGGCCTCGCTCAGGGCGTCGCGCCAAAAGAGGATGTCGTCGTAGCTTTCGACGTAGGCCACGGCACGCGGCCGCGCCGCACGCCCTTCGAGCCGAGAGGCCGCGGCGATGTAAGCCGAATTCAAGTGAGAAGAGAGACGAGACATGGCAGGGGGCGAATAAGACAGGAGAAAAAGGCGTTGTGCGAAGACCGGATCAGCGCCTCAACGGGTGATTTCCTCGATTTCGGTGACGTGATCCTCCCAACCGTCGAGAATCACCGCCGGCGAGTGGGTGGTGAGAATGATTTGGCCGTGGGGATTGAGGGCGCGCACCATGCTGATCAGGCGCTTTTGCCAGTCGAAATGCAAACTCACCTCGGGTTCGTCCATGAAGAACACCCCCGGTTGGCGGTCTTGCACCAGGGCGGTGAGCAGGAGGATGAGCATTTGTTTCTCGCCCGACGAGAGAACGTAGGGCGAAAGCTGTTCGTCGTATTGCAGGAAGCGGAGTTCGTTGCTCGATCGGTCGAGTCGCTTGCCCGTTTCGCTGAAGAGGTCGTCGAGCAAATCCTGGAACTGCGTTTTCGCCGCTGCGGCCTCAGCCGCTTCGGCGCGCGCACTTTCGCTGCCCGAAGTGAGGAGGGCGATCATGCGGTTGCCTACATTCACCTGATAGTCGAGATAGCGGCGTTGCAAACGGTAGAGTTGCCAGTCGAGTTCGGTGAGCACCGCGCCGTCGGCGAGCGTAGTGATGCGATCGGCGGCCACCAGTCGGCTGTCGATGGAGCGCACCAATTCGTAGCGCACGATTTCCGCCCCGTCAGGGGCGAGGGTCACACACACATCGTCGTGTTGTCCGCCGCGCAGCGTGCCGGAGGGCGCGAGATGGCCGGCGCGTTGCACGAGGCGGGCAAGGATGGTGCTTTTGCCGGCACCGTTCTTGCCGCTGAGCACGTTCACGTCGGGACGAAGCACCCAATCGATGGGTTTTCGCCCGTTCCACAGACTGCTGATCTCGATGCGAGCGATGTGAGAAGCGTATTGCGAAGTCATAGCGCGTTAGGTTTTGAGCCCCGATGGGGCGGGTGTGTCGACAAATATAAGCATAAAACCTTTACAACCGCCACCTTTGGTCGCCAAAAGCTCACAAAACGTCGATTCTCCGCCAACTTTTGTCGGGAAAATCACAGGAGTGAGCTCGACGCGTAGGCGCTAATCGCGTGATAATGTGTAACTTTGCGGTCTACTCCCTCGCGTTGCGCCCCGTGTTCGCCCGCAGCGGCACGACGCGCCCGCGCTTTTATTCACAGACTAAACTATCTCCTTATTTATATGACCGCACGCCTCCTTCCGCTTGTGCTCCTGGTCGCCGCCGGCGTCACCGGAGTGGCCCGCCAACGCGTCGTCACCGGCACCGTTGTCTCGAAAAAAGACCGCCAACCCCTCGAGCTGGCCACCGCCCGCCTCGTCTTGCGCAGCGACACCACGCGCCTCGTGGCCGGCGCCGTGACCGACAGCCTCGGCCGCTTCCGCTTGGTCACCGAACAGACCGAGCCGATGCGTCTGCGCGTGGGCTTCGTCGGCCTCACCTCGGCCGGCCAAGACCTGCAATTCCCCGACGCCGAGACCGATAGCGTCGATGTGGGCACCATTCAGCTCGACGGCACCGACATGGCCCTGCGCGCCGCCGTGGTACGCGCCGTGGCCGCCCGCGTCGAGCAGCAGGGCGACACCACCGTCTTCAACGCTTCGGCCTTCCGCACGGCCGAAGGCGCCACACTCGAAGCCCTCATCAAGCAGCTTCCCGGCGCCGAAGTGAGCGACGACGGCACGATCAAAATCAACGGCAAGACGGTCAAGGAATTGCTCATCAACGGGAAAGACTTTTTCAAGGGCGACACGAAAGTGGCCATGAAAAACCTGCCCACCCACCTCGTCTCGCGTGTGAAAAGCTACGACAAGAAGAGCGACTACGCCGAACAAACGGGCGTCGACGACGGCGAAGAGAGCTTCGTGCTCGACATCAGCACCAAACGCGAGCTGAACCAGAGTTTCGTGTCGAACACCGACGTGGCGGGGTCGACGACGAAGGCAGTGCCCTCTATTCGGCCAAATTCATGGGCATGCGCTTCACCGATCGCTCCCGCGTGGGCCTCATCGCCTCGCACAACAACGTGGGCGATCGCGGATTCGGCGGCCCCCGCGGCTTCTCGATGAACAACGGCGGACGCACCACCTCGACCATGATCGGCACCGACTTCTCGTGGGAGAACGGCCGCGGCAAATACGACGCCGGACGCTTCGAAGTGGGCGGCAATGCCCTCTACTTCCGCAACGACAACCGCACCGAGACCATCTCGTCGGTCGAAAACTTCGTCACCGCCACCCAAAAGGGCAGCTTCGACGCCGCCCACGCCTATGCCAACAGCCTCAGCCAGGCCGTTCACGCCCGCCTGCGCCTGAAGTGGAACCCCGACTCGCTCACGCAGCTCTCGTTCCGCCCGAGCTACGAGTGGAGCCGCGGACGCACCAACGGCAATTCGCGCTCGGCCACCTTCGACACCGATCCTTTCGATCGCTACGGCGTGAGTTCCGTCGACGAGGTGCTGGGTCGCGTCCACGCCACGCGCTTTGTGGGCGACACGGTGCGCGTGGCCGACTCGTTCCTCAAGAACGTCAACACCCGCTACGACCTCTCGCGCACCACCACCCACAAGGTCGAAGGGGATCTCAACCTCACGCGCCTCATCGGCGGGCGCAACGGCCGCAACATCGCCTTCGAAGCGCGCGGCGACTACAACACCACGGCCAACGACACCTACTCGCGCGCCGACCTCTACAAGCGCGTGGCGGCCGACGCCACAGGCCCCCGCATGGCCGCCGGCGGCACGCACCAATACACCAACCGACCCTCCACTTCTTGGAGCTACCGCGTGGGACTCTCCTACGTGCAACCCCTCGTGGGCAAACTCCTGCTCGAAACCCGCTACCGCTACCAGCACAAGTACACCGACGGCGACCGCTCGCTCTACAACCTCATGAGCCTCGACGGCTACTCCACGCTCGGCGACTTCCTCAGTGCGCACACACAGCTCGGCACCGTCTCGCAACTCTACGTCCCCGGCACCACCGGCGTGATCGACTGGCTCGACCCCGCCCAACTCCTCAGCCGCCTCAACGCCGACGACGTGCAAGCCGCCGTGCGCGACGCCCAAAACTCGCAGTACGCCACCTACCGCTACGACAACCACCGCGTGCAAGTGGGCTTGCGCTACAACGTGGGTGCCGTGCGCCTCTCGGCCGGCGTGCAACTCTCGCCCGAACGCACCCGCCTGCAATACGAGCGCGCCGCCATCGGTCGCATCGACACCGTGCGCAATGTGCTCAACTTCGCCCCCAACGTGCGCCTGCGCTATGCGTTCTCGAAAACCGCCAACCTCGATTTCAACTACCGCGGACGCTCCTCGCAACCCTCGATGACGCAGCTCATCGGCGTGGTCGACAACTCCAACCCCCTGCGCATCTCGGTGGGCAACCCCGGCTTGCGCCCCGTGTGGAACCACGAGATGCACCTCTATTATAATGCCTACAACGCCGAACGCCTCCAAGGGCTCATGGCGCACGCCGACTTCAACTTGGCCACCGGCAGCATCTCGCAACTCACCGTCTACGATGATGTGACGGGTCGCCGCTTCACCCGCCCCGAAAACATCGACGGCAACTGGAACGCCGCCGCCGGCTTGACCTTCAACACACCCCTCGACCGCGAGAAGGTGCTCAACCTCTCCACCTCGACCGATGCCAACTTCACCCGCTCGGTGGGCTTCGTGGCCACCTCAGCCGCCGCCTCCGCCCTGCCCGATGCCCCCTCGCTGCGTGAGGTGAACGCCCTCTTTGCCGGCGTCACTGCCGACAAAAGCCGCACCGCCGTCACCGCCCTCTCCGAGCGCCTCGATCTTTCCTACCGCCGTTCGTGGTGGGACCTCACCCTCAACGGACGCGTGGCCTACCAGCACTCCAACTCCTCGCTGCTCACCGCCGCCAACCTCGACACGTGGAGCTTCGCCTACGGCGCCGCGGCCAACTTCACCCTGCCCTGGGGCATGACCTTCTCCACCGACCTGCGCATGACCTCGCGCCGTGGATTCTCGGCCGCCGAATTCAACACCAACGAACTGGAGTGGAACGCCTCGATCTCGCAGTCGATGCTCAAAGACAAAGCCCTCACCCTGCGCCTGGAAGGCTT
>ERZ773031.1861-NODE-1861-length-10247-cov-5.274235_pt1 | contig 10247 bp, 9 predicted proteins | sample MGYA00511666_ERZ773031 | MGnify/ENA primary metagenome ERZ773031 (study PRJEB29015, sample SAMEA2738135) | human oral metagenome | biome: human oral; feature: human-associated habitat; material: saliva | place: China | collected 2250 ...
CCACGCTCTTTTAGCTCATCAAAAATGTGCATGTGTCTTTTCTCCTTTTTAAAATTATTGTTTCTAACTATTGTATCACAAACTTGGGCAATAGCCTAGTAGAATAGGGAAGAAAGTGGCTATTTTATTGAAAGTTTACCTTTTATGGTATAATAGATAGAGTGAGGAAATCCATGCAAAATCAATTAAATGAATTAAAACGAAAAATGCTGGAATTTTTCCAGCTAGTAAAATCAAAAATAAATCATAAAAAATCAGAGAAAGTCTCAGAAGAGAAGAAGTCGGATGGGACAGGTGGGCGAATTTTGTCTATCTTAGGGAGCATTTTGGCTGCTATCAAGGGAGTTTTGAATACTCTCTTTATTCTAGGCTTTATCGGTGGGCTTTTTGGTGCTGGTGTAGCGCTTGGTTATGGAGTTGCCTTGTTCGATAAGGCTAAGGTTCCACCAGCGGAGGACTTGGTCAAGCAGGTTAAAAATGTTTCTTCCATCTCAGAAATTGTTTATGCAGATGGGAGTGTCATTGCTTCTATCGAGAGTGACTTACTGAGAACTTCTGTCTCATCTGAGGAAATATCGGACAATCTCAAAAAGGCTATCGTTGCAACTGAGGATGAACATTTTCTTGAACATAAAGGAGTTGTGCCAAAGGCTGTGATTCGGGCGACTTTAGGAACCTTTGCAGGTCTGGGTTCATCTAGTGGAGGTTCTACCTTAACCCAACAGTTAATCAAGCAACAAGTAGTTGGAGATGCTCCAACTTTAGCAAGGAAGGCAACAGAAATTGTCGATGCACTTGCTTTAGAAAGAGTGATGGGGAAGGATGAAATCCTAACTGCTTATCTCAATATCGCTCCTTTTGGTAGAAATAATAAGGGGCAAAACATTGCAGGTGCCCAGCAGGCAGCTGAGGGGATTTTCGGTGTAGATGCCAGTCAGTTGACGGTTCCTCAAGCAGCATTTTTAGCAGGACTACCGCAAAGTCCGATTATTTATTCTCCCTATGAAAATACGGGTACTATTAAGAGTGATGAAGATTTAGAACTAGGCTTGAAGCGAGCCAAGGATGTTCTTTATAATATGTATCGTACGGGATCCTTAACCAAGGAAGAATACAATCAATATAAGGATTACAATCTTAAACAAGATTTTTTGCCATCAGGTTCTGTTAATGTTATTTCAAGAGATTATCTCTATTATACTGCTATGGCTGAAGCGATAGACCGAACGTACGATTATTTGGTCCAACAAGATAATGTTCCCAGTCAAGAGCTGAAAAATGAAGCTATTCAGAAGGCGTATCGTAAACGAGCTGAGCAAGAATTAAGTACAGGTGGTTATAAGATTACGACTACTATTAATAAAAAAGTTCATACTGCCATGCAGAATGCAGTAGCTAGATACGGGTCTCTGCTAGATGACGGAACAGGTCGTGTAGAAGTAGGGAATGTCCTGATGGACAACCAAACAGGTGCTATTCTAGGCTTTGTAGGTGGTCGCGATTATCAAGACAATCAAAATAACCATGCATTTGATACCAAACGTTCGCCAGCCTCTACTACCAAGCCTTTGCTGGCCTACGGTATTGCTATTGATCAGGGTTTGATGGGTAGTGAGACGATTTTATCTAACTATCCCACAAACTTTGCCAATGGCAACCCGATTATGTATGCTAATAGCAAAGGGACAGGAATGATGACTTTGGGAGAAGCCTTGAACTATTCGTGGAATATCCCTGCTTACTGGACCTATCGTATGCTCCGTGAAAAGGGTGTTGATGTCAAGGGTTATATGGAAAAGATGGGCTACGAGATTCCTGAGTACGGTATTGAGAGCCTGCCAATGGGTGGTGGTATTGAAGTCACAGTGGCCCAGCATACCAATGGCTATCAGACATTGGCTAATAACGGAGTTTATCATCAGAAGCATGTGATTTCAAAAATTGAATCTTCTGATGGTAAAATCATTTATGAATTTCAAGATAAACCTGTTCAGGTTTATTCTAAAGCGACAGCGACGATTATGCAGGGATTGTTACGAGAAGTTCTGTCCTCTCGTGTAACAACAACCTTTAAACCGAATTTAGCTTCTTTAAATTCGACATTAGCTAGTGCAGATTGGATTGGGAAGACTGGTACAACCAACCAAGACGAGAATATGTGGCTCATGCTTTCTACTCCTAAATTAACTTTAGGTGGTTGGATTGGGCATGATGATAATCATTCATTATCTCGTAGAGCAGGATATTCAAATAACTCTAATTATATGGCTCATCTGGTTAATGCCATCCAAGAGTCTGAACCTGGAATTTGGGGGAACGAGCGATTCTCTTTAGATCCTAGTGTAGTAAAATCAGAAGTCCTGAAATCAACAGGCCAGAAACCAGGTAAAGTTTCTGTTGAAGGGAAAGAGGTAGAGGTCACAGGTTCGACTGTTACCAGCTATTGGGCTAATAAGGCAGGAGCGCCAGCGACCAGTTATCGCTTTGCTATTGGTGGAAGTGATGCGGATTATCAGAATGCTTGGTCTAGCATTGTGGGGAGTCTACCAACTCCATCAAGCTCCAGCAGTTCAAGTAGTAGCTCTAGCGATAGCAGTAACTCAAGTACTACACGACCTTCTTCTTCAAGGGCGAGACGATAAGTTCTTTAAACTTTTCTAAATGAAGTGGCCAATCAATGGATTGCCACTTTTTTCTTTTTTCCTTTCGTGTTACAATAAAGGTATGAATCAGTATCAGAAAAAGATTGTTAAAGGAACCATTTATTCGCTCCTATCCGGCTTAATCTGGGGAATCTGTGGAATTTTAGGAGAATATTTCTTTACTCATTATCAAGTGTCCTCTGGCTGGATTACCTCTATGCGTTTGACACTGGCAGGGAGTCTTGTGCTCATTTGGTCTGCAGTGCAATTAAAATCGCAAGTGCTAGATATTTGGCGAGATAAGAAAAATTACCTGCCCTTTTTAGCCTATGCTATTTTGGGGATTTTTTCAGTTCAGTATTTTTTCTATCTCTGTGTAGAATACTCAAATGCAGCGACAGCAACTATTTTACAGTTTATCAGTCCTGTCTTTATCCTCTTTTACAATCGCTTGGTTTATCAAAAACGAGCGTCAAAAAGCGCTATTTTCTATGTTTTGGTTGCCATGTTGGGTGTTGGCCTGATGGCGACAAAGGGAGATCTCTCTCAGTTATCTATGACACCACTAGCGCTTGTGACAGGTCTGCTAAGTGCCATGGGGGTCATGTTTAATGTTATCTTACCTCAACCTTTCGCTAAGAGATACGGTTTTGTACCCACGGTTGGGTGGGGGATGATTTTGGCAGGTTTATTTAGCAATGTCCTCTCGCCGGTTTACCAGCTTTCCTTTACTCTGGATATTTGGAGTATCTTGATTTGCCTTATTATCGCTTTCTTTGGAACGGCTTTTGCCTTTTTCATTTCCATGAAGGCAGTGTCCTTGGTTTCTCCTTTGGTGGTTTCTGTTATCAGTGCCAGTGAACCTCTCTCTTCGGCTCTCTTGAGTGTTTTATTTTTAGGCTTGGTAGTGGATTGGTCCCTTCTTTTAGCGATGGCTCTGATTATTTTACCCATGATTTTCCTATCGATAGAAGAAGCGAAAGAAAGTAAATAAAAAGTCTTTTCTTAATTCTAAAAGTGTGCTATACTAGAATAGTCAATAAAACACGGGGAGATAGTTGTGAAGAGTGTTTTTAGGTTGTATCGGTAGGGGCTTGCTTTTACCGACAGCACGTTTTATCTCACATCCCTAAAAATCATACCTAAAAACAAACAAAAAGGCTTCAAATTTGAGGCCTTTTTTGGTAGAATAGGTATCATTAAAATGAACTAGGAGGCGCCTATGACTGCTACAAAAATGAACGCTCAAGAAATTATCCAATTTATCGCCAATGCTGAAAAGAAAACCAGTGTTAAAGTAACTTTTGAGGGACAACTCTCAACTGCTGTACCTAGCTCTGTTGTCAAACTAGGGAATGTCCTATTTGGAGACTGGAAAGATGTGGCTCCGCTTCTCGAAGGTTTGGTAGAAAATCAAGACTATGTTGTTGAGCAAGATGCTCGTAATTCTGCAGTTCCTTTGCTAGATAAACGTGCTATCAATGCTCGTATCGAGCCAGGTGCTATTATCCGTGATCAGGTTGAAATTGGTGACAATGCTGTTATCATGATGGGAGCAGTTATCAATATCGGTGCTGAAATCGGTGCAGGAACCATGATTGACATGGGCGCTATCCTTGGTGGCCGTGCTATCGTTGGGAAAAACAGTCACGTTGGTGCAGGTGCCGTTCTTGCAGGTGTGATTGAGCCAGCTAGCGCAGAACCAGTCCGTGTTGGAGATAATGTTCTTATCGGGGCCAATGCAGTGGTTATCGAAGGAGTTCAAATCGGTAGTGGTTCAGTTGTCGCAGCAGGAGCTATTGTTACCCAAGATGTCCCAGAAAACGTGGTGGTAGCAGGTGTTCCAGCTCGTATCATCAAAGAGATTGATGCCCAAACCCAACAAAAAACAGCGCTAGAGGATGCGCTTCGTACCTTATAATTGTAAAAGTAATAAAGAGGCGGAACCCTTCTTCCAGCCTCTTTCTGCTATATCGGAGGATAGATAGATGTTAGATTTGATTCAGACTAGACGAGATTTGCACCAGATTCCAGAGATTGGCTTGGAGGAGTTCAAGACTCAGGCTTATCTGCTGGATGTGATTGAGAAATTGACTGCGGGCAAGGAGTTTGTTCAAGTTCGTACTTGGCGGACAGGTATTTTGGTCTATTTGCAGGGAAGTCAGCCAGAGCGTACCATTGGTTGGCGGACAGATATTGATGGCCTGCCTATCGTCGAACAAACAGGACTTTCTTTCGCTTCTCAGCACCAAGGTCGTATGCATGCTTGTGGCCATGATTTCCACATGACTATTGCGTTGGGCTGTCTTGAGCGAGCCCTTGAGGAGCAACCAAAGAACAATCTGCTCTTTCTGTTTCAACCTGCTGAAGAAAATGAAGCTGGTGGCATGCTCATGTATGAGGATGGCGCTTTTGGAGACTGGTTGCCAGACCAATTTTATGGCCTCCATGTTCGTCCAGATTTGAAGGTTGGTCAGATTGCGACCAATACTCATACGCTCTTTGCAGGGACCTGCGAGGTGAAGATTCGTTTCAAAGGCAAAGGTGGCCACGCAGCCTTTCCGCATGAAGCCAATGACGCCTTGGTGGCTGCTAGTTACTTTGTGACCCAGGTGCAGTCAGTTGTCAGCCGCAATGTCAACCCAATCGAGGGAGCAGTGGTGACCTTTGGTGTTTTTCAGGCTGGAACAACCAACAATGTTATCACAGACACAGCCTTTTTGCATGGAACTATTCGGGCCTTGACACAGGACATGAGTCTCTTGGTGCAAAAGCGGGTCAAAACAGTTGCAGAAGGAGTTGCAGCTGCCTTTGATATGGAAGTCGAAGTGGAACTCAAGCAAGGTGGTTATCTACCTGTTGAGAATAATCCAGCATTGGCGCGTGAACTGATGGACTTCTTTGAAGAAAAAGAGGGAATTGAGTTGATTGATATCGAGCCTGCTATGACAGGTGAAGACTTTGGTTATCTCCTTTCAAAAGTTGATGGCGTTATGTTCTGGCTAGGTATCGATAGTCCCTACGCCCTTCATCACCCTCAGATGAGTCCTAAGGAAGAAGCCTTAGCTATTGGGGTTGATGCAGTCTCTAGTTTCCTGAAAAAGAAGGCAACAGAGTAGAGGGGTTGTCTATGAAATCGGAATTACGTAAGCAAGTCTTGCATGAAATGAAGGCTATATCTCAAGAGCAAAAGCCGGCTATCGACCAAGCTTTAACCGAGCAACTTTTACACCATCCCTTTTACCAAGAAGCGAAAGTCATCGCAACCTATCTCTCTTTTCCTCACGAATTTCAAACGCAGGAACTGATTGAGCAGGTACTGAAGGACGGCAAGAAGGTTCTGATACCTAAAACCTATCCCAAGGGGCGCATGGAGTTTGTGGTCTATAATCCGCAGCAATTAGTAAAAACTTCCTTTGGCTTACTGGAGCCACAGGGAGAGTTGGAAGTAGTGGAGGTCTCTCAGATTGATTTGATTCATGTTCCTGGCTTGGCTTTTACAACGGAAGGATGTCGGATTGGATACGGTGGAGGTTATTATGATCGCTATCTGGAACATTTTACTGGCCATACTTTGAGTACGGTTTATCCTTGTCAAGTTCAGGACTTTATCCCTGAAAACCATGATATTCCTGTTCAGGAGGTATTAATTGATGAAGGAAATCTTTGATAGGCGTTATCCTGTGACGAGTTTCTTCCTCTTAGTGACGGCCTTGGTGTTTCTACTAATGCTGGTGACTGCAGGTGGAAACTTTGACAGGGCGGATACCTTATTTCAATTTGGAGCCATGTATGGGCCAGCTATTCGCCTCTTTCCTGAGCAGGTTTGGCGTATCTTCTCTGCCATTTTTGTTCATATTGGGTGGGAGCATTTCATTGTCAATATGCTTTCTCTCTATTATCTTGGTAGGCAAGTAGAGGAAATTTTCGGATCCAAGAAGTTTTTCTTTCTCTATCTCTTATCAGGAATGATGGGCAATCTCTTTGTTTTTGTATTTAGTCCCAAATCCTTAGCAGCAGGAGCCTCGACTTCTCTCTATGGGCTATTTGCTGCAATTATTGTTCTTCGCTATGCAACGCGTAATCCTTATATCCAGCAGTTGGGCCAATCCTATCTGACACTTTTTGTGGTTAACATTATTGGAAGTGTTCTGATTCCAGGAATCAGCCTAGCAGGCCATATCGGTGGTGCAGTTGGAGGAGCATTTCTAGCAGTTATCTTTCCAGTTCGAGGAGAAAGACGGATGTATAGTGTCAGTCAGAGGTTAGGAGCGGTAGTGTTGTTTGTAATACTTGCAGTGTTGCTTTTCTACAAGGGAATGAGCTATGTGTAGGGAATGAATAGTTAAATGCGCATGGATTCAGTTGCCAATAAGTCATCTACAAAGATGACTTTTTTGTTGCAAAATTGGAAGGAGCTAGTTTCTTGTATCTTATGATTTGATGAATTTGTCTGATCTTTAATAGACTAAAAAATGCTATAATAGTCAATAATAAAAGAATGGACGAGGTAGTCGAATGGAAAATTGTGTTTACATCATTTCAGGCCCTCCTGGTGTTGGGAAAAGCACAGTCAGTAAGGAGTTGGCCTATTCTTTTAAGAAAAGTGCAGTAATTGAAGGCGACATGATTTATTTAATGATTAAAGGAGGACTCGTGGCTCCTTGGGAAGATGATGGTTATTACATGGATTTATTTTGGGATAATATCATCAGTCTGATCAATAATTTCATCGACCGAGGCATTACCGTTGTGATAGAATATGTCATTTTTGAAGAGCAACTAAAGAAAATTGCAACCTTCTTAAAAGAAAAACAAATCAGTTTAAAATACTGTGTCCTGCTGGCTGAAGAAGAAACCTTGAAAAAACGAGATTCCTTAAGGAAAGAAATTGAGAGAACAGGCGATTTATCAATCCAGTCAAGAAATGAGTTCCTAGCTAAAAATATCAAAAAAAATCACTTGCTGTTTACAGATCAGTTAGATGCTAGAGAAACGGCTCGGATCATCAAAACGTCAATCAGATTTGTGTTTGAAATTCTGTAGTCAGTGACAAATTACCAAGATTGCGATGGGAGATTGACAGAGATACCTCAGCAATTTTAAATCGCATGCAATTTTAAAGTAAAAGCATCTCTAGAGAACAAATTTTAGAGATGCTTTTTTACATATGCAAGATGGATTATTCTCCCTCAGCCAATTCTTTTCCGAGTTGGATGATGTAATCTTTCAAGTCATCTTTGACTTGTGGGTGCTTGAGGGCGTAGTCAATAGATGTTTTCATAAAGCCAAACTTATCGCCAACGTCGTAACGAGCTCCTGTAAATTCACGAGCGAAAACACGTTGTGTTTTATTGAGAGTATCGATTGCATCAGTAAGCTGAATTTCATTTCCAGCACCAGGAGTTTGATTTTCTAAGATATCAAAAATCTCAGGTGTGAGTAGATAGCGACCGATAATAGCTAAATCACTTGGAGCATCTTCGGGAGCTGGTTTTTCTACGAAAGTTTCAACACTATAGAGTCCATTGATTCCTTCTCCTTGAGGAGCAATGACTCCATATGATGAAACGTCTTCATGTGGTACGGGCATGACAGCAATGGTTGATGCGTGTGTCTTTTCGTAATCATTCATCAGTTGTTTTGTCAAAGGAACGGCATTCTCATTTGTGATGTCCATAAGGTCATCACCTAGCATAACAACGAAGGGTTCATTCCCTACAAAAGCTTTGGCTTGTAGGACAGCGTCTCCAAGACCACGAGGGTGAGTTTGGCGAATGAAATGGAGGCGCATACCAGTTGCTTCATCTACTAATTTTAACAGATCTGTTTTACCTTTTTCTTTGAGGTTGTACTCAAGCTCAAAGTTTGAGTCAAAGTGGTCCTCAATAGAACGTTTTGATTTACCAGTGACAACTAGAATATCTTCAATACCTGATTTGAGAGCCTCTTCCACGATAAACTGGATAGTTGGTTTGTCCACAATTGGCAACATTTCTTTAGCAAGTGCTTTGGTTGCTGGTAAAAATCGAGTCCCGAGTCCAGCGGCAGGGATGACTGCCTTTCTAACTTTTGATGTCATAAGAATCCTTTCTTTAGAGGGTTAAGACCACTCATTTTCTGCTTTAAATTCATTGTTCATGATGTCATAAATGGCATCTTTGATATTGGTTCCGTGGTAGATAACTTGGTAAATGGCCTGTGTAATCGGCATATAGACTCCAAGTTCTTGCGCTAGTTCATAGGCTGCTCGAGTCGTTGAAATTCCTTCAATTACCATGCCCATATTAGCTTCTATATCAGCTAGGGATTCTCCACGACCAAGGGCATCTCCAGCTCTCCAGTTACGAGAGTGGATGGAAGTTCCCGTTACAATCAAATCTCCCACACCAGATAAGCCGCTATAGGTCAGTGGATTGGCTCCGAGTGCTACCCCTAGACGAGTAATTTCTGCCAAACCTCGAGCGATAATGGCTGCCTTGGCATTGTCACCAAATCCCAAACCATGTAAAGCTCCGGCACCGACAGCGATAATGTTTTTAAGAGCACCAGCAGTTTCGACTCCGATAACATCCGTATTGGTATAAAGTCGGAAGTAATGATTACTAAAGAGTTCTTGCACGTACTGAGCTGTTTGTAAATCTTTAGAAGCAGCAGTGATTAAGGTCAGATCACGCACAATGGTCTCTTCTGCATGACTAGGTCCTGAGACAACGACGATATCACTGCGGAGATGCTCAGGGATTTCTTCTTCGAGAATGGTTGATAATCGTTTATGGCTATCAGGCTCTAATCCCTTTGATGCGTGCATGATGATAGCCTTATGATCCAAGGTTTTTGCAACTTGTTGGGCAACAAGTCGTGTCACTTTTGTTGGGACAACAAACAAAATCGCATCTACATCTTTCAGCGCCTCTGCTAAGTCAGTGTAGGCAATGATATTTTCATCTAGAACGACATCTTTAAAGTAGTGCTTGTTAGTATGATAGGTATTGATTTCATTGATTTGTTCGGGAAGATTTCCCCAAATACGTACCTCGTGTCCATTGTCATTTAAGACTTGTGAAAGGGCAGTTCCCCAAGAACCAGGCCCCAAGACGGCGACGGTTTGTTTTTCCATGATTTCCTCCTTAATAGAGTCCTTTCCATTATTCTATCATATTCTAGAGGATTTTGCACTTGCATTGCTGGGGGAGTGGTGGCTTTATTACTTAAAAAATACACAAAAACCGAGACTCAGTATTAAACTCGTAGTCTCGGTTTTGATATTCCTTAAAGAATAGCTCGGTTTATTTCAATTGATCTGTAATGTCTTTTGATAGCAACATTCCCAGATGATAAGTTTTATTGATGTAAGCAATGACATCATTGATATTTTCAGTCGTGTGAATTTTTTCTTTGATGTCAGACCTGAATGTTTCATCCTTCAAAAGTTGTTCCTGGTAGAGTCTTTGAAGCCTCTCCTTCTCATATTTATTGAGCAGAAAAAGGAATACCAAGCTAATCACAACGAGGATATAAGCATATTGGCTCATAGGATATCTCCCTGTATGATAAAGAAGTAGTAGTGAATAAATCGATTTAGTAGATCTAAAATAGCAGAAC
>ERZ773031.1872-NODE-1872-length-10224-cov-26.335825_pt1 | contig 10224 bp, 9 predicted proteins | sample MGYA00511666_ERZ773031 | MGnify/ENA primary metagenome ERZ773031 (study PRJEB29015, sample SAMEA2738135) | human oral metagenome | biome: human oral; feature: human-associated habitat; material: saliva | place: China | collected 2250 ...
ATCGGGGAGGGCGGCGACAGCTGAGCACATAACGAACCCGGGCCTCGTCTACAGGGACGAGGCCCGGGCCAGCGCACGCTCGCGGCTCACCGGAGCGGCGGCGCGGACGGGTCGGGCCGTTTACTCCTCCGTGCCGCCCAGCGCGGGGATGCGCTCGATCTGATCCTTAAAGAAAGACTCGGCACTCGAGATGAAACGATCAAGATTGACGAACAGCTGCGAGTCAGTCAGGCCCAGACGGGCAGTCACATACTGCTCGGCGCACAGGCGCTGACGGCCGTCGTCCAGAGCCGCGACGTAGACCTTGGGCCACGTCGTGGACGCGTTCCAGTCGTTACAAGCCTGTAGGAGGCGCGAACGCAGCTCCATCGAGACCTCTTCGCGCACAGCACCCCACATGCTCACGTCCGCGCCGTCGTTGACGACCGAGAACACGTAGAAGCCGTTCGTGAAACCCGTGTGCAGGCGGTTGTCCTTCACGTCGTAGGCGTAGTCATTCGTTTCGAAGAAGTCGACGACCCGCTGAAGATCAACGGGACGCACAATCCGGCGGCGATCAAGAGCGCGCTTGCACTGCTCGATGACCTCCGGCGCGTGCTCGTTGGTCGGATCCATGGCGAGACACTGCTCGAGGTAGGTCAGCGCGCTCTCCTCCTCATCCTGCCAGTACAGGGCGGTACCAATGCGGTAGTACCACACCGGGTCTGCCATGCCCTCAGCTTCAACGCCGCGCAGCAGCTCCACGGCGTGCCCGATGAGTTCCTTGAAGGAATCCATGTACGGCTGCGCGTAGTTAATGTAGGCGCGCGCCAGCAGGCCAGTCAGCTCGTAGTCCAGCGATGTCGGCGCATCGCGTTCGATGAGCGCAATGATCTTCTGGTGTTCTTGTTCTTCATGCAGAGCATTGATCTGTGCGATGAGCTGTGAGCGCGAATCCACGGACGTTCCTCCCACGTGAGGTCATGAGTGAGTACCGAAACACAAGCATAACAGGGGAGAGGAAACGTCCGAGGGGCATGGGAGGACGCCGCTGTGTAGGGTGGAAGCGTGAAGGAAGAGGCTACGACCGAGGGACCTGCGCCCGACGATACACGTGCCCGCATGAGCGCCGCCGACGCGGCCCAATGGGACGAGATTCAGCAGTGGAAAGAGGCGCAGATTAGTCCCCTGCGCCCTCGCGTCATTTCCCAGCGTCTGCGCGCCTACGCAATGGCACCCGTCAGGAAGGCGGTCAGGCTCGCGCGGAAGGTCCCCGGCGGCGAGGCCATCACCTCCGCGATGTCCTCGGCGGCGCTGCGCCTCATGGAGAAGGCGACGTCGGTATCCGAGGCCTCGGTGCGTCGCGAGCGCATTCTGAAGTCTTACCGAGAGGCGGGTTACGATGTTGAGCGGCTGGAGGATATCCGTAGCCTCGGTTTGAGCCTCGACCAGATTCGCCCGGTGAGACCTCACCTGAAGATTGCGTATTCGAGCGCCGTGGCTATCGAAGGTGCGCTGACCAGCATCGTCGCGACGGGAGGTTCGGTCGCTGCCGTCCTCGGCCTGGGGATCATCTCGGCCCCCGGCATTGCGATCACGACCTTTGCGCTCGCCCTCGACATCGTAACGTTCCTGGGCGCTGCGACGCGCCTGGTCTCCCACACGGCGGCCTATTACGGCTACGACACGGTTGATCCCGCGGAAAACTATTTCGCCACGATGGTTCTCTCCCAGGCGATCGATCCGAAACGCGCTACCGGCAACCAGGTCGTCGAAAAGCAAACGACGTTGATCGCCGTCAACAAGGTCGTGCGTGACATCGCCAAGCAAGGGCCAATGGATGCCGTCGGGACCAACGCGATCTCGGCTGCCGTGAACCCCTTGGTTGCTTCCCTTGGCTCGCGCCTGGCGGGCATGAAGGTTGCCCAAATCGTGCCGTTCATTGGCATCCTCGTGGGCGCGTTTCTGAATGCCTCCCTCATGCGCACGATCGGCGACACGGCCGACCACCTCTACCGGGAACGTTTCCTCGCGGAACGCTACGGATACATTGACGAGGCCGGGGAAGACTCTACGGGTGTCGTGAGCGCCGCGGTGGCCGACGAAATCAGCGCCGATAACGCCTCCACCCTGGAAGAGACAACAACCGAGGGGCGCTCGCACTAACGAACGCCCCTCGGGTCTCACAGTCAGTTGCGTGAGTTCCAGTTCTGCCAGTCGTCGTTCTGCGCGTCGACGGCGATCACCGGCATGTGCGCGGTAGCGCCGGGCGCATTGCCCTCGGGCAGCGCCTGTGCGGCCTCTTCTTCACCCTTCTGCTTGCGGCGCTTCGACCAGGGCCAGCGGCGCTTCTTCTGCGCTTGCGGCTCCGGACGGATCTCTTCGCTCCACGAGAACTGCGAGGTCCAGCTCTCCTGGAAGCCGCCGGATTGCTCGGGAGCCTGGGGTGCCGTGGGAACCTGCTGCGCGGCAGCGCCCTGATCTACCGGCGGGAAGGGCTGAGCGGGTGCCGCCGACATGGGCTGCTGAGGTACCTGCATCTGCGGCGCGACCGGCACCGCAGGAGTCTGCGGTGCCTGCTGGGCTTGCGGGGCCTGCTGGGGTTGCGGTGCCTGCTGGCTCGCGGCGGGGGAGTCCCAGTCGAAGGAATCCATCCTGTCGAACTGAGGCATCTGCACGGTGGGCACGCCTTCATCCGAGTCATCCCCAAGGGACGAGGCTGGGGCGGGCATCGCCTCGGGCGCGACGGGTGGCTGCGGCGGGGCAACTGGCTGAGGCGCAGGAGCCGCTACGGGAGTGGAGGACGCTTCGGGCGACGCGACGTGTTCCGGCTCAGGAGCTGCGGCCTGCTCGGGCGACGCGGCAGATGCTTGCTGGGTGGGGACCCGCAGCAGCTTGACGGTCGGGACGTCAACGTACTGAGGTGCCTCGGCCGGCGCTTGCTCGGGAGTGGGCGCGTCGACCTGCTCCGGCTGCGCGGCGGACTGAGCGGGGGCAGGCTGCTCGGGCTGGGGATCTTGTGTGGGTGCGAGATCCGTCTGCGCCTCGGGCTTGTAGCGCGGGAGCTTGACGGTGAGCACGCCGGGGTCTTCGGGTGCTGCGGCGGACTCTGCTTCGGGTGTGGGGTGTGCCTGTGCTTCGGGCTTGTAGCGTGGGAGCTTGACGGTGAGCATGCCGGGGTCTTCGGGCGTCGCAGCTGGCTCAGCGGGTGTGGGTTGTGCCTGTGCTTCGGGCTTGAAGCGTGGGAGCTTGACGGTGACCAAGCCTGGGTCCTCTGGCGCGGCAGGAGCGGTCTCAGGCGCAGGCGCAGGAATGGGGGCTGCGGGTGCTGCCCCATGGGACGCTGCGACCGACTCCGGCTTGGGTGCCTCGACCGGCTCAGCAGCGGGAGCCGCGGCAGCTGCGCCTTGGTCGTCGTAGGTGCCGAATAGCTGTGTCTTGGCGTCGGGGTCGGCTTGGTCGTCGTAGGTGCCGAACAACTGCGTCTTCGCGTCGGGATCTGAACCGCCAAATGTCGTGAGCAGTTCTGTCTTCTCACCCGACATGGAAGCGGTGCCGCCGACCACCGCGGCACCGCCCATCGGGGGCTGTTGCGGTGCGTTCTCGGGCGCTGCAGGGTTGGGGCCGCGCTGAGCGGAGGGGAACATGCTCATAGGAGCGCCGAGAGGTCGGCCGGGGGTGCCGCCAGCTGTGGGAGCGTGGATGGGCTGCTGAGGAGCAGCCGGGGCGGGACCCGTCTGTCGTTGCCAGACGAAGCCCGTTTCGCGCGGCGTCGGGCCACCGGGTGTCGCATCCTGCGCAGGGTAGGGGTTGTACGTTGCCCCCTGACCGAACTGAGCGGGACCGCCAGTGTATGCCGAGGCCTCGGGCATGCCGGGCCGTACCGGGAAAGGAACGCTTCCCTGGCTTGAGGGAGGGACACGCTGAGCCTGTGACTTCTTCTTGGCCTTCTGTGAACGCAAGGCGTAGACGATGAAGACGACCACCAGAACAAGGATGATGATGCTGATGATCAGGGCGGTCAATAGCCACAAAGATGGAGTCGACGATGCCTCCTCAGCGGCGGCACGCAACGGTGCGGCCACGGTGGCGCTGCCCTTGTTCTCCACAGAAAGGGCCGATGCCGCGTCAGTGAGGTGGACGTCCGTAGCCAGGACGGACGTCTCCGACAAAGGCGGGATCGCGGCTGCGTAGGCCCCTAACGACGGGGTCGACACGATGAATAGGGTCCCGAGCGTTGCGCACAGGGTGCGGAAAAGTCGCATGCAATCCTCCTGGATCTAGGTCACTCGATTATCGTCTGTTCGCGCGCGCAAAGCAATGGAGGGGACGGGGCCTGAGAATGTCTGACCGAACGTCAAGTTGGGATGCCTCGCATGTCAAAGAAAAAATCCTCTAACTGACAAGGTCTCCTGAGAAATCATCGCGTAGTATGACAACTGTCTACCTGACGTCAGGTTTTCGACCTTATTACGAGGTGCTATCCGGTCTAACAGAGGAGGGGCGCTGTGAAGTGTCGGCCCGCAACGAGTGCAGATATTCCTGAAATGACACGCATTATCACGGAAGGATTTCTTGACTATCCATTTCATCTCACGCTCAAGCCATATGTCTACCAGACGGAGCGTTACCCACAATGTCTGGCTGTCCTCAACGAGATGATGGCGAAAGCCTACCTGGCCTCCAGAAACGCTCTCGTCGTTGAACATGAGGGACAGGTTATCGCCGTTGCACTCATGCATGATCGGCCAATCGGCTTCTGGCGTAACGTGGTCAGCGGCGGGTATCGCCTCTTCCGCTACGCATCTCCGCTCTTGGTGGCTGACTTTGCCCAGGCGGCCTACGACGGAGATCAGGTCGCTATCGATAATGGCGATTTTGACTGGTATCTCGAGATTTTGTCGGTCGATAAGCGGATGCAGGGTCGGGGAGTAGGCCGATGGCTCGTTGCCAAAGTCCTTCCCGACTTTGTGGCGAAGCGGGGTGGGCGCGCGTACGGACTGGTGACGTGTACGGAATCCAATGCTCGCTTTTATACGAATGGTGGCTGCGAGCTGCTGGGGCGTGCGGAGAAGAAAATGCGAGATGAACCCTTCTCGATTTGGGCCTTCCAGCATCGAGCGGAGCTTCTCCGATGATGGTGGTCTAGCGGTCGAACTCCCGTCGCGGTCGTGAGTGGCCGCACGGTCGCGCGGACGCGATCTTTGTGCAGGTCGCGCCGCGTGATGCACGTCCCCCAATTCCGCTTGACTTCAAGGGCTTGAGGTCTTTTAGGGTGAGGTCATGGCAGGAACAGGCTCCGGGCGCACGTACTCTATTAAGGAGGTAGCGGCGCTCGTTGGCTTGCCCCCATCCACCCTGCGCTATTACGAGGATGTCAGCGTTATTCCTGCCATTGCGCGCGATCCCTCGAGTGGGCATCGTATCTACACGGAAGGCGACCTGGAGCTGCTTACCTGGGTCGCGTGTCTGTCGGCGTCGGGTATGTCGATTGCTGATATGCGGGACTATGTGCGCTCGGGGTTGGGCGTGGACCGTGATATTTCCGAGTTTATTTCCCTCCTTGAGCAGCAGGATGCGCGCCTTCAGGAGGAGGCGCAGATCATCGAATTGCGCCGTGAGTTCTTGCACACAAAGGTCGATTATTGGCGTGCAGTCAAACGTGAGGACGCGCTAGAAGCTGAGCGCTTGGATACTTGCGCGCGTGAACTTGCTGAGCGCTTGAAATCGTGGTCGCCGCGCTCATAGGAGCCTGGCGGGGCGGGGTTCCATGCCTGCTCCGGACCTCGCCCCGCTAGGGGGCACAGGGCCGCGTGTCTGAATTGGCGCGCGGCCCTCACTTATGTCCGCGGTCTCTTCCAGTGGGGCGCGGTGTGTGGACTTCGGATGGTGGTGTGCGGGTGTTGGAGTAGCTGTGTGGTGGTAACGTGTGGGGTGATCGTGTGAAACAAGTCATGCTCAAAGAGGAGTTTGAGATGCTCTCGACCGACACCGTCTCCCTCAGTCCGAATCCCCTCGTGCAAGCCTTAGGGAAGCCCGCGCAAGAGTTCACGAAGGCCGACATCATCGGATACATCGAAGACAATCGGATCTCGATGCTCAACCTTCGCTACGTCGGCGGAGATGGCCGGCTCAAGACCCTTAACTTTGCGATTCAATCCAAGGCGCATCTCGACCGCGTCCTCACCCTCGGTGAACGCGTCGACGGATCCTCGCTCTTCACCTTCGTCGAGGCGACCTCCTCCGACCTGTACGTGGTACCGCGCCTGGCCACCGCGTTCCTCAACCCCTTCTCCGCGATCCCCACGGTGGAGTTCCTGTGTGGTTTCTACGATGTGAGCGGAGCGCCCCTGGCCTCGGCCCCGCAGGAGATCCTGCGCAAGGCTCAGCGCGCCCTCGAGGCGCAGACAGGATGCACCCTCGAGGCCCTCGGCGAACTCGAGTACTACCTCTTCTCCCCGGAGGACCCGCTGTTCCGGGTCGAACCCCAGCGCGGCTACCACGAGTCTGGGCCGTTCTCGAAGTGGGAGGACGTACGTACCGAGACCCTGCTCCACCTGGTGAGCATGGGGTGCGCCGTCAAGTACGCCCACTCCGAGGTCGGTAACTTCGTGTCGGATGGGCGTCAGATGATCCAGCAGGAGATCGAGTTCCTGCCCGTAGACGTGTGCGCCGCGGCCGATCAGATGGTTCTGGCCAAGTGGGTGCTGCGCGAGGTCGCGCACTCCTACGGCATCGAAGTGTCCTTCTCGCCCAAGATTGCGGTGGGGCAGGCCGGATCCGGCATGCACTTCCACACCCGCCTGGTCAAGGACGGCGTCAACCAATTCTCTACGGGATCGGGCCTCACGGAGGCGGCCTTGAAAGTCATCGGCGGCTACCTGTCGCACGCCGCGTCGCTGACGGCTTTCGGGAACACCGTGCCTACCTCGTTCCTGCGCCTCGTGCCCCATCAGGAGGCACCGACCGCGATCTGCTGGGGTGACCGTAACCGCTCGGTCCTCGTGCGCGTGCCCCTCGGGTGGCAGAACATCGACGACTCGATGTTCCGGGACGCGAACCCGAACGAGCCACCCATCGCAGGACTTCCTAACGACTCGCAGACCATCGAGCTGCGCAGCCCGGACGGGTCGGCGGCCATCCATCTGCTCCTGGCGGGCATTGTGGTTGCCGCGCGCATCGGGCTGACGCGACCCGGCATGGCCGACTACGCGAGCAAGCGTAAAGTTGACGGTGACGCCTCACAGACCCCCGGCCTCGACCAGCTGCCCTCGTCGTGTTTCGAGGCCGCGGGCCGCCTTCTCACGCAGCGCGAAGACTACGAGGAAGGCGGTGTGTTCCCGGCCGGTCTCATTGACTCGTGGGCCGCACGCCTGGTCGAGCTGGGCGACATGCACCTGAGAGACGACCTGGCCGACTCGCGGGTGTCCGTCGAAGAACTCGTCGAACGTTACTTCTACATCGGCTAGAACACCCGAGCATTGCTCGAATGATCAGTCACCCGGCGGGGGAGCGAAGCGCTCGCTGGACTCCGGGTCCGGCAGCGTTTTCGCGGGTTCGCCACGAGGCGAATCGGTCTCCGGTGCGGGCGGCGGAGCTGTGATCGCCGACAGCGCGGACCCAGGCGTGGGAGACGCGTAGGACGCTGCCACCCCCTTCGCCTCCAAGGCGGCCTCACGCTGCGACGCTCGCACGGATGCATCCCAGTCGAATTGGGCGTCGGCCGCCGCCTGACGCGACCGGCGAGTCCACCGAATGAACGCGCCCACGAGAACCAGGGCGAGGACGCCGCCGGTGATCGCAAAGATCGGGGTCAGGGACGAGCGCGAGGAACCCCCGCCTCGTTCCCGGCTCGGTGACGGCGACGGTGACGGTGTGGGAGAAACGGAAGGCGTGGGGGACGCGGCCGCCGCGTCGGCGTTCACCGTGCCCGTCGCGGTCACATCGTCGCGCACATTCGTCCACGTGACCGTGCTCGCGTCCGTCTTCGTTGAGACGCCCGCAGACGTGACGGCCCCGCCTTCCGAGGCCTCGACGATCTCGGAGGCGTGCGCGACCAGCGTGACAGAGTCGATGGTGGCGACGGCCTCGGGCGTGGAAAACCCCTCGAGAAGGCGGGCGGATTCCGAATGAAAGTGGAAAACGCCGCCAGAGTCGACCGTCACGATCTCCGACCCCGCACTGGGTAGCACCCACGTGAAGCGGCAGCCGTCGATATCGTCGACGTCAACTAGCACGGCGGAGGACGCTTGCGCGCCCGTCCCCATCGATTGGCACTGCTCGCCGATGAGCGGATGATCCGTCGAGAGCGTCACCTCGTGGGTGGCGGACACCCCAGGAGTGATGTCGTAGACCTCAGCCAGGTGAATCGGCGTCGGATCATCCGCGACGGCGGGCGCACCGAGCGCACACAGCGCCAGCGCCCCACCGGCGCAGGCCATTGCGCGTGCACCCCTCACGACGCCTCGTCCTCGGAACGCAGACGCGGGACCGAGGTCTTGGCGGGCTTGACGCCCACCTTGCCCGCGTAAAACGCACGAATCACGTCCATGTCGGCCCGCACATCACCCGTCAGACGGTACGTTGGCCCCCACCCGAAGGTGCGGGTGTTGCGATCGATGAAGCCCAGCTGGATCGGCACATCCGCCTCCATGGCGATGCGATAGAAGCCCGACTTCCAGAACTCACGCGGCGAACGCGTCCCCTTCGGGGTGATGCACAGCGTGAACGAGTCGGACTCGCGGATACGCTGGGCGACCTGCTCGACGAGGCCGTGGGCCGCGCTGCGCTCCACGGGAACCGCGCCGATCTTCTTGACGAACCAGCCCAGCACCGGGGCCTTCACCACGGAATCCTTCACCAGGAACGAGAACGTGCGCCCCGACTTCCACATGGAAATCGCCATGAAGACGCCGTCCCAATTCGAGGTGTGCGGGGCACCGATAACGATGACCTTGTCTGGCAGGGGCTGCGTAGACAGCTTCCACCGGGAAACAGACAGGTAGGCGGACGCAATCGCGGAGGTGAGAGCCATGGTGGCCTTTCTGGTCGTAGCTGCCCTCAATCCTACCCGCGGGCCGCTCAGTCCAGCGTCTCCACGGCGAGGGTCTGCGTCATGATGTGAGGGTGGCCCGGCCACAGCGTCAGCGCCCTCTCGCGCACCGCCGCGGTCTCTACGCACACGAAGTGCTGCCACTCGCCCTCGCCGATATCGCTCATGGTGGCCGCGCCCTGTGACCAGGGGTTCCACACGATGGTGGAGCCGGAGCCGTTCTTATCCACGATGATGCGTCGGTCCAGCTTCGGGTCGATGACGCTGACCTGCTGCGTCGTCGTGTAGACGCGGTCGGTGAAACCCACGAAGCTCAGGTCGCCGCGCTGGGTGGTGTAGCGGCCGCGCACCTTGTCGAAGTAGCGCTCGCCGTCCAGTCCCTCGACGCTCACGTCCTTGACGTCCCCGACGCGCAGGTAGGTGTGCATGGCGGCCTCGATCGCGAAGGGGTGATCGTCCTCGTTCGTCAGAGTCAGACTCATGTCCAGCTCGGCACTCGCGCTCACATCGAGGCGCGCGCAGAAGGAATGGGGGTAGAGCATGGAGGTCTCGCCCGTGTGGTGCAGTTCGAAGGAGAACGAGGCCGGGGCATCGTTCGTGGGGCGGGTGGAGGAGAGGAGCTTCCACGTGGAGGTGCGGGCGAAACCGTGTGCTCCTGCGCCGGACCCCGGGCGTGACGGGGAGTCATCGGGGCCCCCGAACCAGGGAAGACAGAGGGGGACCCCACCGCGGATTGCTTTCGTGCCGTCGAGCACGGCGCGGGAGGAAAGCCATAGGACGTCATCATCGTTGGTTGGGTGCCAGGACAGGAGGTGTGCCCCGAAAGGGGTGATTTGTGTCGAGGCTGAGGGGACAGTGGCGGAGAGGGTGGCGATGTCGCTCATATCTATCAGTTAAGTGGTGGGGGTGTTTCTCGGCAAATAGACCAATCGGTCCAGCTGGGTGGGGTAGCGACGTGGTGGATGTCGCAGGATGGCATGCGCATAGGCCCTCCGTATGCCGATATTCTGGAGGGGTATGTGCGTGGAATCGGTCAGCCGTTCGATTGTCAATCGGGCTTCTGTGCCCCATCACACGCAATAATAGGTGTCCACATGTGAGGAGTCCAGATATGCCCACGCGTCCCGACCTGCGAAACGTCGCGATCGTCGCACACGTCGATCACGGAAAGACCACGCTGGTTGACGCAATGC
>ERZ773031.1873-NODE-1873-length-10224-cov-20.518143_pt1 | contig 10224 bp, 5 predicted proteins | sample MGYA00511666_ERZ773031 | MGnify/ENA primary metagenome ERZ773031 (study PRJEB29015, sample SAMEA2738135) | human oral metagenome | biome: human oral; feature: human-associated habitat; material: saliva | place: China | collected 2250 ...
TCATCACAGTTGTTATGACAGCTAAATTGATGACATACTCTGGTATGACTGCAGATATTGCGAAAGCAATGGTTGCTGGTACAGGCTCCTTATACCCTCTATTCGCTCCTATCGTAGGTGCGTTGGGTGCCTTCTTGACAGGTTCCGGTACAAACTCCAACGTATTGTTTGGCCCACTTCAAATCGCTGCAGCTCAAGGTTTAGATCCTACAAACTTCGAAGACCTTGGCTTCTGGTTAGCAGCAGTTAACTCCGGTGCAGCTGGTATCGGCAAAATGTTGTCCCCACAATCCATCGCGATTTCTATTGGTGCCGTAGGTCCTGCTTTGAAAGCATACCTAGAAAACCACAAAGAAATTAACGCGGAAGAAGCTCACAACTTAGAACATGAAATCGAAGCAAGCGTTATCATGAACAGCGCATTCAAATACTTCTTGATCTTCATCGTTATGCATGGTTGTATCTCCTTCTTCGGTCAACATTTCATCCATGAAATTCACCACTTCTTCTTCTAAGAACTGGTAACAATACAAAAAAGAACAGCTCTTCACGAGCTGTTCTTTTTTGTTGCCACATATGAAAATACTATATATAACATGGCTTAATGATAATACAGTTTAGAGTTCACTAATTTGCTACATATAATTGTAATAATCTATTAATAAGCCTCTTGCTCTACTTCCCATTTAGTAACGGTCCCAGTATCTGCATCAATTTCAAAATCATATTCATAACCGTTATAATGTATTTCACCTTCATACTCTAAACGACCATTTTCATAATCACGATTGAATTCAGTTACATTTGCAACTGTTGCACCCGGCACACGTACTAAGGCGCTTTGAACAGCCTCATCAGAACTAATAGCTTCTACAGAAGAAACTACAGTAGTCCCTAGTACAGCCACTACAGCCAAAATCAAAAATTTTGTCATTTTTTTCATATAATTCTCTCCTACACACATAAATTGAATTAATATTCTAAATATAAATAATATCAATTATTGTAATTGATAAGAAAAAAGATAGCAAATCATAATTCTTAACAAGAAAAATCTATAGAAATTATCTACCAATCATGTTACAATACATCGTATCAAATAGAAAAAATTAAATGCAGTCTGCGAAGTGCGATTCGCAGGCTTTTATTTTTCCCATTTTAAGATAGGAGGATTTTATGACTCAAGAAAATTCTGCTAAGGTTTCCTTTATCTTGGTAGTATTCCTTGGCATGTTAACAGCTATTACACCGCTCGCAACAGATCTGTATTTACCTGCATTACCGATTATGCCTGGCGAATTAAATACAACAGCATCAAATATTCAAATGACCATAGGTGTTATGACCTTTGGCGTTGCCTTAGGTCAATTATTTGGTGGCCCTATAAGTGACACAATGGGCCGTAAAATGCCACTTGTTGTAGGTAACTTACTATGCGTTATTTCTAGTATTATTTGTGCCTATGCACCTAGCATCGAAATACTGTTACTAGGTCGATTTCTACAAGGTTTAACCGGATCTGTAGGCGTTGTAATTGCCAAAGCCATCGCTCGAGACTTTGCATCCGGTCAAGAATTAACAAAACTTTTTGCCTTACTCATGATGGTTAACGGCCTCGCACCAGTCCTTGCGCCGTTAGTAGGTGGTCAACTGCTCTTATTTACTACATGGCGTGTAATCTTTGTAATCCTAGCACTATTCTCTGCCATTTTATTGGTAGGTTCACTTCTTTTCCGTGAAAGCTTACCAAAGGAAAAACGCGTTACTGGCGGCCTTGCTACGGCTACAAAGAACTATCTTACACTAATTAAAGATAAACCCTTCCTGGGGCAATCTTTAATTCAATTCTTTGCTTTCGGCGCTTTCTTTGCCTATATCTCAGGTTCATCCTTTGTATACCAAAATATCTTTCAACTATCTGCTCAAGAGTTTAGCTATTTATTCGGTATTAATAGTTGCGGCATTATCTTGGCCAGTGCCATTAGCGGACGCGTAAGTAATGTCGTAACCTCTCGTCAAATACTTACATTCAGTCTATGGCAACTTACAATCGGCTCTTTACTATTCTTAGTAGCCATGATTTTTGAATGGTCTCTCATTCCTGTAACAACAATTCTATTCTTTACTGTGTGTACAGTATCCCTATTCGGTTCCGCCTCTTTCTCTATGGCGATGACAAACTATGGAAAAATGGCAGGCAGCGCCTCTGCCATACTAGGCTTTGCAAGCATGTTTGCAGCAGGTATCGTATCTCCAATCGTTGGGCTTGGTGGAGAACATACGGGTATACCAATGGGGATTACAATGCTAGTATGTGCGGCACTTTCCTTATTGTGCTTGTATGGTTTAGTAGGAAAAGAATAATCTCTTTTACACATTTACTTGAGCCCCATAATGGGGCCCAACTACAACTAAATAATATTAGTATATAAAAACGATACCCCTTTCCTTGCTCAGTACGTCACTACGTTCCGTAAAATCGCTTCAGAAAGGGGTATCGTTTTTATATTAACACTATCTGTAGAGGCGTCCCATTATGGGGCTATAAAACTACATATTAAAATAGATTAACTCATTTTCCTATAACCACCTAAGCGCAATAAAGGAAAGCGCCCGCTCAACTGATTGTATAGGAGAACACAGCCCTCTCTCCACTTTTTCCGTTAGATGTATTGCGAATTTTTTGTAAATAATGAGATAACAAACTCGATGGAGCTATTAGGTATATAGTAGATTTGATTACTTACATTTTATAATGGGACGTCTGCATAATAAGCGTACATAGAAAAGAATACAGCCCTCTCTGCAGCGATTTTACGGAACGTAGTGACGTACTGAGCCAAGAGAGGGCTGTATTTTTTCTATACTAATGATATGCAGTTGTATCCGGGCCCCATTATAAAATGAAAGCACCTTATCGCTTAATTACAATAGCTCCATCGAATTACACAACTATTAGTTCAGTGAAAATTCGCAATACATTAACTACTTATTCAAACATTGTCGATAGTAGTAGTTTCAACCGATTTGCTTGGTTTACTGCACTGGAGCCTGGATCGTAGTCGATGGCAGCGATGCGCACGTCTGGGTAGGCCGCAGATAGTGTTTTAACCATGCCTTTACCTGTTACGTGGTTTGGCAAGCAGCCGAATGGTTGCAAGCATACAATTTGTTTGGCCCCTTTTTCGATGAGGTCGATCATATCGCCTGTGAGGAACCAACCTTCACCGCATTGGTTACCAAGGCCAATGAATTGAGCTGCTTCTTTTGCTACTTCTGTCATACGTTGTAGAGGATCAAAGTTTTTAGACGCCGCTACGGCTTTAGCGTATGGCAAACGGTATAGTTCAAGGGCTTCACGCGCTAGTGTACCAAAGAAACCAGATAGCCATGTGCCATCAAGATGTTTAGCACGATATGTACTATCCATTGCACAGTACAAGAAGAAGTCTAATAAGCCAGATGTAACAACTTCGCCACCTTCTTTTTCAATGAGTTCATTGATATGATTGTTAGCGCTCGGATGGAATTTAACGTAAATTTCTCCTACAACGCCAACGCGAGGTTTTTGTACGTCTTTATTAACTGGCAAGTTATCAAAGTCATGAATGATTTCTTTGATGTACTTATTGTACTGGCGAAGGCTTGCAGATGTAATGTTTTCACGTAATTTTTTAATCCAGTAATCACATAATGCATCGGTAGATCCAGGGTTCTTTTCGTATGGCCGTGTAGCCAATACGCATTGCATAAGAGCATCACCGTAAACAACGGCTTGAATCATGCGATGTAAGAAGCCTTTAGTCAACTTAAAGCCTGGTTGACGTTCCATATCGCTCGCATTAAGGGATAGGATTGGTACTTGTTTCATACCCGCATCAATCAATGCTTTACGCAAGTAACCGATATAGTTCGTCGCACGACAGCCGCCACCTGTTTGAGAGATGATAACAGCCGTTTTTTCTACGTCATATTTACCAGACAATAAGGCCGCCATGAGCTGACCTACAACGATAATTGCTGGGTAACATGCATCATTATTGATGTATTTTAGGCCCACTTCGATATCATCGCGCGTAGGCGCTGGCAACATTTCAAAGTCATAACCTTCATTTTTGAGGACTGGCTCTAAGAGGCTAAAATGCAATGGTGACATTTGTGGCACCAAGATTTTATAGGTCTTACGCATTTCCTCAGTGAATACCACACGATTGTAATCGTAAGTTGGTAATTCTTCTACCACTACTTCTTCCGGTGCCTCTGGGTTATTATGACGACGCAAGCTACGTTCCATTACAGATTGTAAGGAGCGGAGACGAATCGTAACGGCCCCAAGGTTTGTACCTTCGTCAATTTTGAGTAAGGTATGGATTTTGTGGTTTGCTGAAAGTATATCTTTTACCTGATCTGCTACGATAGAGTCGAGACCACAACCAAAGGAGTTAAGCTCTACAATTTGGAAGCCTTCTGTTCTGCTTACAAATTCAGCAGCACGATATAAACGGCTATGGTAGGACCATTGGTCTACAACACGTAGATGCTTAATTTCATGACCAAGTGGCGCAACACCATCTTCTGTAAGAACAGCCATCCCTAGAGATGTAATAAGCTCAGGAATACCGTGGTTGATACCAGAGTCCAAATGATATGGACGGCCAGCTAAAACGATGGTTGGAATTTGTTCTGCCACAAGGCGAGAAACGGTTTTCTTCGTCGTTTCACGGTAAGAGGCTTTACAGTTTTCTTGCTCTTCCCAAGCGAGGTCAACGGCCTTAGCAATATCTTTCTTCTTGAGATCCAAGAAGTCCAATGCTTTCACAAGGGCAGGCACAAGAGATTTTTTATCAGCCAACGGCAAGAATGGCGCATGGAATGGAGTATCTCCTAACACATCTTGCATGTTGTTTTTAATTAATTCCGGATAAGAAATAACCATTGGACAATGGTAATTGTTGTCGCGGCTAAATTCCTTAGGACCATGTTGCACACAAGGGTACCAAACAAAGTCTACCTGTGCATTCGCCAAATCCCGAATGTGACCATGTACAGCCTTTGCAGGATAACAAGCCGTATCGGATGGAATCGTATCGATAGCCTTATTATATTGATCCTTTGTAGTGTAATCAGAAAGGATTACTTCATAGCCCAATGTATTGAAGAATGTAAACCAGAATGGGAAATCCTCATACATATTGAGGACGCGAGGAATACCAACGCGCATTTTACCTTCAAATTCTGGAATATTTTTCTTCAAGTAGTAGTCGAAATAACGACGTAATTTTACATCTACCAAGTTAGGAACTGGTTTGCGTTCCTCTTGGATCATACCGCCTGCACCGCGGTCACAACGGTTACCCGTTACGTACGTACGACCATCGGAGAATGCGTTGATTGTCAGCATACAGTTGTTGGAGCAAAGGCCGCAATTGCGCATTGTCGTAGATACTTGCAAGGAATTAAGACCTTCGCTATCTAACAATGTACTATTACCCTTTTGCAACTCTTCTGCCGTTTCAGCAGCAAGAAGAGCCATACCGTATGCACCCATCAAGCCAGATACGTCAGGACGAATTACTTCTACGCCCATCAATTTCTCAAAGGCACGTAAAACAGATTCGTTGTAGAATGTGCCACCTTGTACAACGATATGCTCGCCCAATTCTTTAGGGTCTTTTACCTTAAGAACCTTGTAAAGGGCATTTTTAATTACAGAATAAGCAAGGCCTGCTGCGATATCTTGTACCGTAGCCCCTTCTTTTTGAGCCTGCTTAACTTTAGAATTCATGAATACGGTACAACGAGAGCCTAAGTCGATTGGCAAGGTTGCCAACAAACCTTCCTTCGCGAATTGGTCGATAGGAATGCGTAGGCCAGATGCGAAGGTATCGATGAAGGAACCGCAACCAGAGGAGCACGCTTCGTTTAATACGATATCTTCAATGTAACCATCGCGAACCTTACAACATTTCATATCTTGACCACCGATATCCAAGATAAAGGATACATCAGGGCAGAAGAAGCGAGCCGCACGATAGTGAGCCATCGTTTCTACTTCACCGATATCGATGCCGAGGGCGCGCTTAAGAAAGGCTTCGCCGTAGCCAGTTACGCCAGAGTGCGCAATATACGCACCTTTAGGCAATAATGTGTAAATTTGCTCGATAATTTCACGAGATTTTTCTAATGGTTTACCATGGTTAGGACCATAGTGAGAGAAGATAATTTCCTTATTGCTGTTGATGAGCACTACTTTTAAAGTAGTGGAACCAGCATCAATACCAAGGTAACAAGGACCTTGAGCATCCTCGATATTTGCCTTTGGCGTTACTGCCTTAGCATGACGAGCGCGGAATTCTTCTAATTCTTGTTCATTTTTAAATAGCGGATCTACACGGTCTGTAGCTTCCATAGGAATACCGATAAGAGCACCGATTTCCTTTGTCAATTGACCAACCGTAATCTCACGGCATTCATCTTTCATCAATGCCGCCCCTAAAGCGATGAACAATTCACCATTCTCAGGGATGATGCGTTGAGATTCTTCCAGCTCTAATGTGTCACAGAAACATTGGCGTAATTCGGACAGGAATGTCAACGGACCGCCAAGGAATGCCACATTACCTTCGATTTTATGGCCGCATGCGAGACCTGCAATCGTTTGGTTTACAATAGCTTGGAATACAGATTTAGCAATGTTTTCATGGGATGCACCTTGATTTAACAAGGCTTGAACGTCAGTTTTTGCAAACACGCCGCAACGTGCCGCAATTGGATAAATTGTATCAGAATTCATAGCCAATTGGTTGAGACCAGATGCATCAGTTTGCAATAAGGTCGCCATTTGGTCTATGAAAGCACCTGTACCACCAGCACAGGAACCATTCATGCGGTGTTCTGCAGTTTGACCTAAGTAAGTAACCTTCGCATCCTCACCGCCAAGTTCGATGATAACATCTGTTTCTGGATAGAGCGCTTTTACAGCTCGCGTTTCAGCAATAACCTCTTGTACGAATGGAATGCGTACCTTTTCGGCCATCGCCATACCACCAGAACCAGTAATACATACGTGAACTAGGTCATCTTCATGGCCCACTTGAGCCTCTTGAAGCAAGGTATATACTGTGTCCAAAATGTTCGCATAATGGCGTACGTACTTCTTATACAAATAATTATCGTGTTCGTCCAATAGTACAACTTTAACCGTTGTAGACCCCACGTCAATACCCATGCGTAGCATGTGCTGCATAAATACCTCTCTTTTTTACAACCGTATGACCACCTAGGCGATCATACTCGTTTTTGTGAAAGTAGCACATCATAAAATACCATATACGATGTAATAAACATCTAACTTGTAAAACTCAAAATTAGATGAGGATATTATACTTTCACGAAAATATCTAAATTTTTAAATATCCTACCTATATTATACAACAAAAGCAGTTAAAATCTAAGTTTTCCTATATTCCAAAGAGTTATAAAGAATATACCTAATTTAGAATTGCAACGTCATATTTCCTATAGGATATAAAGAATATTATAACACTTAAATATGAAAAAGATGTATCTTGCTGTACTTAAATAAACTGATAACAGTCATATAAAAATAAGAAAAGAGACTTTGATGAAATCATTAAAGTCTCTTTTCAAAACATTATGTTAATATCGGTTTTATATGGATTTACAGCACTTTTTTATACAAGCTGATCAAATCTTCATGGTTAGCAGGATATGGATTAAATCTATAGCACATGTCTTCTAGCGCTCTATCTGCCATAAGATTGAGCTTTGATTCTGATGTAGTTTTATCCACACCAAAGGCTGTAAGGTTCATTGGACAATTTAATGTATGCTGCAATGTAACTATCGCCTCTATAAGAGCCCCTAATTTATCCAAATCAGATGCATTATGGGCTGCAAAGCCAAGTTTAGCAGATAAATGAGCATACTTCTTCGCTACCGCCGGATTACGAGAGCAGTTAAATCCGATTACATGAGGCAAGAGCATGCTGTTTGCTAAACCATGAGGCACATGGAATTGTCCACCCACTTGATGTGCCATGGCATGAACAAGACCTACGCCAGCCCTATTAAAGGAAAGTCCAGCTAAGCAAGATGCTTCATGCATAGACATCCGATCATGCTCTGTAGCTGTTGGTTTATGGCATTTTGGTAAGTACTCAAAAACAAGCTCAATCGCTTGTTGTGCCAATGCGTCAGTAAAGTTATTTGCCGCTGTTGCCACATAGGCTTCAAGCGCATGAACGAGCACATCCATACCGCTAAAAGCAGTAACATTTGGTGGCGATGTTTTTACAAATAATGGCGTTAATAAAGCTTCATCCGGTAGTACCGCATCATCTACAAGAGGATATTTAATCTGTGTTTCGCTATCTGTAAGAACAGCAAAGGATGTTACTTCAGATCCTGTTCCACTTGTGGTAGGAATGGCGATGAAGGATTTGATATCCATATGCTTTAGCTTACGACCAAAATAAGCTATTCCTTTACTCATATCGATGCAGGAGCCCCCACCTATGGCGATGATAACAGTTGGTTTAATACCTTCCATAAATTCAATGCCTTTTACTACGTGAGTGATCGGTGGGTCAGGTACTACGTCTGTATAGATAGTTACCTTATTTTTACTGTCCATTAGGCTTATCACATGCGTAAGGTTCGGTGAATCCTTCAAAAATGGATCACATATGATGAGGATAGATTCGTTATTAAATTCTGTAAGACGTTGTAATGAATCTTCCCCTGCATAAATTTGGGTTGGGAATGTCCACTGGTTCATATGCTCACCACCTATCGAATATTAAAGCCTGTTGTTAAGCAACATCTACGGCGACGAGCAAAGCATCGAGCAGATGTAGTAGATTCCCCTGTTGGTGTAGCAATTGTAAATGTTGTCGTACCTTCGCCACTAAAACCAAGGCCCGCATAGGATGGTCCATTTTTAACAAAAATAGATGTTTTCATTTTACGTGCCATATGATTGAGGCGTTCCATATTTAAGGAATGCATTGTTGCCGTATGATGTAAGCCCGCCTCCAACTTCAAACATACATCAAGACCTTCGTCAAAACTGTCTACGGTCACAACAGGCAAAATAGGCATCAACATCTCAATCACTGCAAATGGATGGTCTTTTGGAGTTCGCAAGATAATTAAGCGTGGATCACCATTGTACGAAATATGAGCTGCATCAAGGATAACACTCGCATTTTTACCTACAAACTGTTTATTTGGCGTCCCGTTTGGCAAAACTGTTAAGTCCACCAACCGTTGAATATCTTGTTGATTATCAACGAGCACACATCCTGCTTTCACCATTTCTTGAACGAGTTGTGGCTCAATTTGACGCATGGCCACGACGCTCTTTTCGGCGATACAAAGGATGTTGTTATCAAGGCTAGCACCGAGAACGATATCTTGGGCTGCCTTTTTAATATCTGCCGTTTCATCTACAAAAGCTGGCGGATTACCAGCACCAGCACCGATAACCTTTTTGCCACTTTGAAGTGCTTGTTTTACTACCCCAGGGCCACCAGTAACAACTAATAAGCTCACATCTGGATGCAACATCATCTCTTGAGCAGACTCAATAGATGGCTCCCGAAGTGTAACGATAAGGTTTTCAATGCCAATCGACTTGGCAATAACTTGATTGAGCTCACTAACAAGCTCTCGACTTAGATTCTTGGCGCCAGGATGAACACTAAAGAATATAGCATTTCCGGCCGCCAGCATACCGATGGAATTACATATTAATGTTTCTGCTGGATTTGTACTTGGCGTTATGGCTCCGATTACACCATAGGCAGACAATTCATATAATGTCATACCATTATCACCAGTTTCACACTCTGTAATAAGGTCTTCTACGCCTGGTGTTTTATCTAGTGTAAGATTTAGTTTCAGTACTTTATCCGCAACTCGGCCCATTCCTGTTTCTTCAACAGTTTTTTGAGCCAATTCTTGTACTCGTGGGCGCATAGCAGCACGAATATCTGCTATTACCTTCTCACGAGTTGCCAAGGTGCAATCTTCAAAACGCAATTGCGCTTCTTTTGCTGCTCGAATAGCCTCATCTACCGTATCAAACACACCCGGTTCTACTTGATTTCGAGATACCTGCTTAACTGGTTGTGATGAGGCTATGCCTTGCTTTTGCCCCTGTAATACATCTATAACCATGGAGCGGATCATTTCTTTCAA
>ERZ773031.1878-NODE-1878-length-10217-cov-9.251525_pt1 | contig 10217 bp, 10 predicted proteins | sample MGYA00511666_ERZ773031 | MGnify/ENA primary metagenome ERZ773031 (study PRJEB29015, sample SAMEA2738135) | human oral metagenome | biome: human oral; feature: human-associated habitat; material: saliva | place: China | collected 2250 ...
TCCTATATTTTTAAGGCCGGCGATTTTAGCATAACAGGCCTCAGTCAGGAAATAAGGTATACTAAAAATTGATTAGTATTAAAGAAAAGTGCGGTCAAAATCAGGAGATTTTTGACCGCACTTCATTAATTAAATATCAATTTAGCGAGATAAATTAACGAGATAAAATCGCTTCCACTTGCTTTTGTAATGTTGGAACTATCTCTTGTTCAAACCATGGATTTTTCTTGAGCCAAATTTGGTTGCGTGGAGAAGGGTGAACGAGAGGGAGAAATTGAGGCAGAAAATCACGGAAATGGTGAACCGTTTCAGTCACATTAAGCTCATTTTCTGGTAAATAATATTTTTGTGCATATTGCCCGATAAGAATGGTGAGCTCGATATTGGGCAAGTTCGCTAAAATCGGTGCATGCCATTTCTCTGCGAAGCCTTTGCGTGGTGGTAAATCACCCGATTTGCCTTTGCCTGGGTAATAAAAATCCATCGGAATGACAGCAAACATACCGGAGTGATAAAAGGTATCACGATCCACGCCCAGCCATTCACGCAGGCGATCACCGCTTTTATCATTCCAATATAAACGACTTTCTTGCGCTTTAATTCCAGGCGCTTGTCCGACAATATTAATACGAGCGGTAGTTGGCGCAGCAAAAAGCGGTTCAATACCTTTTGCGGTAAAAGATTGATTATCGGGATCTTGCATGATGGATTGGGTAATTTGAGCAAGTGTTGGCATGGTATTTCCTTCTTTATTAAAATAAAAATAGCTCACCTTTGATGAGCTATTTTATCATAATCAATGTTACAACATTATAGGTGTTTCACTCGACGTTTTACTTCTTCCTGTTTGCCAGCGTTGAATGGACGAGCATCAGGGCTGCCGAGATAACCACAAACTCGTCGGGTTACGGAGACTTTTGCACTGTCATGGTTGCCACATTTCGGACAGACAAAGCCTTTACTTGTGCAATTAAACTCTCCTGTGAAACCACATTCGTAACATTCATCAATTGGCGTGTTGGTGCCGTAATAAGGCACACGATCGTAGCTATAATCCCACACATCTTCGAGTGCTTTCAGGTTATGTTGAATGTTTGGGTATTCACCATAACAAATGAAGCCACCACTGGCTAATTCAGGATAAGGCATTTCAAAGTCTAATTTATCGTATGGATTCACTTTTTTCTCTACATCTAAGTGATAGCTGTTAGTGTAGTAGCCTTTATCGGTAACGCCTTCAATAACACCAAATTGTTTGGTATCTAAACGGCAGAAACGATCACATAAGTTTTCACTTGGTGTGGAATAAAGGCTAAATGCATAACCCGTTTCTTTCTGCCATTGTTTTACCGCTTCGCTTAAACGACGCACAATCGCGATGCCTTTTTCACGTAGTTGCTCATCGTCAAAAACATGCCCTTGTTTGTACAGTGCATTGATGGTTTCGTGAATACCAATATAGCCTAAAGAAATTGATGCTCGGCCATTTTTGAAAATATCCGCAACCTTATCATCAGCTTTTAATCGAACGCCGCAAGCGCCTTCCATATAGAGAATTGGCGCGACACGAGCTTTCGTATTTTCTAAGCGAGCAATACGGGTAAGTAAGGCCTTCTTCGCAAGAGCTAAGCGTTCATCTAAAGTGCGGTAGAATTTTTCTTCGTTTCCTTGTGCTTCAAGAGCAATACGGGGTAGATTCAAACTCACTACGCCTAAATTATTACGACCATCATGCACTTCATGACCGTTTTCTTCATAAGCACCTAAGAAGCTACGACAACCCATTGGCGCTTTGAATGAGCCTGTGATTTTAACCACTTGATCATAGTTTAAAATATCTGGATACATGCGTTTTGAAGCGCATTCTAAAGCCAGTTTTTTAATGTCATAGTTCGGATCTTGTTCGTTTTGGTTCACGCCTTTTTTAATGGTAAAGACCAGTTTAGGGAAGACGGGGGTTTTGTGATTTTTACCTAAACCACGAATACGGTTTTTCAAAATCGATTGTTGAATTAAACGTTCTTGCCAACTAGTGCCTAAGCCAAAACCAAAGGTAACAAATGGCGTTTGACCATTTGACGTATGGAGCGTATTGACTTCATATTCAAGAGATTGAAATGCATCAAAACATTCTTTTTCAATTAATGCTTTCGCATAACCGTCTGCATCTGGAATTTGCCATTGTGCAGCATTTTTTAAATGTTTTTCGAAACTGAGTTGAACATAAGGCGCAAGCACTTCATCAATGCGATTAATGGTTGTACCGCCATAAATATGGCTGGCTACTTGAGCAATAATTTGTGCGGTAACCGCTGTTGCCGTGCTGATAGATTTAGGTGGTTCAATTTCGGCATTACCCATTTTAAAGCCATGCGAAAGCATGCCTTTTAGATCAACAAGCATGCAGTTAAACATCGGGAAAAATGGCGCGTAATCTAAGTCGTGATAATGGATTTCGCCTTTTTCATGGGCTTCAACGACATCTCTTGGCAGAATATGACGTTTGGCATAATGTTTTGCCACAATACCCGCCAGTAAATCACGTTGGGTAGGGATAACTTTCGCATCCTTATTTGCATTTTCATTGAGCAATTCCACATTGCTTTGCTCAATCAGCCCTTCAATTTCTTTGGTTAATTGGCTGCGTTTTTCACGTGCAAGATCACGATCATGACGATATTCAATATAGGCACGTGCAATTTGTGGATACTTGCTTGTCATTAAGTGATCTTCAACAATTTTTTGAATCTGGTTGATATCAATTTCATGCTGATAATGACTAAAAATTTCAGTATTAATCTGCTGGCTCAGATCATGGATATAAATTTCATCAACAATATTGACCGCACTTGCTGCTTTTTTGATTGCATTAGTAATACGTTGTAGGTCAAATCTAATTCGTGAACCATCACGCTTAATCACAAAGAAAGCGCTCATTTTATGACTCCTGTAAGGTAGCTATGAAAAAATTGAAAGCACTATATATAGTTTTATTTAATAGATCAACACACAATATGTAGTGTTATTTTGTTTTTTTGATGGGTGAAATTGAGTTGAAACCTTGATAAATCTGGAAAGATAGAATGTTTTTGTTGAGAATTATTCTCAAATTATTTTTTAATAAATTTGATCTAAATCAAGTTTTTTGGCAATAAAAAAACGGACGAAAAATCGTCCGCTCTTTAAGTCATAGAAAAGAAATTAAGCTGCAACCATTACCATAGCTGGGCGAATCACACGACCATTTAAGGTATAGCCTTTTTGTAAAACGGTGGTGATTTGGTTGCTTTCAAACCCTTCAGCTGGTTGCATAGAGATGGCTTGGTGGAGATCCGGGTTAAAGGTTTCACCCACTGCGCCAACAGGTTCAACACCAAAGCGAGCAACCGTTGAGAGCAACTCTTTTAAGGTTAGCTCCACACCATTGAATAACGCTTTGATGCTTTCATCTTCCTTATTAGCAGGTGTTGAAAGCGCACGCTCTAAGTTATCAATGGTATTTAAAATATCTTTTGAAAATTTTTCTAGTGCAAATTTATGCGCTTTTTCAACATCTTGTTCGCTACGGCGACGCATATTGTCAATTTCTGCACGAGTACGAAGCAATAAATCTTGTTCTTTTTTAGAGTTTTCTTCTACTTGAGCTTTTAATTGTTCTTCAAGCTCTTGTACACGAGCGATCGCTTCTTCTAATGGATCTTCCGTTGAAGTGGTTTCCTGCTGAACTTTTTCAACAAGTTCTTCATTTTCATTTAAGTTTTGTGCTTGTTCTGACATCTTTTTCTCCATTTATCAAAAATTAACGCTATTTTAGCAAAACTGAATTGCTATGTAATATAATGGTTAAAATTTTAAATTCAAGTGCGGTCTGAAATCGGTGAGTTTGCACTTGGGAGCAATCATAGTTATGGATGAATTAGTTAAATCATTTAAAACCATCGCTTTGATGGGAAAACCACGTCGCGATATTAATTTGCAAATGCATAAAAACTTGTATCAATGGCTGAAAGAAAGAGAATATCAAGTTTTAGTGGAAAAAGAGGTCGGTGAAAAATTTGGTTTACCGGAAGAGGTGTTAGCGACAGTTGAACAAATCGGTGAGCAAGCACAACTTGTGATTGTAATCGGTGGTGATGGCAATATGCTAGGGCGTGCTCGCATTTTGGCTAAATATCATATTCCAATGATTGGTATTAACCGAGGTAACTTGGGCTTTTTGACCGATATCGATCCGAAAAATGCTTATGCACAGCTTGAAGCTTGTTTAGAACGCGGCGAGTTTTTTGTCGAAGAGCGTTTTTTATTGGAAGCTAAAATTGAACGCAATGGTGAAATTATTTCTAGTGGTAATGCAGTAAATGAGGCGGTGATTCACCCCGCTAAAATTGCGCACATGATTGATTTCCATGTTTATATCAACGATAAATTTGCCTTTTCTCAACGTTCAGACGGTTTGATTGTTTCTACTCCAACAGGTTCAACGGCTTATTCACTTTCCGCAGGCGGCCCGATTTTAACGCCAAATTTGAATGCGATTGCCCTTGTGCCGATGTTCCCGCACACGCTTTCTTCTCGACCATTAGTCATTGATGGCGACAGTAAAATTTCAATTCGCTTTGCAGAACATAACACTTCACAGTTGGAATTAGGCTGTGATAGTCAAATTGCGCTAGATTTTTCCCCTGATGATATCGTTCATATTGAAAAAAGTCCGCATAAACTACGTTTATTACACCTGAAAAATTACAATTATTACAATGTATTAAGCACGAAATTAGGCTGGCTTAAAAATTTCTAATCTAAAAAGTTAAAAATCTCTTTACTGTATATTATATCAGTTATAATATATGGATATACAGTTAAGGAGATTTTTTATGCTAACCCAACTTACCATCAATAATTTTGCAATTGTTCGTCAATTAGAGATTGAATTGGCGAAAGGAATGTCTGTGATCACGGGTGAAACCGGCGCAGGGAAATCTATTGCTATTGATGCGTTGGGATTATGCTTGGGGCAGCGTATTGAAATTTCTATGGTTCGAGAAGGGCAGGAAAGAGCTGAAATTTGCGCGACATTTTTTATTGAACCAACTAACCCCGCTTATCAATGGTTGCAAGAGCAAGAATTGCAAGATCCTGATAATCCCTCCGATTGTATTCTACGTCGTGTCATTAATGCAGATGGGCGTTCTAAAGCCTTTATCAATAGCACGCCCGTATCGGCTTCCCAATTAAAAGAAATAGGACAATATCTTATTCATATTAATGGGCAGCACGCTTCACAATTATTATTGAAAAATGATTATCAGCTTCAGTTGGTGGATACATTTGCACATCACAATGATTTACTCGCACAAATGCGAGAAGATTATCGAGCATGGAAAAATCTTCAAACACAAGTTAAAAATTTCCAACAAAAAGTTGCCGAAAATGAAGCGAAGAAACAACTTTTACAATATCAGGTAGAAGAGTTGGATGAGTTTGCCCTTCGTCCAAATGAATATTTAGAATTAGAAGAGGATCAACGTCGTCTATCAAATAGCGAACAGCTGACACAGTTATCACAATCAGCCTTACAGCTACTCAGCGAAAATGAGACGGTGAGCATTGACTCTATGCTTTATCGTGCGACACAGTATATTGATGAATTAAGTGAGTTAGATCCTCGTTATGTTTCTGTTCAAAGCATGTTGAATGATGCACTTATCCAAGTGCAAGAGGCGACAAGTGAAGTCCAACATCTTGCATCTCATATTGAGCAAGATCCGATGTTATTACAAGAGATTGAACAACGTCTAGGTCAAGCTTTACAACTTGCACGCAAGCACAATGTGAAACCTGAAGAGTTGGTGGAGTGGCATCAAAAATTAAAAGCAGAATTGACCGCACTTTTAGATTTTTCAGAAAGTGAAGAGCGCCTGATTCTGGAAGAAAAAGCTGCCTTTGAGAAAATGCAACATACGGCAAAACAATTACATGAAAGCCGTAGCCAAGCTGCAGGGAAATTAGCACAACAGGTTACACATTCTATCAAAGGTCTTGCAATGGAAAATGCAGAATTTTTCATTGAAGTGAATTCAGATTTAACTAAAGTTGCGTCAAATGGGGCAGATAATATCGTCTTTACTTTACGCAGTAATTTAGGACAACAAGCACAGCCGTTAGCAAAAGTGGCATCAGGTGGTGAATTGTCTCGTATTTCATTAGCGATTCAAGTTTTAACGTCCGATCAATCGGCGATTCCAACGTTAATCTTTGATGAAGTTGATGTTGGGATTAGTGGGAAAACGGCGAGCGTAGTGGGTAAATTATTGCGCCAATTAGGCGATAAATGCCAAGTACTTTGCGTGACCCATTTACCACAAGTGGCATGCCACGGGCATCATCAATTTAATGTTGAGAAATTTACCGTTGATGATAAAACAGAAACTAAAATGACCGCTCTTTCTCAAGAAGAGCGCGTTCCTGCTATTGCAAGATTGCTCGGAGGCAGTGAAATTACGGATCTTGCCTTGGCGAATGCACAAGAGATGTTGGATTTAGTTAAATAAAATCAGGTAGATAAATGGGTGTTTGTCATCCATTTGATGTATTAATGAGCTGAATTCTGTCGTAAAACTTAGATTTTTCTTGTCACATTTCAAAAATACTTGATAGGAATGCTTGCTTATTAGTCAAAAAAGCGTATTATAGACGTCTATACGTCAATACATCCAAAAGAAGAGAACTTATGTCTAGCTATTTATTTACTTCTGAATCAGTTTCAGAAGGACATCCAGATAAAATTGCCGATCAAATTTCTGATGCGGTACTTGATGAAATTTTAAAACAAGATCCTAAAGCTCGCGTAGCTTGTGAAACCTACGTTAAAACAGGGATGGCGTTAGTGGGTGGAGAAATTACCACTTCTGCATGGGTTGATATTGAAAACCTTACTCGCCAAGTGATTTGTGATATTGGCTATAAACACTCAGAAATGGGTTTTGATGGCAATTCTTGTGCGGTATTAAATGCGATTGGCAAACAGTCATCGGATATTAATCAAGGTGTGGATCGTGAGAACCCATTGGATCAAGGTGCGGGTGACCAAGGGATCATGTTTGGTTATGCAACAAATGAAACCGAAGTCTTGATGCCAGCCGCGATTACTTATGCGCATCGTTTAATGGAAAAACAAGCGGAAGTACGTAAAAGCGGTAAACTAGCCTGGTTACGCCCTGATGCGAAAAGCCAAGTCACTTTAAAATACGAAGATAACAAAATCGTGGGTGTAGATGCGGTAGTGCTTTCTACACAACATAGTGAAGAAGTGTCACAAAAAGAAATTTACGAAGGCGTAATGGAAGAAATCATCAAGCCAATTTTGCCAAGTGAATGGTTATCTCAACAAACAAAATATTTCATTAACCCAACCGGTCGTTTTGTGATTGGTGGCCCAATGGGCGACTGTGGTTTAACGGGTCGTAAAATCATTGTCGATACATACGGTGGCGCGGCTCGTCATGGTGGTGGCGCATTCTCTGGTAAAGATCCATCAAAAGTAGACCGTTCAGCTGCTTATGCTGCACGTTATGTGGCCAAAAATATTGTTGCAGCAGGTCTTGCAGATCGTTGTGAAATTCAACTTTCTTATGCAATTGGCGTGGCAGAGCCAACCTCTATCATGGTAGAAACCTTTGGTACAGGAAAAGTATCAAACGAAGTATTAGTTAAGTTAGTGCGTGAATTCTTCGATTTACGTCCTTATGGTTTAATTAAAATGTTAAATTTAATTCAACCAATCTATCGCCAAACTGCCGCGTATGGACACTTCGGCCGTGAACAATTCCCATGGGAAAAAGTGGATCGTGCTGAAGAATTACGAGCTGCAGCCGGTCTTAAATAAGTAAATAAAATGTGTATGATAAAAACCGCTAAATTAGCGGTTTTTGTTTACTTAACATGATGATGTCATCTCAAACTCAGTTTCGGCATTTAAAAATGCAGGTACAGCGCAAACTTGCAGAAACATTACAACTGGCTGAAAATCACTTTCAACGGAAATTTCCTATTCCGACAATCAGTTATGACTTGCGAGGCGTAAAGGCTGGCGTTGCATACTTGCAGAAAAATGAGATTAAATTTAACCGCACTTTACTACTCGAGAACTCAGATGAATTTATTCGTCAGGTGGTTCCACACGAATTCGCCCACCTTATTGTGTATCAAGTATTTGGGCGAGTGAAACCGCATGGACAGGAATGGCAAGAGGTGATGACGCAGTTATTCAATCTTCCGGCTGATACTTGCCATCAATTCGATGTGGAAAGTGTACAGGGGAAAATGTTTGTTTATCAATGCGAATGTCAGACCCATTATTTAACGATTCGTCGGCATAATCGCATTCAACGCGATAAAATTGCCTATTTATGTCGAAAATGTCAGGGAAAATTGGTTTTTCATAGTGAAAATTAATGAGTGCTGTGATATATTCGTAATGTTTTCAATCAAATAACAGGGGTTATCCAATGAAAAAATCATTATTAGCTATCGTTGTAGGTGCATTAGCGGTTGCTTCAACTGCAAATGCGGGTTTATATGCGGAAGGCGATCTCGGTCTTTCAAAAACTAAATTAAGCAATGGTGGTTCAAGCAAAACTAAAGTTGAACCTCGTGTTGCAGTGGGTTACAAATTAGGTAATATGCGTGTAGCAGGTGATTATACTCATCACGGTAACTTCCAAGGTACTAAAGTTCAAGGTTTAGGTGCGACAGTATTCTATGACTTCGATACCAACTCTCAAATTGAACCTTATGTTGGTGCTCGTCTTGCTGCAAACCGTTTCAAATTTGAAGAACGTGCGGATCAACGCTATAAAAGCTCTTCTGAAACCAAAGTGGGTTATGGTGTAGTTGCGGGTGCTAAATATAAATTAGCAGAAAAAGTATATGCAAACGGTGGTTTAGAATATAACCGTTTAGGTAGCTTCGACGATACTAAAGTGAATAACTATGGCGCTAAAGTGGGCGTAGGTTACGAATTCTGATTTCCCTTTTGAAAAGTGCGGTTGATTTTCACCGCACTTTTTCTTTTGGATGTGAAAATTTGTATCGGGCTAATCTATTTGTGATTAATTCATGTAACAGTTAAAATCCTCGTTCTAAATGAAATTGAGGATTTTTTATTTTTAGAGGTGAGAATATGATTATTGTTTATGGCATTAAAAACTGCGATACGGTGAAAAAAGCATTGAAGTGGCTAACTGAACATAATATTCAACATAAATTACATGATTATCGTGTGGATGGATTAGATACTCAATTCTTACAACAAGCAGAAGCCCAATTTGGTTGGGAAAATTTAGTCAATAAACGTAGTACGACTTGGCGTAATCTTGATGAAAATGTGAAAAATACACTCTCGAAATCTACCGCACTTTCCGTATTAGCTGAAAATCCAACGTTAATCAAACGCCCGATTATTTTGCAAGATGGTAAGGCATTGATTGGCTTCAACGAAAAAGAATATATTGCAGCATTTAAGTAGTATTAAAGTAGAGAATTTATTTTTACTTGTTTATCTACTTATTAGAACTACTAATTTTGATTAAAAAAGGAAATATAAAAATGAATAATGAACAACAAAATGAACAGCAAAAAGCTATACGACGTTTTTTTATTGGGAGTTTTTTTATTGCATTATTATGCGCAGTCGTCGTTGATTTATTTCTTGCTTCAATGGATGGCAGCTCATCAGATGACGTGGTATGGGTATTTTTTTATACTTTTTTTATCGTATTTATACCTAGTGCGATTACAACGTTTGTTTTTTACATCACTCAGGAAAAAGCAAGTAGCTACTATTCGCGGTATTTGTTACTGGCACTTTTGATGCCACCCTTTTTAATTCCACTCCTGGCCACATTATTCGATTTGATTTATTTAAACAGTTGGCATGATGCTATTGATACGCTTGTAGAGTATTATCTAACGCACGGTATTTTGGCTTGTATATTGGGAGTAGCTCAACTGGTGTTAGCACAAGCGTGTTTTATAAAAATATGGGACGCACAGTAACCGCTTAACCTTGTTTTTTATTAAAGTTGGAGGTTTTCTTATCTGCTTATTAGAGTTATTAATTTTATTTGAAAGGAAATATAAAAATGAATAATGAACAACAAAGTGAACAGCAAAAAGCTATACGACGTTTTTTTATTGGGAGTTTTTTTATTGCATTA
>ERZ773031.1889-NODE-1889-length-10183-cov-6.318622_pt1 | contig 10183 bp, 10 predicted proteins | sample MGYA00511666_ERZ773031 | MGnify/ENA primary metagenome ERZ773031 (study PRJEB29015, sample SAMEA2738135) | human oral metagenome | biome: human oral; feature: human-associated habitat; material: saliva | place: China | collected 2250 ...
TTCAGTGCATACATCCAGGTGCCATACTTCTCCTGATAATACTCAAGCGGCTTCAGCAATCGAATCATTGCCACACCGCAATCTTCATGAATGTTCTTTTCCATTGATAAGGTTTTCTATCTTTCTTTTACTTTTAAAATCGTATATCTATCTTCATATCTCCCTTAATAAAAAGGAAGATGAATATAAACTTCACTTTATTAGGAGTAACACAGTCTGCGCATTCGTTATATTCATTAAGAATAAATACACAGACTATGTCTTATAATGTCTGGCGTCAACCACTCACCTCCCCCTACTCTACTGTTACAGACTTAGCCAGATTTCTTGGCTGATCAACATCCTTGCCTTTACATACAGCAATATGATAAGCCAATAGCTGCAATGGAACCGTTGCTACTAATGGCTCAAGACATTCCATCATGTCTGGGAGTTCTATAACAGCATCTGCTATCTTAGAGATGGTTGTATCACCCTTTGAAACTAAAGCTATCACACGTCCTTGTCGTGCCTTTATCTCTTGGATATTACTACGAACCTTCTCATACATTCCATTATGTGTTGCAATAGCTACGACAGGCATATCTGAATCTATCAAAGCTATTGGTCCATGTTTCATCTCTGCTGCTGGATAGCCTTCCGCATGTATATAGGATATCTCTTTCAACTTCAATGCTCCTTCCAGAGCTACCGGATAACTATATCCTCGACCCAGATAGAGGAAGTTACGGGCGTAAGTAAACGTACGTGCTAAGTCTGCTATCTGCTCATTTGACTTTAACACCTCTTCTATAATAGAAGGCATTTCAGCCAACTCTTTTATCACTTTCTTGTAATCTTCTTCGCTGATAGTTCCCTTTGCATTGGCAAGTGCAAGCGCAAACATTGTCAACACTGTAACCTGTCCTGTAAAAGCCTTCGTTGATGCTACACCAATCTCAGGTCCTACATGAATGTAAGTTCCTGTGTCTGTTGCACGTGGAATACTTGAACCAATGGCATTACAAATACCATAAATAAAAGCACCCTTTGATTTTGCAAGTTCTACTGCAGCAAGTGTATCTGCTGTTTCACCACTCTGTGAGATGGCTATTACAACATCACCATCACCAACCACAGGATTGCCATAACGGAATTCACTTGCATATTCGACCTGAACAGGAATACGACAATACTCCTCTATGAGCTGTTTACCAATTAGTCCTGCATGCCAACTTGTACCACAAGCAACAATAATTATGCGCTTTGCATTCAACAACTTATCACGATGATCTATCAAAGCTCTCAATGTTACCTGAGTATGTTCTGGATGTACACGTCCACGCATACAATTCTTCAAACACTCTGGCTGTGCAAAAATCTCTTTGAGCATAAAGTGAGGGAAGCCTCCTTTCTCTATCTCTCCAAGATTAATATCTACTGTACGTACCTCTGGTGATAGTTCTTCATTTAGGATATTAACAACCTTCAGTTCTTCTCCTAACTTCATAACGGCGATATTGCCATCATCCAAGTATACTACCTTATCCGTATACTCTACAATAGGACTTGCATCCGAGCCAAGGAAGAACTCCCCATCCCCAATACCTACTACTAATGGACTCTGCTTACGTGCCGCAATAATAGTGTCTGGATTGCGCTTGTCAAGTATAGCTATAGCATATGCACCAATGACTTGATGAAGTGCTAACTGAACAGCTTCCAGTAAACTGAGGTTTTTCTTTGTCTGTATATAATCAATCAATTGTACCAATACTTCCGTATCAGTTTCTGACTGAAATGTCATTCCTTTTTCCATGAGATTATGCTTAATTTCAGCATAGTTCTCAATAATGCCATTATGAATAATAGCAAGATTCTTCGACTGTGAATAATGTGGATGTGCATTTAATGAAGAAGGTTCACCATGTGTTGCCCAACGCGTATGAGCAATACCGATATTACCTGTTATGTCCTTATCTGAACAATACTCTTCCAGGTCAGCAACCTTTCCTTTTGTTTTATAAACATTCAGTTCGTTACCTTTATTTATCAATGCTACACCTGCACTGTCATATCCCCTATATTCAAGGCGCTGTAAGCCTTTAATTAAAATGGGATAAGCTTCACGCTTTGTTCCAATGTATCCTACAATTCCACACATAATCCTTATACAATCAGTTACCCCAAATTCAAAAAGAGAATACCTCTCACACCCTCTCTTTTTAGTAGTCCCCTAAGGTCTACCCAAGACATGGATATCAAAGATATTCTCATTCCTATTATATTTTATCCAAAGAAAGGCTATAGACAAGCCTCTAAGGATAGTATTTTACTTTCTCAATACGTTTACAAGCAACGATGCCACTGATGTCACAATACCAATGAAAGAGAACCAGAGGGTGGTAGAACTACCGATACCAGAGTTCTTAGCCTTTACACTGTTTGGCTGAACATAGAGGACATCATTCTGCTGAAGATAATAGTAAGGTGAGTTAAGCAAGTTTGCATCATTGAGATTCAAACGTACAACATGCTTCTGACCTGTTGGATCTTCACGAATCAACATAATGTTATCACGCTTTCCATAAACACCAAGGTCACCAGCTTGTGCAATTGCTTCCAAGACGCTCATCTTCTCTGTTGATACAGGAATAACACCTGGATGACCAACTTCACCAAGAACGGTTATATGATAACTGCTCATACGAACAGTCACGATAGGATTCTCGGTGCGTGCCAAATAAGGCTGAATCTTACTCTTGATAAGGTCTTCACACTCAGGCTTTGTCAAGCCACTTACATGAATCTTACCAATTACTGGGAAATTGATGAATCCAGAGTTGTCTACCAAGTAACCCTGCAAAGAGCCACCACCCGAAGCAACCTGCTTACCACTACCCAACTGGTTACGCACCTGCAAATTGAAAGGAGCTGCAGCATCTGGGTCAGTAGTGTTTACAGTAATCGTCAATTCATCTTTTGGCATGATGCGTGCATCATACAAGCCACGTGAAGCAGCAAGGCTAATAGAATCAGCGTTTTCTAAGTAAGTAAAGCCCTTACTTGAGCCACATCCCGTCATGGCCATAATCATAGCCGTAACTATGAGGGAGAAAATAATTTTTTTCATTTGAACAAATAACGTGTAGTCAACTATCAACATTAATTTTAGCAAAATAAAAACGAACGAAAACAAAGGAACTTCTTTCCTTATTTCATCGATCGAAATATATTCTTTGCAAAAATACAACTATTTTCTGATAACCGCAAACTAATATCTGTTTTTCTTTTTAGATTCTTCAACACATCGTAACGAACGACTTATCTTATTAAGAAAACGTTGGAATATCTTTAGAATTATTCTGTCTTAATCTCTCATCTGGTGATAGGCGATAATGAAGTCTTATTTCTTAATTAATCGTACAATTACCAACTTTATCGTTTATATTTAGTTATATGCTTCTTTTCCGACAATGCATAGCCCCCTCTCAACAAAAAATAATAAAACATTAAACCATGAACACCAATGGTGCTTACGCCCCGCACCTATGGTGTTCATGCTCCGCACCATATGTGCGCAGCATGAACATTATAACAGATGATGAAGAATTCAACTTGTAGATATCATTTAATGATATAAATTAAACCACTAACAATAAGCATATTATGTTATAAGTAGTTTATTTAAAATATTGTTCTAAACAAACAGAATGGTTAATTCCTACTTAATATCAGCTACTACATATTCAGACCTTGTTCCGATACGAAACTTACCACCCCAAATACCGATTCCAGAAGACACATAATATTGAGTATTCCCTTTCTGTAAAGGTCCGAAAGCATCCTCATAGATAAGGTCTTCTATCCAGCTTACAGGCCACACCTGACCATAATGCGTGTGGCCAGAGAGTTGGAAGTCGATACCAGCTTGCTGTGCCTCTTCCAAATGATAAGGCTGATGATCCATAAGAATTGTATAATAACCCTTTGGAGCAAACTTCATCAAATACTGTAGGCTGGTACGCTTTTTATTCGTCCTATCATCGCGTCCTACAATAAGAATTGAGTCACCACCTGCCAAAGGCACCACACTATGATTATCAATGAGCAGATGAATCCCTGCATCTTGATAGAACTTCTTTGCACGAGGTTCCCCACTTAGATATTCATGATTGCCTAAACAAGCATAAACAGGAGCCTTCAGACGACGAAATTCAGCTGCCATATCTTGGTCTATTAATGCACGAATACTACCATCAATAATATCTCCTGCTATAAGAATAGCCTCTGGTTGCTCTTCATTCACCTTATCAACCCACTTTCTAAACTCATCTGCACGATTATGATAACCTAAATGTAGGTCGGTCATCATTACCAAACGATGTTGCTGTTTCATCGGTTTTGCCGACTGCAAAGTTAAGGGTACACGCTCTTTGTGTAAATAATTGAAATATCCATAAACGAATAATCCAATCATAATAACAACTACCGATACTGTACCTGCCCAACTATTATAAAGGAAGGAACGAGGAACAAGATGAAGTAATCTTCCCAAGTCGAGCACAAGGAAGAGTAACAACAGATACAGCCCGATAAACACAGCAGAATTGCCAACTTCATACAATGTTATAGCTATTGGCATTGGCTTATTATCCAAGCCTAAGATAAAATTGGTAAAGAAGCATACGATGCAAAGCAACAATGCTCCAACGACAATCCACTTACCTACTACAGCAAGGGGCAGAATCTGCCATACATGCCAACTTACATATCCACAGCCCAGCAAAAGGACCAAAAGAAACACGATTATCCAACCATAACCCATCTTACAATCTTATTTCTTAAATTATTACTAAATATCTACGTGCCCAGAGAATAGAGGCAAATCCTCTCATCCCAAGAAACGATAGGAAAGCTATCCATAAGGCATTATTTCCATGACTATTCCAAAACAAATAATAGACAACGAAGAATGTTATCATTGCCATAGCTGTTGAAAATAACATTCCCTTAGTAGCTGTCAAGCCGATAAAGACCCCATCTAACACAAAAGCCGCCATTCCTGCTATAGGAATAAGGTAAGCCCACAAGAGATAAGGCTGTGCAGCTGTCACAACAGCCGTATCACTTGTGAGAAGACGAAGGAAACCTACGCCGCCAAAGACGTAAACCGCAGTAAACATCAATGCCATAATGACACCAAAGGCAAAGAGTCGACGAACTGTTATACGCAGTCCTTCTTTATCTCCTGCGCCATAATACTTACCACTAAGCGCCTCTCCTGCATATGCAAAACCATCCATCAGATAAGAGAAGAGCGTAAACAAGGTCATTAATAATGTATTCACAGCTAACATCATAGCCCCCTGCTTTCCTCCAGCTGACGTAAAGAAGAAGTTCACTGCCACCAAACAAAGCGTCCGCAAGAAGATATCTTTGTTTACACGGAAGAACTCACCCCATTTTCCTCTCATGATAAATACATGACGGAAGGTTGTCTGCAAGGCTACACAACGTTCTTTCCCAAAAGCCAATCCTCGCTCTTTTCCTGATGTTATCCGCTTGTATGCAGCATATAAAGAGACTACAAAGCCTGCCCACTGAGCCAAAGCTGTACCTGTTGCAACACCACTGATTCTCCAGTCTAATACAAAAACGAAGAACAAAGAGGCAAGGATATTAACTACGTTCTGCAACACAGCCACCACCATTGGTGTATGCGTATCTTGCATTCCGATAAACCATCCAGTCAGTCCATAGAGTCCCAACATAGCTGGTGCACCCCATATAACGATTCTAAAGTAGGTAGCAACAAAGTGCCACGAAGCCTCTGGCGTATTCATCAGCCGAAGCATCCCCCACTCTATACCACGCTGTGACACGATAAAGAGGACTCCCATTCCCACTCCTATTGTCAGTGTGCGCACAAGAATATTCATACATTCCTGTCCGTCTTGTCGTCCATATGCTTGTGATGTCATACCACTCGTTCCCATACGTAGGAATCCTAATAGCCAGTACATCACATTGAATATCATCGAACCGACTGCTATCGCGCTAATATAAGCCTCATTACCAATATGTCCTACCACTGCCAAGTCAACAAGACCTAACAATGGAACAGTCACATTACTTATAATAGAGGGGATGGCAAGGCGTAAAATCTCCTTGTTCCAGTTATCCAACAACTGCATTTCGCTACTCCCTTATGTAATCCTTAGCAACAAGGTCGTAATACAAAGCTTCCAACTCTGCCAATGACAATCGCTCTATTGAATGCTCCAACACGCGAATCAACTCTGCCCGACGTGTATCATTCTCTATTCTATCAAAATTCATATCGTACGTTTATAAGCTATAATACAAATACTATGCCGAAACAAAAGTAATTGAATTAATTGTGAAATCAAAAGATATTGGCTAATTTTGCGTGCATTAATGTAGAATTAAAATGTATGGGAAAGAAACAAGAATACAAATTAAAGAATGAAGAACACCTTAGAGAACTTAGTCAGAAGGAAGGTATCAAGAAACTTCCTAATGGTATTCTATACGAAGTAATAAAGGAAGGAAGCGGTGAAGGAAAAGTTACAGAACGTTCTATTGTCACCTGTCATTACCGTGGTAGTCTTATTAACGACAATGTTTTCGATGATAGTTGGCAGAGAGGTATTCCAGAGGCATTCCGCGTAAACGAACTGATTACAGGATTTCAAACGGCACTCTGTGCGATGCATAAGGGTGACCATTGGCGTGTTCATATCCCATATCAAGAGGGTTATGGAACAAAACGCGATGGTGATATCCCTGCTTTTTCCACGTTGGTTTTTGAGATAGAACTATTTTCGATAGGATAAGTAGTAAGGTCTTCCCTTTGTCTACAAGGGGAATTAGATATCAATATACATCCCCGAAAGAGTGGCTATGCTTTGATTGGCATAGCCACTCTTTTTCAATTAAAGAATAGGAAAGACTAAATTACATAATATTTCATCGTATTGAATATGTCACTTGGCATATTTTTTGTAACTTTGTAGTCTAAGAATTATAAAACAAAAGACACATAAAATGAATATAAAAGAGACTCCTGTCCTCCTGCTTACAGGTTATTTAGGCAGCGGTAAGACAACGTTAGTAAACAAGATTCTTGCCAACAAGAAAGGTATTAAGTTTGCCGTTATTGTCAACGACATCGGTGAAGTGAATATTGATGCTGACCTCATTGAGGCAGGTGGCGTTGTCGATCAGAAGGATGATTCGCTCGTTGCACTCCAAAATGGTTGTATTTGTTGTACGCTGAAGATGGACTTAGTGCAGCAATTGAACGATATTGTTTCACAGCAAAAGTTCGACTATATTGTTATCGAGGCAAGTGGTATCTGTGAGCCTGCCCCTATCGCACAGACTATCTGCGCTTATCCACAAATGTATCCAGACCTTGCTAAGAAAGGTAAGGCAGTACTTGATTCTATTGTGACCGTTGTTGATGCACGTCGTATGTGTGATGAGTTCTCTGCTGGTAACGACCTTTTGAAGAAAGACTTGCAAGAGGATGACATTGAGAACTTACTTATCCAGCAGATTGAGTTCTGCAATATTATCCTTCTTAATAAGGTGGATGATGTCAGCAAAGAGGAATTAGGACTGGTGAAGAAGATTATTCGTTCACTTCAACCAAAGGCTGAGATTATCGAGTGTAATTATGGAGATGTTGACTTAGACAAAATCCTTAATACAGGAGATTTCAACTTTGACAAGGTTGCTACCTCTGCTTCATGGATTGCAGAGATAGAAGGTCACGATGATGAGGAGGATGAACATGAACATCATCACGACCATGATGAGCATGAACACCACCACGATGAGCATGACGATCATCATCACGAGCATCACCATCACCACCACTGCCACCATCATCACGGTTTGGAGAATGAAGAAAGCGGTGAAGCTTTGGAATATAACATCCAGACCTTCGTTTACTATGCACGCCGTCCATTCGACATCAATTTCTTTGATGACTTCGTAGCACGTCAGTGGCCTAAGCAGATTATTCGTTGTAAAGGTCTCTGCTATTTCTCTAATGAGAAGGATATCTGTTATGTCTTTGAACAGGCTGGTAAGCAGGTGAGCCTTCGCAATGCAGGTCAATGGTATGCTACTATGCCACCATTCCAGTTACGCGAGTTCCTTGAGAATAATCCTAAACTTAAGAAAGATTGGGAGGAGCCATACGGTGACAGAATGCAGAAACTCGTATTTATTGGTCAAGACCTCGACAAAGAGGCTATCACCAAAACATTGGATACCTGTCTGACTGATTTCTAATCAGTCATAGGTCCTTATCCGCTTCTTAGGAAATCTAACTATTTTACTGTCGAACAGATTGTTTGCATTTGTTGCAAAAGCGTAACAAACAGCGTAAAGACAAACAAATAACAAAGCCCTTACTTATCTATAAGCAGATAAATAAGGGCTTTTTTATGTGTATTAATAATTATCTTGACCTCCTATTAGTCATTAAAGCCTAAACTTTCTTTAGTCTTACGACTGATTGCGCAGGTATCAGATAAACCATTTTAGAGAGATATTACGTTTAATCCAAAGCTCTAAGTTTACAATATGAATTGCAATGAATACAGAGATTGGGGATTAATATAATATCACCTCATCGCCAATTCTCAGACCACGCTCGGCAATCTTTTCGTTCTTCTTCACAAGACTCTTCAAACGAATACCATAACGTTGTGCAATATCGTACAAACTCTCTGACTTACGTACATAATATGGACGCTTCTTAAACTCCTTCGGACCTTTCTTTTGTTTCTTCTTCAACCAGATATACTCTCCAGGAATCAGACGTTCATGCTTATCACGTTCATTGTACTTAGCCAACTTACCTACACTAATTTCTAATTCTTTACTTAACGACTTAAAAGAATCTCCCTGTCTTACAATAACATAATAGTTGTCATTGTATTTATTGATAGGATGTGCACCCAAAACCTGAACAGGATTTGGACGACCATTTTCTATGCCACGAACAACAGAATTCTCACCACTATGATGAGCCATAAAGCGGTCATAACTTTTCGCCTTATCATACTCGTAAAGCTTATAAAGCTCAATAAGATTAATGAGACTCTGTGCATAGACAGGATTAGTAGCATAACCTGCTCGCTTCAACCCATACGCCCAACCACGATAATCAGTTCTTGCCAAGCTAAACAAACTTCTATAACGTGGACGATCACAAAGGAATTTGCAATGGTCTTCATAACTTTCTAATGCACTTTTATATGCACGAAAGCACTCTCCTCTTGCATCATCATCATGAGATATTGTACGACCCTTCCATCCATGACATTTAATACCAAAATGATTATTACCCAAAAGGACAAGTCTACTCTGGCCTGCTCCACTCTCAAGCAAACCTTGCGCCAAGGTAATACTTGCAGGTACACCATACTTTAGCATTCCTTCAATAGCTATGTCTTTATACTGATCAATATAAGCCTGATAACCCTGATTCCACCTTGCTTGTCCCGACACTACGGAAGGAAAAATATAGAGAAATGAAAGAAAAAGGAAGATATATCGTTTCATAAAAAGTTCTTTTTAGATTATATAACTGCAAAAATACACGTTTTATTATATAACACAAAGTGAATTATCTTAAATCTCTCAAAGATTTAAAAACTTATACGTAACTTTGTATTTATGAAGACAATTATTGCACTTGGCTCAAATTCCAATCAGGAAGAGAATATTTCTAAAGCACAGATTCTGTTGAAACAACGTTTCGAGGGTATCAAATTCTCTGATGCACAATGGACTGAACCGATTGGAATAAAATCAGACAAATTCTTGAATTGTTTGGGAACTTTTGAAACAGACATATCTCTCACTCAAGTAAAACAATGCTTGAAGGAGATTGAACAAACTATGGGTGACTCTCACGAAAGTCACCAAAAAGGAAATGTTCTGATTGATATTGACCTTGCGCAATATGGCGAGGAGATTGTAAAGGAGATAATATGGCTATAAGAATAACAGGAAAAATAATCACAACATTTCTGCTATTCCTAACGACTTCTATCCCTGCATCTGCACAGAAGAGTAAGGATGCTGAAGAGTTGGGGAAAGCTTTGGAATACTTTACTTCAGCAAAGTATCATGAAGCCCTGCTTATCTTTCAGCGATT
>ERZ773031.1892-NODE-1892-length-10178-cov-4.034180_pt1 | contig 10178 bp, 10 predicted proteins | sample MGYA00511666_ERZ773031 | MGnify/ENA primary metagenome ERZ773031 (study PRJEB29015, sample SAMEA2738135) | human oral metagenome | biome: human oral; feature: human-associated habitat; material: saliva | place: China | collected 2250 ...
CAAAGTTAATAAAAAAACATGAAAAACGCCTATTAAGCAAATGATTTCTCATTTTCACAGCTTTTAATCAAATTAAATTTATTACCTTTGCAATCAAGATATACTATATTATAAATGAAAGCGTGTAACAGCAAATACTTAACGAGCATATTGGTTATTCTCTACGACATAGTCCCTTTGAGTATAACCTCATTGCTATCTATACACGTACTGACAGCGAAAAGCGCTGAAAGTTTTTATGGAATTAATGCTTAAACATTAAACATATAGAGAGTCAACAACTACTAATTAAAAAACAGATATCAAACCATACTATTATGAAAGGAATTGTTCTTGCAGGTGGCTCTGGCACACGCCTCTACCCTATCACAAAAGGAATAAGTAAGCAGCTTATACCAATTTATGATAAGCCGATGATTTACTATCCAGTATCCGTTTTGATGCTGGCTGGAATTAAAGAGATTCTTATTATTTCAACTCCATTTGACTTACCAGGTTTCAAACGTCTTTTAGGAGATGGAAGTAGTTTTGGAGTACGCTTCGAATATGCCGAACAGCCTTCTCCTGACGGTCTTGCACAAGCTTTTATTATTGGAGAAGAGTTCATAGGTAATGATTCTGTGTGTTTAGTTTTAGGAGACAATATCTTTTATGGAGCTGGATTTAGCACACTATTACGGAATAGTGTAAAGAGGGCGGAAGAAGACAACAAAGCAACTGTCTTTGGTTATTATGTAAATGATCCTGAAAGATATGGAGTTGCAGAATTTGACCATAATGGGAAATGTCTTAGTATAGAAGAAAAACCTGAACATCCTAAGAGTAACTATGCTGTAGTGGGACTATATTTTTATCCGAACAGTGTTGTTGAGATTGCTAAGAACATAAAGCCATCACCAAGAGGAGAGTTAGAGATTACGACTGTCAATCAATGCTATCTTAAACAAGAAAATTTAATGGTACAGACACTCCAACGTGGCTTTGCATGGCTTGACACAGGAACACATGATAGTTTATCTGAGGCAAGTACATTCATAGAGTGTATAGAGAAACGACAAGGACTTAAGGTTGCTTGTTTAGAAGAGATTGCATACAAAAAAGGCTGGATAACGACAGAAAAATTAAAAGAAGAGGCACAGCCAATGATAAAGAATAATTATGGTAAATATCTTCTTCAACTTGCAGAAGAGAATAAGAATACAAAATAAATCCTTTACAGAATAATAAGAAAAATAATAAATATGGAAGAAACAACTAAATTAGAACAAGGGAAGGAACAAGAAGTCCGTGAAGGTCTTTCTTCCTTTGATTTTGCCACCCTTTATCGAACGATCGTTCTCAATTGGTATTGGTTTGTACTGTCATTAATAATCTTTGGCAGCTTAGGAGCGATTTATCTTCGATACACAACACCAATGTATCAGTCTACTGCTAAATTATTGATTAAAGATGAAAGCGGTAGTAACAGACGTGGACAGTCTTTACAAAACATGTCAAACCTTGGTATCATCTCAAACTCAACTGGTATTGACAATGAGATGGAGATTCTTACATCACACTCTCTTGCAGAAGACGCTATTAGAGACTTAAAGTTATATGTCAACTACTCAACAAAAGGAAGAGTTAAAGACGTTATCTTATATCAGCCACTTAATGTTGATGTTGACCCAGGGCATCTCGAGAAACTAAATGCACCTATCGACTTAACAATTACTAAAGACAGTATTTTCTACATCGTCAGTGGAACATACTATGTACCAACAAATGACAATTCAAACGAGGGGCCTTATTCTATCAACAGAAAGATAACAAATCTTCCTGCTACTATAGCAACTCGTGCTGGTATTATTACGATTAGCTCTAATTACGGACATACATTAAAGAGTTCAGATGTTCTGAACGTTAGTATCCTTTCGCCACGAATGGCAGCTAACAAGTATACAGGTGAGTTGCAAGTCTCTCAAACAGCAAAATCAACCTCTATTGCACAGTTACAACTGACTGATGAGGTACCACAACGTTCTCTTGACTATTTAAAACAATTAGCCATTGTATATAATCGTCAAGCAAATGAAGATAAGAATACGATTGCACTTCGTACAGATAAGTTCATTAATGATCGTCTGTCTAAGATTAATACAGAACTTGGCAAAACTGAAGGCGAGCTACAGAACTACAAACAGAAGAATGGCATTGTTGAACTACAAATGAATGCAGGCAACTCTGTTGCTAATCAGAATAATTCTGAACTTAAACTTGCTGACGTTGAAACACAGATAGAGTTGTTCAACACCATTGCAAGAGAAGTTGAAAGTTCATCTCGTAACCTCACTCAGGTAATCCCATCTAATGTTGGATTGGATGACCAGAGTTCAACATCCTTAATTAATAAGTACAATGAGTTAGTACTTGAACGTAACCGTTTGTTACGTAGCGCATCTGAAAGCTCACCTGTAGTAGAACCACTTACAGCTCAGATTCGCGAACTAAATGGCAATATTCGCCGTGCAATAGCAGCAGCCCGTCAAAACCTACTTATTCAGCGAGATGCTGTTTCTGCACAAGTAAATAAGTATAACGGTCAGGTTGCAGAGACTCCACAACAGGAACGTATGCTGACACAGATTGATCGACAGCAGGAGGTTAAGTCTGGACTTTACCTTATGTTATTGCAAAAACGTGAGGAAAATAGCATTTCTTTGGCTGCTACTGCAGACAAGGGTAAACTTATCGATGACCCACAGTTAGTAGGAAAGATTAGTCCTAAGTCAACTTCTATTATGATGGTTGCACTTTTAATTGGATTAGTAATCCCTGTTTTAGTAATACTTGTACTACAATTCTTCCGATATAAGATTGAAGGTCACGATGATGTTGCACGCCTTACTAAGCTACCTATCATCGCTGATGTTGCAGTTGCAAGTAACAAAGCTAAGGGTAAAGCTGATATCGTTGTACACGAAAATCAGAACAACCAGATGGAGGAGATTTTCCGATCTATGCGAACCAATCTTCAGTTTATGCTGAAAGAAGGTCAAAAGGTTGTACTCTTCACCTCATCTACTTCAGGTGAGGGTAAAACCTTCAACGCTGCTAACCTTTCTGTTAGTTTTGGTCTCTTAGGCAAGAAGGTTATTTTGGTTGGTCTTGATATTCGTCGCCCACGTTTGGCAGAATTGTTTGGTATCAACGATCATAAGCATGGTATCACAAACCTCCTTGTAAAGGATAATCCAACAGCAGAGGAACTACAAGAACAAATCTTACCTTCTGGTGTTAATAAGAATTTGGATTTACTTATGGCCGGTCCTATTCCTCCTAACCCAGCGGAGCTTATTGCGCGCAACTCATTAGATATCATCATAAATCTCTTGAAAGAAAAATATGATTATATCATGATTGATACTGCTCCTGTTGGCTTGGTTACTGATACGCTCCAGATTGCACGTGTTGTAGACGCTTCAATCTATATGTGTCGTGCAGACTACACACCAAAATCAAGTTTCAACTTGATTAACGCACTTGCAAACGAAAACAAGTTCCCAAATATGGCTATCGTCCTTAATGGCATCGATATGTCTAAGAGAAAGTATAGCTATTACTATGGTTATGGTGGCTATGGAAAATATGGTAGATATGGTAGAGCAAGTTATGGTACAAGCTACGGACAGTATGGTAACTATGGCAACTATGGTAACTACACAAATAGTCACTATGGAAATAAGAATGATAATTCTGTAAAGAGATAAACTCTAAAACAAGAGAATAATTCTAAAAAGACAATGATAATTGCAGTTGACTTCGATGGCACCATCGTAGAACATAAATATCCTAAAATCGGTAGCGAACTTCCCTTCGCTACCGATACTCTTAAAATGCTGATAAAAGATGGCCATCAACTTATCTTATGGAGTGTTAGGGAAGGTGATTTACTCCAAGAAGCTGTTGACTGGTGTCATGAACGTGGTGTCGATTTCTGGGCTGTTAACAAGGATTACCCTGAAGAAGAGAAGGAAAAGAATAATCATTTCTCCAGAAAACTAAAGGTTGAGATGTTTATTGACGACCGTAATCTTGGAGGATTACCTGATTGGGGAACTATCTATCAAATGATAACCAACCATGAGACATGGGAGAGCCGCAACTATGCTCATCGCTCTTTTGAAGATCATCAACCTCCAAAAAAGAAACACTGGTGGAATTTTTGATAATAGGACTTACTTCTCCAAAACGCACTGGTCGGTTTAAGAGTCTCAAAGATTGAGATTACTTAATATAAAATAGGAGATAATCACAGTTGATTATCTCCTATTTTATATTAAGCAACTACACCTTTTTTTTATTCCAAGTAGGTTTCTATAATAATGGTCAACAACAATGGTTGTTAGACAAATAAAAATCTAACTGCATCTATCAAACTTTAATGATTTATTTACTAAATTCTGATATATTCGTAACAGTCTATAGTTGTTCACTTGAATCTATTTTATCTAAACTTGATTTCCGCCTTAGAGTCTTCCAGCCTCACCCAAATAACTATCCTTAAAACCAAGGAAATATAAGACACCATCCAGCCCTATAGTGGTAATATTCTGTTCTGCTGTTGCCTGCACACGAGGCTTTGCATGAAATGCTATACCTAATCCTGCGTCAGATAACATAGGAAGGTCATTAGCTCCATCACCTACAGCAATAGTTTGTGCAAGATTAACCTTTTCTACTTGAGCAATTAATTTTAGTAGCTCTGCTTTCCGTTTGCCATCAACAATCTCACCAACATAACGTCCAGTTAACTTATTATTCTCATCTATCTCAAGCTCATTTGCGTAAACATAGTCAATCCCATATTTCCGCTGAAGATATTCACCAAAATAAGTAAACCCTCCACTTAATATTGCTATCTTATATCCACACTGCTTTAACACGGTCATCAAGCGATCTACGCCTTCCGTGATAGGCATTGACCTTGCTATATCCTCCATAACACTGGCATCAAGACCTTTCAATAAAGCAACACGTCGTGTGAAACTTTCTTTGAAATCTAACTCACCACGCATAGCTTGTTCTGTAATTGCAGAAACCTCTTTCCCTACTCCAGCACGCTTTGCTAATTCATCTATACATTCTGTTTGTATGAGCGTAGAATCCATATCAAAACATATAAGTCGACGCATTCGCCTATACATGGTATCCTTCTGTAAAGAGAAATCAACACCTTGTTCATGACTCATCTGCATGAGATCTGCTTGCATCTGTCTGTAATCTTTTGGAGTACCACGCAACGAGAATTCAATACAAGCTCTCACACTTTGATTACTTTTACGTATACTTTGACGACCCGTCAAACGTAGAATAGAATCAATATTCACTCCCTGACCTGTAATCACACGTGTTGCCCCTTCGATATTGCGTGCAGAAAGAGATCTACCGATAATGGTTAGAATATATCTATTTTTACCTTGCTCATTAACCCAATCTTCGTATTCATCGTCTGCAACTGGGGAGAAGCCAATATTTACACCAAGCTCCGTTGCCTTAAACAATAGCTCTTTCATTACTTGCCCAGCTCCTTTTTCATCAATACGAATAAGAATACCGAGTGACAATGTGGAATGGATATCTGCTTGACCAATATCTAAGATATGTGCATTATAATGTGCGAGGATAGCCATTACTGCTGTTGTCAGTCCTGGCCTATCTTGTCCTGTAATACGGATAAGGATTAGTTCTTCTTGTTCTGCCTTTGTTTCTTTCATAAATAATAGTTTGTAAATACAAAAGTACTCATTTTATATGAAGTGAACAAGATTAGCACACCTTTTAATTTTATATAGCACATCTACGATCTAATAAATAAAGAAATTAGTGCTTTATTCCCCATATAGAATGTTGATTCTATGAACTAAAAATCATCAAAATTATAGTACGATTAAGATTACAAAAAGTAAAGGATTTATTATACACAATTACTATAATATTTTAGATTTGATTTTCCTGTCATATTTAACATTTCATGAAATGACACTATAAACCAACAAGTTAGATAGGCAAGTTGGATGACAGGAATGACAGGAAAATATTTTTAAAAGAATAAATTACTGTCAATGCCATTTAAAAAATAACTTATATGATAAAAGTGGGTATTTAGGATTTTGAATTATAATGATTCGCCTAAGCTTAGGTCTCTGACAAAATGTCACACAGAAAAAGAGAGTACGAAGGGCTATCAAATCAAAGCACTGTTAGTCACGGAGACACCATCGATGCGTGGAACAACGGAGATATTTTGCCTATTCAATTAGCAATTATACACAAAGCATTTCTCCCAAAAGACTAATTAGGAATCTGTACACTACACTTCCGTCTCTCTTTATGTCATCGGCACCTCCGTAATTTAACCTTTGCCTCCAACCTCTCCATAACTCTGTGCACCTTATTATACAAGAATTTTAGTTTATCATTTCATATCTCGGAAGATCAAAAAAAACGATTATTAGAAGTCTGAGTTGGTTATATGTCAAAGGGTGAATGAATAAGAAACGAGTAAGTTTCTTTCCCTCTCTTTATTCTGCAATGCCTCAAAGAACCTTCTATGATAACAATTTTCTCGTAGAAAACGAAGTAGACGAGAAGAAATCCAAACTATAAACTTTGACTTTCTTACATCTTCGTTAGAAAATCTCTTCAAGGCTATTTTTCGTTGAGATGTTACTGCCGACAAAATTCGGGTAATCAATGCCTTTCTGTAGGATAAATCAATTTTAATGGAGTGTTGTAACTATGAAATTAAAGCTTCTCAAATAGCCATAAGATGCAATATGTGCCATAAAACAAATAATCTTCAAAATAAATTTCGATTTATTTGGATTTCTCAAGAATGTTATATACATTTGCCATTGTGGGAATCATCAGCTTACAGTGGACGACAAAAGCATTTATTCTCGCATTGGTACGATGCCGAAAGCGAGCGCACAGTGAAAACGAGTGGCGAGCATGAAGCCATCTATGTGAATTATCATGCAAGTAGAGTGCAATACTAAGCTTGCTTCAATGATGGCTATTAATGGCGCAAAAGATTTAGGAAAATAGGAAAGGGCATCTGCAAGAAAATAGTAGTGAACAACGTTGGAAGCCACACTAATTCTGATTATGTATGAAATATATTTTTTTTACCATTATGATATTTTCGGTATTTTCATGCAAGCAACCAAATTCTTGTACAAGGGAATTCTTTATTGTCAATTTCCAAAATAACGAAAAGTGTTTTAAACTACTTGTCGATTTTTATAACAGTCAAAAAATTATCAACAATAAAGAAGAACAGATTGTTTTTTCTTTAAATAGATACAAAGATGATGTCAATATTGACATTATTCCTTACATAATAGATGATAAAAAAACGCAAATTTCTTTGAGTAACATTAGGGCAAACTTTAAGATGTGCAAGAAAATTCTTTCAAAATATAATATTAATATTCAAAGAGGTGATGTTGAAATTGTAACAAATAGTCTTAAAACAATAAATTGTAGAATGGTAAGAAATACTAACTATTATAGCGGACAAATGGAATTTGTTCCTTACCAAGAAGAATGTAATATATATCATTCTTATATTTATCACAAGATAGAGATAAGCCATGACATTATAAAATTTACAGGCAATCCCATTAGTTCGTCTCTTCTTGGAAAACATTTTACGCTTTCAAATGAGAGTATATTATAACCAAATAAGAAGATTCACAGCATGATGATTGTGCCGTTTATGCCTCAAATCGGGAGTTATTGCAATAATCATCTGATTATCAATGTGTGTGTGTTTTTAAGATTAGGCGTAAAGGCGGGGAAAGATTCTCTGCTTTTTGCTATATTTGTAACCCCAAACAAAGAAAAGTGAATATACAAGAACGCTTCGGCACTTTATGCTCCAGATTGGGAGTTGAGCTTCAATGTCCGCATTGCCACTCAAACAATATTGTCAAAAGTGGTAAAAGTAGTAATAGGTAAACAACACTACCGATGTAAGAATTGCCAAAACCGTTTTATTACCGTCTACAATATACAAAGCCTATCTTCCTAACATTGATAACTGACCAAAGAGGGATTGGGCAATCACAGCACGATACTAACGTTGGGTATTATGATTTATCAGCATCCATTCTTGTTTACTCTCAAGGGATTTTGTCAGCAGCACTACTTGCTGTTGTAGTCTGATGAGAGTTTGGTAATAGGTTTCGAGTTTTCCAAGCAGTCGTTGAGCAGTGGCGACAAAATGATTAATTATTGAGGAATTTCACGATTTCGTTGTACAGAACTCCTATCTTATGAGTCAAGGCAATGATTTCTGATAATTCTCTAAATAAGTTTCTTTTAAAGAGTCTTCCGTGATGAGCTTAAATGCTTCGCCCAAGAGCCTTGCTCGGATTATAAACATTGAGTTTCTTACATTCTCGTTAGTAAATCACTTCAAATCCACTTTTCAATGAAATATTAATATCGACAAGAGGTTGATAATCAGAACATGCCTTTTTAGTAATATGTTCTAATGGAGTGTCGCAATTAGGAAAAACGAAGCCTTCTCAAATAGCCATGGGATGCAAGATACCCAATAAAACAAAAACCTCAAAAATAATTTCCGATTTCTTTGGATTTCTCAAGAATGTTATATACATTTGCCAATGTGGAAGTCACCCACTTACAGTGGACGACAACAGCATTTATTCTCGCATTGGTACGATGCCGATAGCGAGCGCACGGTGACAACGAGTGGCGAGCATGAAGCCATCTATGTGGATTATCGTGCAAGTCGAGCACAATACTAAGCTTGCTTCAATGATGACTATTAATAACACAAAGGATATAGGAAAATAGAAAAGGGCATCTGCAAGAGAATGGTAGTAGATATTCAAGCACTCCAAGATATTTTAAAGAAACTCCAGCTAAACTAACTAAATTACGTGATGGACAGGAATAGAAAAATAAGAAAGGAAATATTTGGGAAAAGACAGAAAACATAAAGACCATTATGATGTTACAAATCCTAAAACAGGAAAAGGTTAAAGGGGTTGATTATAATGGTAACCAAATATCACCAAATGGATCTAAAAATAAAACAAAAAATTATGCAACACCCATATAAAAAATACGAGCAGGATAAAACCTGGGGTATAGTAAATAATTTAATAAACGATTTGTTAGATAACAATGATATTGAACTACAGACACCTATAGAGTATGTTGTAGGCTATATATGTAAAGGCTTGTTGGATAGTAATAATCTAAATCGGAGTTGTCAAAAAAAGAATAACAAATATTGAATCAAAAAGTTGTACGGGCAAACCATCGTATGAGTTTAGAGGATGGGGAAGTGCAACAAATAATTTTAATAGCGGTGGCGTAAAGAACTACCAAAAAGATGTTGAAACAATGGTAAAAGAAGCGAAACCACGCAACTAATAATTTAGAGAGGGCAGAGAGTGCTCTCTTCCCCCTCTAATATTTAATGATAAATATGAGAGAAATGCAATTAACATTATGCACTATTATAGCAATACTATTTGTGTGCTGTACAAATGGCAGTCAAAACAAGAATATAAACACATCCTATTCAATAGACGATGTAGTTGTTGATTTAGAGACGATGTGTTTAACGTATCAAAATAAGAATATTGTTTTTTCTTTAAAAGAAAGAACCAATACTTTAGTAAACGATTATCAATTAAAATTCTTGGGCTCATTGCAATTAGAAAATGAACATTATGAGTTATTGCAAAAGACAATTTTATCAGGGCAAGAATTTGACTCCCAAAGATCTAACGTTTCTATTGTGTTATTTTTAAATAATAAGTTATATGGTGAATTTACTGGTTTAAATAATATTTATTCAGTAAATGTTCAATCAAACACAATTTGTATTTACAATAAGGAAACAAATTATACAACCAAATTTGAAATAACTGATACTATTCCTGTTCAGTTATTTATTCCATATACTATAAAGGATTCCATTCCAAGAGGTGATATCTTATATTTAAATAAACATATTAATCGTTAATTATTCTGCCTTTCATTAATCCATTCAACACAGCTTTCTCTATAAACGCTAAAGGTTGGCTACGACAAGTTTGAGCAGCGCACCTACCTGAAGTATTGCAACGGAGCGGAAACCTTCTACAGCTACT
>ERZ773031.1898-NODE-1898-length-10140-cov-6.459990_pt1 | contig 10140 bp, 2 predicted proteins | sample MGYA00511666_ERZ773031 | MGnify/ENA primary metagenome ERZ773031 (study PRJEB29015, sample SAMEA2738135) | human oral metagenome | biome: human oral; feature: human-associated habitat; material: saliva | place: China | collected 2250 ...
CCATTTGAGTGTAAAACTGTGTTTCCACTTCCTGTATAGTCATTTCCATCAGCATCTTTTCCTGTGATAGAAATATCTTTCTTCACTTGAATACCATGTTTATCTGTTCTTACTAAACTACTATTTTTAGCACCATTTCCAAAAGTAAATGTTCCCATTGTAGTAGAGTCAAGTATCATGTCATTAGTATTGTTATCTGAATAATCTTTAAGTCTTAAGAAACCTATATTCTTTTCTCCAGCTACTTCTATGTTTAAATCAGATATATTTGCAATAGGGTTAGTATCATTAGCTCCTGGTGCTGATTCTCTTGCTACTGCTGACAATGATTTTCCAATAGCCATACCAACATTTTCTTCACCATTTACAGTTATTTTCTTACCAGTACCAGAAGTTACTGTAACCATATCATAGTATTTTGACCATGTAGGATATAAAGGATCTGTTTGAGGCTTTATGAAAATATTTTTCATTCTAGCACCATAGTTATTTTTACCATTAACTATTATATTTCCTAATGATACATCCACTTTAAATACTCCACTATAGCCATAAATATATTGTCCAAAATCCATACCTATACTATTTTGGTTATTGATAATTATCTTTCCATCATTTATAGTTTTATGTGGTATTCTATCTGGATCTACCATTCTTTCTATATCTATCATAATACCTACAACATTATTACCACTTGCTAGTATTATTTCTCCTGTATTTAAAAGAGTAGAACTTGATTGAGGGTGATTACGACTAGTTGCCCATAATTGATGTTCTATTCCAACTAAAACATTTGAATTAACAGGAACAGGAATACCATGTAAAGTTAATTTTCCAGCAAAAGTTGATGTTCTATTACCAGGAGTATAATATCCATTGTAGTCTCCCCCAACACCTGCTGGGTTATAGCTTATAAAACTTTTCGTCCAAGATCTTCCACCTAAGTCAGTCAGTTCATATTCTCCAGTGAACATTGTATTATGGTCTCTTAAGTCATTTATGAAAGTATTCATTCCAAATTGAGGTCCATTACCTGTTTGTCCTGTTGTTAAAGAACCATTCTTAGTTGGATCTAAAGTTGTCTCAACATTAAGTTTACCTTCCCATTTTGTTCCTAACCAACCTGGAGCTGCTCCAGCTGTTATTTTAAATACACCTTCAGTAGAATATTTTTCATAGTTTTGAACGATAATATTAGTTTGTGTCATTCCAATTATTTGGTTTTGAATAAAACCTCCTCCTACAAAGTTTAATGCAGGTGGATCAAAAGTTGTAGGTGTAATTTCCGCTGGGGCAGATGGTTTAACAGGAGTTCTAATAAATCTAGGATCAAAAGTAGGATATGTAACTTCTGGTGTAGAAGGTCTGTAACTTGGAGCCTGTCTATTTATAATTTTTGGATTAATTCCAGGAGTTATTTCAATTTTAGCAAAAGGTTCTTCAACTAGTGCTAAGTCTGTAGATCCATATGAAGTTGTAGTTGAACTACCAGCTACAAATCTACTGATACTTCCTGAGCTATCTCTTGAAAGAACTTGATCTACTACTTTATCTCCTCTACCTTTGTATGCAGATCCCCAATTATCATAGAAATAGTTAGCCCCAAATTGCCAAGATGACCAAGGTGATTTAACTACTTGATTTCCTTGTTCCATAAGTTGAACTAATTCTAGTTTTAAACCTTGAACTTCTTTAGCATTTTCTGTTCTAGCATTATTTATTTTTTCTTGTAAATTTCCTATTGAATTTCTTAAGTTTCCTTTGCTTGTGTTTATCTCTTCTGTTGTAGGTGCATATGTTTCTTCTATGTCAGATGCAATTTTAGAAAAAGTAGGTAAACTTCCACTATTATCTGCACTAGCTAGTAAAATTGTATTTTCACTTTTTACAATTGAAGCCTTATCTATCTTAGTTTTTGGTGTAACAAAAAAATTGCTATATAAATCATTAGCCCCAAATTGTACATTAGCCCAAGAAGCTTTTAATTTTTGAGTAGCCTTTGCTACTTTTTTTCTTTCTTTTACTTCTGCTTTTTCTTTTTTAGCATCAGTTAAAATATCCTTTTGTTTTTCTGCTTTTTGTAACATGTTGTCATCAGAAAAAGCGCTTGTTCCCTTCATTAAAAAAAGTACTGCAAGCCCAACTGAATATTTTACATTTTCATATCTTTTAGCAATTGAACGTAAATTTTTTTCTGTAGTTTGTAGGCTATTATTCCCCATTTTTATCCCCCTGTAAAAATTTATACAATCAATATTTTTATAACAATTTTGATTTTTATGACTTGAGTAAATTAGTTTTGTAGCGTCGTTTAATTATAGCTTAAATATACGGTTTTGTCAATGCTATCAATGAATTTATGGTAAAAAGGGCAATACAAAAGTCTAAAAAAAATTATTTTTTATCATTAAAAAATCTACTCAGTAATGAAATATTTTTTACTTTTTTAAAAGAAAGAAGAAGACCAATATCTCAGTCTTCTTCTTAGGGAAATAATAATCTATATACACTAGGGTTAGTGTTAAAAATTTTATTGGTAGATTAGAATATAACTCTTAATCCTACTCCACCTCTTAGGTTTTCACCTTTAGTATCATAACCTATACTTGCAGTAACTCCTACTTTTTGGTTATCCCATCCAATATTAAGATCTGTTTTAACATTTCCTGTTCTATCTTCTTTTTCACCTCTTAAATCATACCAATCGGCAGAAGTATTAGCTACTCTAGCTTTATTATGAGTATTTACAACTCTTCCTAGTTCATTTTCATAAGCTACTCCTACAGTAGCCTTGAATGCACCAGCTCCAAAGTAATGTTTGTAAGCAAGTTCACTTCCTATTTCAGGTCTTACTGATAAGTAGTCATTAGCTTTAACTTCTAATTTCATTTCACCCGATTTTTCTTTTATCTTAGATATTCTTCCATATTCTAAACCTAGAGCTACATATGGTTTAAAAGTAAAGTCTTCACTTAATCTAAATTCTTTAGATAATTCATTTTTTATTCCTACTCCATAAGTACTATATCTAGATTTAGCATTGAAAACTTCATCAACAACTAAATATCTTCTATGCATCTTATTATGGCCAACTGAAATATCTCCAGATATTGTCCAATTTAAGCTATTATTTTCATCAAATGGAACTGATTTAAAGACTCCAAGTTTTCCTTGTAACATTTCTTCTTTAGAATTTCCTAAATCTTTAAATTTTAATTTGTTATGAACTATACCAGCATACCAACCTACAGATTCACCAAGTCTTACAGTTTCATCTTCGTGAACATAAGCTACTCCATAAGCATTACTCTTGTAATCTTTTATTCCAGCAGTCTTAGTATTGTATTCTCCTCTAGTTCCAAAAGTTTTAATTTTATTAGAGCTCTTTGATACATTTTGCCATTCATTTCTTAGATAGTTAAATTCTTTATTTAAAATATCTCCAGTTGCTTGTACTCTTTGTTGAGTATTAGCATATTGATGACCTTTCATTTCATCCACAGCTTGAGCAAATAATTCAGGTTCACCCTTTCCTATTTGATTTAATTTATTAAATAAAGTTTTTTCTCTTGAATCTATACCTTCAACACCATATCTTTGTTCTAAACCATCCATAAAGTTATATGTGTCCTTATCTTTTGCAAAAGATGTGTAAGGAATCTTAGAAAGATATACAGCATTAAATTTACCTGTATTTGTATCTTGAGTTCCAGTTGCTATCCAAGTTAAACTTCCAGAATTCAAATTAAATTTAGTTTTTCCATTTCTAGAAAGAGTTGAAATTGTATTATTATATGGAGATAAAATATTTTCTCCTACTTGTATATCTTTACTATCTGTATAGTTTGTTGCTTCTATTCCAAAGATTAAATTAACTTCTTTTAAATTAGTCAAATGTTCTAAACCTTGAATAGGATTTGTAAATTGTCTTCCAGAAGTATCAACATACATACCTAATGAACTAGCTCTCGTCAATGAAGGAGATTCTGCTAAGGCAGTCTTTCTTAAATCTAAAGTTGTGGCACCAGCTGTTATTTCATTTGGTCTTGCTGGAATAGTATCAACAAGAGTTGGAACTACAGGCTTTCCATTTCTTTTAATTGTAGCTGTTCCATTTCCTGGAGCAACTATTTCAACTCCATTGATTTTTTTACCAGTTGGTTCTATTCTCTTTCTAACTACTCCTTCAGCTCCATCTAAGTTAACTGGATCATTTCCTTCATTATCTCCACCATTAGCTAGAAGAATTCCTGTATTTCCTTCACCTTTTATTTCAATAGTTCCATAGTTTTTAATAACAGCATTATTGTTTGCTACTACTCCAACTATACCATCTTTTGTATTATTTGGAGCTGTTCTTATAGTTCCATAGTTTTCTCCAATAGCACTGTCTGTTAAGTACATACCAATAGAGTCTTGACCACTTAAATTAATTTCTGCTCCTACATGGTTTATAGCCATTGAACCACTTCCAGCAGCATACATTCCTATACCGCCTTCTCCAACTACATCTATTTTTCCATAATTTTCAACGTGACCTGTTTGTTTTAGTACTCCATCTTTATCTAAATAACCTGCAGCCATACCAATAGAGTAATTTTCATTAATAACATCACTTTTTCCAACTGTTATAGTCGGTTGACTAGTTACTCCTAGTTGCCCATTTACTGCTTTTGATGTAGTGCTACCTATATCTCTTACATTTAATATTCCTACATTTCCAACTCCAGCACTAAAGTCCATATCTGCTAGGTTAGTGATTTCTCCACTAGCATAAATACCATAGTTTTTATTACCAGTTGTTCTTAAAGGAGTTTTATTAGTAATAATTGCAGTTTTATCACTAGAATAAATAAATATACTATTGTTTCCTAATTTAGTTTCATCAGTAGAATTACTTTCTAAAACACTCTGAATAACAGGAGTTCCAGCAACTGGATCAGCGGGAATTTCTTTTGTTTCTAATACATAAGCAAAAGAATTGTCGCCTATAGTCATTTTAGCACCATTTATTAGATTAGTAGCAGAGTTTCCTGAAACAAAAATTCCTTTTGAATTATTTCCAACTTCTATTTCACCATCTGTCACATTAACATCACTAGGACTATCTACAACATTGGCTAATCCAAAAATTCCTACACTATTATTTCCTAACTTAATTTTACCAGTATCGTGCCAAATATATACTCCATATATACCATAGTTATTATCTCCACCAATAATATCTCCTGAATTAGATAAGTTGGAACCATAACCATCTTTTGAAATTTCAGTAAAAATTCCTATATTTGGATTATCTTTAGATACAGAACTTTTTAAATTTATTACTGCTCCAATATCACTTCCAATATCTGAAAAATGTGGATTAGTAGCTGTTCCAGCTGTAGCATATATTCCAACTCCACCTTGATCAGAGTTGATATTTATAGTATTCATATTATATACTTGACCACCAGTTGATAACATTCCTATAGCATTGTTTCCAGACATATTTATTACACCAAAATTATGTCCTCTATTAACTGGATTAGAGGTGTATGAATGATTATTAAGAAAATACACTCCAATAGCAGATTCACCATCCATATTAATGACACCAGTACTTTCATTTCTAAAGGATAGTGTAGAACCACCAGGGAGAGGATTACCATCAGGATCTATTCTACGAGTCATTGATAGGATTCCTATAGAACCCTTTCCACCCACATTAACAGTTCCAGCATTTGAAACTGCTGCACCATTTGAAGCATAAATACCAACAGAACTACCATTTACAAAGTTATTTTCTTTTTCAACATTAATAGTTGCACCTGAAGCAACATTAACTCTTCCACCATCTGCAAATAGCCCTACAGAACCAACACTCACTGCACCACTAGCTTTATCAGTTCTATCAACATTTACACTTGTATTAGTTTCTAAATTAATTTCATCTCCAACATAGTTTGCTAAACCTACTGCTGTTTGTTCACCAAGGTCAGCTATGTCACTACTACTCAATATAGCTCTGACATTGTTTCCTGATTTTAAATTTATTTTAGCTCTTTGCATTAAAAGGTGTCTTGTTAAAACATAGTCATTAGTACCTTCATTAGTAGGGTCAAGAGCTCTACTCTTATCATAGTCACTATCTATATTAAATGCACCTATACCATCTATAGTTGCTATCTTATAGTTTTTAGCTCCACTTGCACCATGTACTTCTGCTCCACCAAGATAACCACTGAAAAATGTTCCTGCTAAAGTAGAAAAATTTAAAGATGGAATATTTTTTAAGCTCATAATAGAAATATCATTTGAATGAGCATAAAACTTAGAATTTGCTAAATTTATTGTAAATGGATCTGACAATACTCCACTTCTTTCAAATCCAGTTGATTTACCATATAGATTAATCTTTGCATTTCTTACATCTATGTTTCCATTATTTTTTGTATATAGAGCATAGCCATTACCATCATAGTCAATAGTTGAGTATTTAGCCTGTACATTACTAGTAGCACCATCAGAAACAATAGCTGAGCCTCCATTTGTAACTTTCATATAAAGACCATCTGTCAATGAAGTTCCATTTGCAACTATTTGTCCACCTTGCTCTGCATAAAGTGCTAAACCTTGATTTGTAATAGTACCATCATCTTTTTTACCATCTATTTCTATTTTAGATTGGTTAGTTTGTACTGTTACAGGGCTTGTAACACTACTATTTTTAGCATAGATTGCTATATTTTTTCCTGTTGATTCAGGCTTTAATTTTATATCAAGTTTTCCATTTAAATCCACTTTTGTATTATCAGAGTAAATAGCTACTGTATCTCTTGTATCCATATTTATATCGCCATTTACTTTGACATAATTATTTGGAGAAGAAGCAAAAACTGCCATATTTCCTATACCATTTGCATTTCCTTTATCTCCAGCTAATGTTGATTTATTTACATTAATATTACCTGTATAGTCAATTTTTCCACCATTAGCATAAAGAGCTATATTATCTTCTCCACCTTTTAGTTCTATATTTCCATCAGTAGCTTTAACTTCACCATCTTTTGAGAAAATTCCTATAGATTTTTTAGCGAATTTTTCAATTTCTAGTTGTGGAACTTTTACATGTAACTCAGCAATAGGATTATTTAAATATATACCAACTATTTCTTCAGCTAAGTTTTCATCTCCACCAACTTTATTGTGATTAGCTTCTTTACTATTTGTTGCATTAAGAAGACTGTTTTCTGGAACATAAGCTGGTATTGTAGCATTATCTTTAGCTCCTATTACAAATCTAGCAGTATTTCTATCATTTTTTATTCCATCTCCACTGTTTTCTATATAAAGCCCAGTAGTATTATCACCTTGAAGATTTATAGGACTATTCATAATAAAATTAGACTTTTGAGATAGTTTTCCACGAGCATCTTTTGTTATAAATAGACCAACACTGTTTCTACCATATAGATTAGCTTCTCCATCATTTATAAAAGATACATCTCCACGAGCTAGAGTAGAACTTGCAGTGAAAACAGCAAGATATCCTTTTTCTCCATACATACTTATTTTACCAGTCTTATTATTAGCATATATATGTTGAGTACCTGTATAACCACTTCCTGTATCTGGGCCATAAAGGAAAATAGCATTCGAATGAGTTTTAGTATTTCCTTCTTCATAGTTCATACTAATAATATTTCCACGATTTTCTACAAGGTTAACTCTTCTTCCCATATTTCCAGCAAAAGTTGTTTGAACATATCTAATACCTGTACCACCTAATTCAACTGTACCTCTATTTACATGATATAGTTCTCCACCTTGATCATTTTTAAAATCAGTATCATCAGTATATTTTCTTATTTCATTGAATTCTTCTGTTGATATATGTCCATCTGCTTTCAATTTATCAAATTTATCTGTTGTATTACCTTCTGTTTCAAAGTGTATAAATATTTGCCCATCTATATTATTATTTTCATTTATCAAAGATAATTTTGAATCTTTTCCAAAATATGAATAAGGGATATCTTCAAGTGACATAAAGAATGTAGGTACATCACCAGCAAGGTCAATATTTTCAGGAGGTTCAACTCCTACATCAACGTTTACAGGTCTTACTTGTATTTGCCCTCTTTGATAGTTTTTAAGTTGAATTCTGTTTACAGTTCCGCCTCTTCTTTTTAGAACTTCTCCTTTTTCTACAGAAGTTTGATATAGATTTCCATCAGTATTTCCTATACCATTATTTGTATGCCAGTATGAATATCTACCAGCTACCCCGTTGATCCATCTTCCAGGGAAATCAGCAAAACCGCTTACTGTTATATTTGGAGCGTTAATAGTTGGAATAGAAGGAGTTCCTATTTCTCTAGCTTCAAAATAAGGTAATTTAAAAACATATGGTTCTTGATTCTTTCTAGTTGTTGTTTTATCTATAATAACTGGGGCAATTCTAGTAGTTACAGAAACTGAAGCATTTGGTTCTTCTACAATATTTAAGTCTGTACTTCCATAACGAGTACTTTTTAAATTTGGAATTGCTATATTTTTAGCTAGAGGATCAAGAGAATTAGCAGATTTATTTATTATAGCTCCTTCTGATACTTTGTCTCCTCTTCCTTTATATGCCCCATTCCAATTGTTGTACATATAGTTAGCCCCAAATTGCCAAGATGACCAAGGAGATTTTACTACTTGATCTCCTTGTTCCATAAGTTGAACTAATTCTAGTTTTAAACCTTGAACCTCTTTAGCATTTTCAGCTCTAGCATTATTTATTTTTTCTTGTAAATTTCCTATTGAATTTCTTAAGTTTCCCTTGCTTGTGTTTATTTCTTCTGTTGTAGGTGCATATGTTTCTTCTATATCAGATGCAATTTTAGAAAAAGTAGGTAAACTTGTGTTATTATCTGCACTAGCTAGTAAAATAGTATTTTCACTCTTTACTATTGAAACTTTATCCACTTTAGTTTTTGGTGTAACAAAAAAATTACTATACAAATCATTAGCCCCAAATTGTACATTTGCCCAAGAAGCTTTTAATTTTTGTGTAGCTTTTTCTTTTTTCTTAGTTTCTTTCACTTCTGCTTTTTCTTTTTTAGCATCAGTTAAAATATCCTTTTGTTTTTCTATTTCCTGTATCTTGTTATCTTCAGAAAATGCACTTGTTCCTTTCATTAAAAAAAGTACTGCAAGCCCAACTGAATATTTTACATTTTCATATCTTTTAGCAATAGAACGAAGATTTTTTTCCGTAGTTTGTAGGCTGTTATTTGTCATTTTTTCTCCCCTGAAATTTTATATTAATTAATGTTGTTGGTGTATCTAAATTGCCTTTAATTTTGCTTAAGTAAATAAATTTTGTTAGTTGTTTTATTATAACAAAAAATACCTATTTTGTCAATAGTACCAATGAATTTATGGTAAAATGAGCAGTGTTTCAATCTGAGGAAAAAAGGTTATTTTATTATAAAAAAAGAAGGCTGAGAAATCAGCCTTCAAAAAGTAATATTAATTTGCTGGTGTAAAAACTGCCTGTCCTTTTATAAAAAATGAAGCAATAAGGAAAATAAGAGGAAAAATCATAAGAAGAAGTGCAGCGATTCTCCTACTATCATATGCAAATTTTTTATCTTTATCATTTAGAATTTCATGATTTTTAGGATCTTCAATATCATATTTTATTATTATACTTTCTCCAGCCTTATATTTTGTTCTAGTATTTCCACCATGTTTATTTAGATATGTAATACAAGTTACATTTTCACTATCATGATATTTTTTATCTAAACTAGAGTTAAAAAATATAAAATTAGGTTTAACAATATACTTATGTTTGTTTACTTCATATTGATATATAGGATAAGTAGCAAACATTGCATTTTTTTCAGAGTTTAAAACTTCTATTATCTCTCCTTTAACTTCACCGTCATAACTACTAATATTATTTTGTTGTCCTCTTCGCATCATAATTCCAAATATTAAAAACATAATTGGAAAGATAGAAAAAAATGATGCAAAGATTGTAAGTAACATTCTATTGCTCATAGCTCCTGATGTCAATAATTCTACCATTTTATTCCCCCTTAATAAAATTATTTTTGTCTAATAAGATGTAATTCTCTAACATGTTTTCCAACTTCAGTATTT
>ERZ773031.1900-NODE-1900-length-10137-cov-52.825531_pt1 | contig 10137 bp, 6 predicted proteins | sample MGYA00511666_ERZ773031 | MGnify/ENA primary metagenome ERZ773031 (study PRJEB29015, sample SAMEA2738135) | human oral metagenome | biome: human oral; feature: human-associated habitat; material: saliva | place: China | collected 2250 ...
TAAAATATTTTTTAATTTATATATTTACAGTTTGTAATTATAGGTATACAATTAACTCATAAGTGCTGCTAAAGCACCTACTATAACACGTGTTATTTATAAGCTTTTACAAGAGGAATTCCTTATTTTATTACTGACTATTTATTAATCTTACAGAAAGGTTAAGATAATGTTGAATACAACGTGTGCAAATGTAAGTAATAACGAATTAATTTCTTGTAACCCAAATGCAATATATGGCGATGTAGATCACCATATATGTTGCTTGATCCCAATCTATATTGACGGCGGTGATTGTACCGCGTGTTACTATGTAGATGGTCGGCGTGAAATCATCCATAAATCCATTAAGATGGTATTAAGAGAAGTAGCGCACCACGAGGGAGTTCTAGCAAACGGCATTCAATCGTCGAGGCGGTCAAAGCCGATGTATACGGACCCTAGAACGATGAGTCCGAACATGACTTTTGCGAGCCTGAAATCGCGCAAACCCATCGGGCGTGATGTGGTATATGGTTTATTCAACGTTATCATTCCATTTCAATACCGCATTGAGCCAGGACCAGAACCACATACAACGTATATCATCATAGGAGACTTTGATCCTATACTCGTATTTCATTCCCCTGACCACGTGCAACGTAAACTACGCGATGCTTTGTTAGAACATCTAGATTATACGAAACGGATACTCGCCAAATTGAGTACCTGCGGGAATCCTTATGTGGTAGCTGAAATTTATGGTACCTCGAGAACGCTAGCGGGAGTATAGCAACACATATTTAGAGAGTCTGGGAGGGACGTAATATGAATTACGCAACAAAATTATGTATTGTTTCAATGGTTAGTGTATTTAGTGTATCTTCTATAGGCCTAGTGAAAGCCGCTGATACACCTATCGTTTCAACTGGTGGTGTGGCTTATAATATTGGCATACCAGGAGATTCTAAGTTTACTTATTCGGACAATGTATCCCTTGGTGGACAAGCGGGGACTACTAATGGCAATTCATATCTAAAACCTGGTGATCCTAATGCAACGGGAAATAATATTGCCATTGGCCGTATTTCTTTGAATGGCTCTAGTGGTGGTGGTAATGTTGCTTTGGGGGGCAAGACATTTTTAGAGGGGAAAGGTGACTATAATTTCCTCGGTAATTTTGCGGCAGGTTTCAAATCTACCATATCCAATACAATTGCTATTGGAGCTTTCGCTGGCTCCAATGCTACAGGTAATAAAAACGTGTGGCTTGGCAATGGACAAGGCGCTGGTAGTAATGGCAACAATACTGTGTTAATCGGATCTAATTCCACAGTTGATGGTAATTTTAATTATGGCGTAGGTCATAATGCTGTATTAAAGGGTGAAAGCAATGCTGTTGTTGGTGCGTATAATCATGTAACGGCAAATAATACCTATGTACTAGGCGATCATGTAACGACAACTTTAGATAAAGCAGTTGTGCTTGGCAGTTATTCCACTGCTGAAAGTAGTGATGTGGTGAGCACTCCAAGCTATACCTATGCAGGTGGCACCGTTAACTTTGCCGGTACTGCACCAATATCTACCGTATCCGTAGGTGCTACTGGTCAAGAACGGACCATCACACATGTAGCCGCTGGCCGTGTTAGTGCAGACTCTACGGATGCTATCAATGGTTCCCAATTATATGGTGCAAATCAACAAATCGATAATCTATATAACAAAATTAGCAACATTGGAAAAGAGGCCAATAAAGGCGATGCTCGTGCTGCGGCACTAGCTGCATTACATCCAATGCAATTTGATCCAGATAATCGAGTACAAGTGATGGGCGGTATTGGCCACTACAAAGATGCCAATGCGCTAGCCCTCGGTGTGGGGTATTATCCAAAGGAAAACTTGCTCCTCACAGCCGGTGCTACCGTTAATGACCACATCATGGCTAACCTTGGTGTATCCTATAAATTCGGTGAAAACAAAACGCTACAAAAAATCTCTCCTGCGTCCTATAATGCTCTCGAACAACGGGTTGATACATTGGAGGCTCAAAATAAAAAGTTACAAGAAACAGTAGATATGCTCGTACAAAAATTGAATAACAGATAATATTGAGATACTCAGATAGCTGTATAATATAAACAGATCATTCATAAAAACCTCAGTATATAAGCGGATAGTTAGTCCATTGCGATTAGCTATCCGTTTTTTATTATATTAATTATCTTATAAATCTGTTAATAAATTTAAGATAATTATAAACAAACTATTTACAAATATTTAAACTATGATAATATAATTCATGTAAACATCATGAATAAATGATGAGTGAGAGATCGTATTATGTATTTGTTTGTAAATGGAGAGGGAAGATTATGAACAAACGGAAACGCTTATTGGCGATATTGATTAATGGTATGTTGTTGTCTAGCTTATGTGTGGCTAGTGCAGCGGGTGTTACGGTAGGTGCTGGTAATGGTATTGCTTATGGGACAGGTAGTAGTGCCAACAATACACAAGATATTGCAGTGGGCAACAAAGCAAAGGTAGAGAATTATGTTGGTCAAAATGGCAGCGTAGCTATTGGTGCCAATGCGCATGTTGAAAATATGGCAGGTGGTGCAGAAGCAGCTGTGGGCATGGGGCAAACATCATATTCTGGTAGCTTTTGGTCCTCTGCTCGTGTACCGGCAGATCCATCTAAGGTAGTGGGTTCTGTTGCGATTGGTAATAACACATTTGCTCGTACAGGTAGTACCATGATTGGTTCCCATAACTACCGTGGTGCTATTGGCGATACTACGATAGATACAGATAATAATGGTACTCGTGGTGCCAGTTTAAACGTCTATGCAACAACAGTCGGTGCTAATAGCTTTAGCAATGGTGCTTTTACCACTACTACAGGTACATACAATGTCATTAGTTCCTCCTACACAGGTGGTCGTTTCTCAACACCTACTCAAAACTTTGGGGCTACCGTAAATGGTGCTTTCAATAGTATTGAATCTACAAGTGGTGGCTCCACGGCAGGTGTAGCAACGGCTATTACTGGCGTTGCCAACCGTGTAGCGAATTCCAATGGTGCTCTTGTATATGGTGCGGGTAATGAAATCACTAATTCTAGTGCTTCGTTCAGCACGCCTGGTGAAGGTGCTACGTCCGCGAAGGATTTTGCAGACAAATTAAAAACTGCTGTTACATCCTCTAATGGTGCTGGTGCTACCATGGCCTTCGGTGGCGGCAATAAGGCAGATTATACATTACGTACATCCCTGATTGGTGTAAACAATACCGTTACGGGCGTACGTGGTGACCAAAGCAAGGACAATTTAGCACTTGGCGTTGGCAATACAGCTACGAATGTGCAACATATGACGTCTATCGGTTCTAAGAACACCGTTTCTGATGCAAAGAATACGATTATCGTTGGCGATAACCGTACCGTAACAGGTGCTAATAATACCGTTATTATTGGCTCTAGCGACAATGGAACGACAACAGTAGTTCACGATGCAGTGGCCCTTGGTCATAACACAGACGTATCCACCGAAGGTGGTGTGGCACTTGGTAGTGGTTCTAAAGCGACAGTAGCGGCCGGTGCAGTTGGTTATGATATCCTTACTAACGCGCCATCTACCGATACATCTGCTACCTGGAAATCCACAGCATCTGCTGTGTCCGTTGGTGATGTAGCAAATGGCGTAACGCGTCAAATCACATCCGTTGCGGCTGGTACAAATGATACTGATGCGGTAAACGTGGCACAACTTAAACGATTACATGACATGATATCCGTGAATGCATACAATACTGTCAACGTTCAAGGGGATGTAACGAATCTTAAAAAAGATGTATCCCGCTTAGATAAACGCGTTAACAAGGCTGTAGCCGGTTCGGCTGCATTGGCGGCCCTTCATCCGCTCGACTTTGATCCAGATGCAAAATGGGACTTTGCGGCTGGCTATGGTCATTACCATAATGGCAATGCTGCTGCACTAGGCGCGTTCTATCGTCCTAATGAGGACGTTCAATTGAGCGTAGGTTCCACTGTGGGTAATGGGGAAACTGTTGTGAATGCAGGTCTTTCTGTGAAAGTCGGTGCTCATAGCAATGTATCTCGTTCTCGCGTGGCCATCGGTAAAGAAGTGCTAGAACTTAAGAAAACCGTAGCTCTTCAAAATGCACAAATCCAAAAATTGACAGCCCTCTTAAACGATGTGGCAGGTACGCATATGAAAGCAGACCGCACTACATTGTTCCCAGATGTGGCTAGCAACCATTGGGCATATGAAGCAGTGAGTGACCTATCCCGTCGTGGTTTAGTAGAAGGATACCCAGATGGTACATTTGGTGGTGATCGTTTGTTAACTCGCTACGAATTTGCAGAAATAGTATACCGTGCCCTTCAAAACGGCGTACAAGTAGATGAACAACTGGTAACAGAATTCAGCCCTGAAATGGCATTGTTCCGCGTTGACACAGTGGCTAAAAATAGCCAAGGACAACCGACAATTGAACGGGTTAGAGTGAATAAAAAATAATATGTAGAGAAAAAACCGATACGAACTCTAGCGATTAGTAGTAGTGTTTGTATCGGTTTTTTATTTGTGGTATTACAAAACGTAAATTAAAATAATAAATCGTAATATAAAATATCGTTTTTGCAATTTAATTGAATATAAATAGTTAGTGTGTTACACTTAGCATACTAGGAGGTAAGTATATGAACACTACCAAATATATTCGTTTAGCATCTATGACGATAGATAATATAAAGAATATTGAACACGGTCGTATCAATTTCATAAATACAAGAAAGGACTATAAATCGAGTCTATTAGGTATATATGGTCAAAATGGTTCCGGTAAAACGGCACTTATAGATGCGATCAGCATTTTAAAATTATTACTTACAGGCCAAAAATTGCCTTCTACAATTCGTGATTATATCAATATATCCTCTGCCTCTCATACGTGTGAATTAAATTTTGAATTGTTAATAGAGGATAATCATAAACATATTTTAGTAGATTATGAGGTGGAATTAGGCATTACCTCATCGATTGCTGGTGAAAGTAATATAACGGATGATACCAGAGATGGAGAACATCGTATTTGTATTACAAAAGAGCGCTTACAATATAAGTTTGAAAGTGTAGAAACCAATATTAGAAAAAGTGTTTTAATTGACACGAATGTACCGGCTAAGCAAATCTTTAAACCTAAATCAAAATTAGATTTACTAGTTGGTCGTGATATTGATGATATTACAGATCTAATCGTAAATAAAAAACAAGCGAATGCGGAATCGCGATCCTTTATTTTCTCTCCTGAGTTTATGAAACGACTTCATAGTCGTAATGAAGTGATGGAATCAAATCAAGATTTTGCATTAGTATATTCGATTTTGACAGACTTAGTGAAGTATGGAAATCATGATTTATTTGTAGTAACAACGGAACATAGTGGCTTAATTAGTCTCGATGCACTACCATTAGAGATTAACTATCGGGCTGATACGAGACATATTGTAGGTACGATTGGATTATCCTTAAATCAACCTAATGTATTTCCTATAGCCGTTGTACAAGATATTAGAGATAGTATAGCTATGATGAATTTGGTATTAACCCAAATTGTACCAGGATTAACTATAGGTGTAGAAACACTAGGTAAGGAAAAATTGCAGGATAATCAAGACGGAGAGCGATTTGAGTTAGTATCCTATAAATCAAATACATATATTCCGTTAAAATATGAATCTGAAGGGATACGTAAAATTATTTCTGTATTAGGCCTATTAATTTCTGTCTATAATAGAAAATCTATTACTGTTGCTATAGATGAGCTAGACTCGGGTATCTTTGAATATCTGCTTGGTGAGATTTTACGAATCATTTCAGAGAAAGGCGAAGGCCAATTAATATTTACATCTCATAACCTAAGACCTTTAGAAACACTTGATAAAGGCTGTATTGCTTTTACCACAACTAATCCTAGCAATCGATATACGCGAATGGTTAATGTAAAGACAAGCAATAACTTACGCGACTTTTATTATAGAGATATCATGCTTGGTGAACAGAACGAAGAACTATATAAATCGACAAATAATGCTGAAATTTCTTATGCTTTTAGGAAAGCTGGTGCATATAAATGGCACGACGAAAAATAGTGCTTGTTATTGTTGAAGGACCTTCTGATGCGGATTCATTAGAATTATATTTCTCTAAATTTTTTGATAGTAATACTGTACATATGAAAATTATGTACGGTGATATTACCTCTAAAAGAGGAATAAACCAGTCGAATATTAAGGCTCGATTAGGTAATGAAATTAAGGTATATGCTGAAAATAATCATTTTAAAGCTGCGGATGTTCAGCAAATTATACATTTAGTTGATATGGATGGAGCTTTTGTTGATGACTCGGTCATTATTGAGGATGAGACAAAAGATAAATTTGTATATACATTAGAGTCTGTTATAGTCCCAAATCGACAAGTTGTTATCGAGCGAAATGAGCATAAGCGTGAGAATTTGAATATCTTAAGTTCAAGGACCTCTGTAATGTGGAATAATATTCCTTATAAAATATATTATATGTCTTGTAACCTGGATCATGTGTTACATGATAAGCCCAATGCTACTGATGAGGAGAAAAAGGCTAACTCATTGGATTTTACCGAAAGGTATTATGATGATATAAATGCGTTTATTAAATTTATAAGTGAGTCTACATTTTCTCAATGTACAGATTATAAAGAATCATGGGATTATATAAAACAAGATAAGCATTCGTTGGAGCGTAATTCTAACTTAGGATTATGTTTTGTATAGGATAGATTAATGGATAGTATAAAAAGGAGCTGTTTTGTTACAGCTCCTTTTTCGTATTCAAATTATTTCTCAAAATACCCTAACATTTCAATGTGTGTCAACACTTCGTCCATGTATTGTTCGGTCGGTACAACATAGTTATAGCCGTCCTTAGTGGTACGGTTAACAGTTAGGTTTTCGTCGAGGTTGGCGATTAAATCGGCCCGAGAGATTGGTTTAGCCAATTGTTTCATCACATATAATAGGCCATTGTCGACGTCCCCGTCCACTTGGTTGTACATGTTACCAGGTGTGAGGTATTGGCTGCCGCCTTTTTCCACAATGGTTTCGATGTATTTAATAAAGCGCTCTGGGATGTAGCTTTCATTTTCAACAAACGGCGTGCGAGGATAGGAAGAACCGTAAATGTTGAGGTTGTCCGTTACGATGAGTAGGAACAGACGTTGATATAATACATCGCCATCGATGACATAGCCCGGATAGTGGGAACTAATATAGTTGACGATATCCTGAACGGTGAATTCCTTGAACGTATCCATCAACACCTTGATAGCGATGTGAACAGTATTCGTCCAGTCCTCAGGAACGCCCTTCACATTTCTAGACGGCGCCATAAAGTACAGGTTGTTCAAGATATCTTGGGTTACCGTTTCGTCGTGGTTGATCTTGTCCTCGTTGGATAGTTTCGTCAATAGGCTCATGCGGAATTGCGTGTCGTACACGTAATCGTAGAACTGTTCCTTGTCGATATAATTGCCGTTGGATAGGGTGGAAATGTTTTTTTCCACGTCTCCTGAAAGCCAGGTAATGAAGGATCGTTGTAATGATTCGTCACCTATATAGGCACAGCCGCGTTGACGAGCTCGTTCGATGAAATCGGATACATACACTGGATCATTGTAGGTTTCCAAGTACTCGTGTGCTACGTAATAATCGTTAGATTGTAACACCCGATTGATGTTATTAATTTTGTAATTGGATTGGGCCCGAGAACGATCGTCGCTGTTCATCGTTTCCGCTACAAGCTTTAACACACTCTTCGTATACAACGTGCGTTCTAATAAACCCTCATCTTCCGCCCGTTTATCCGCGTACAACATAATGTCGCGCAATTGCTCTAAGCGTTTCCAGCCAGGGTACGTATTGTACGATACATAAGCGATGCCGCGGCTCGATAAATTCTCGCTACAAATATCGAGAATTTTGTCTTTCACCATGTCCGGTACCCAAGACCAGATACCATGAACGATGATGTAATCGAAGGTGCCGAAATTCGTATCCACGTCCATAATGTTTTTTTCGAGCAGCGTCACGTTCTTAAGGCCGATGGATTCGATGATCTCCCTGCCGTGTTCCACTTGTACGCCGGATAAATCGATGCCTGTGAAAGTCGCCGTAGGGTAGTACATCGCTTGTGGGATGATATTACCGCCGCAGGATGCGCCAAGCTCTAATACGCGCGCCTTGCTCGGCGCCACCGGATCAAGTCCATAAATCTTAGCCTTAGCATACAAATTATTAATATTCGTGCTAGAAAATGGCTTTGAAATATAAAGGAACGTATCATAGGACGCCTTTAAATCGTTGATGCCCTTTTCTACATCCGTAGGCACGTCCATAGTATGCGTTGCCGTATCCGTTGCATCCGGTTTAGATACGACATTCTTGTTTGTTGCCGTTTCAGCAGAGGCTGATGCGGCCTTATTTTTTTTAGTTTCTTTTTTCATAATTAACCCCTTTGTTCTACACTCCCTCATGTATTACTGTAGATTAGTATATCATACTACATTGCTTTATGGTGAAAGTTTATATCCCTATATATATAACTATATATAGCAAATGACATGGATCATAGGGACGGCATTTTATAGATATAAATAGAGACAACAGAGAAATTTTAAATTTAACTATTATATCTTTACTATCGCACTTATATTCATGAATATCTCATTCATGCTTTGCGAGGTATATTTGATTAGTTTTGCTAATTTAAACACTTATTTTTCTTGATAGGTAATGCTTTTTATATCCTTATTTAACATGATTTAATAGCATTTTACAATATATCGAAAAAACTTGTAGTGCATAAACATATTAACATCATATTTATGAAGAAATCATGATTGTTAATAATTATGTAAGCAAATAAATCGAAAATGATTAATATATGTTTACTGAAATTGAAAAAAATCGTACAAAAATGTGTAAAAAATACACCATTTCTTAACAAAAATTAAAAAAATAAACATTTTTCCAAGTTTATGAGAAAAAAATGAGAGAAAATGTTTTACAAAAAGAAAATTTTTTGTTATAGTATGTACATGAAGTAAGATGAATGAAAAGTGAAGCATGCAAAAATGTTCTTCATACAATGATTTTTATTTCTATTGAATAGGGATTAATTAAGGATTATAAGTGTCTTAAAGAAAGAGAAAAAGAAAGGGGTTCATAGAAATATGAATAAGATCTTTAAAGTTGTTTGGAGCAAAACAAAAGAATGCTACGTTGTAGTATCTGAAGTAGCGAAAAACAATGGTGGTAAGAAAAAAGTTTTAGCTAGCGTATTGGCTGGCTTGGCTATGGTTGGTGCAGGGGCTGCTGGTACACCGGTACAAGCGGGAGGCTATTATGGTAATAGTGCAGTCAATATTGCTCCTGATAATTTAGCTGGCAGTAATTATGCGAATGCAGTTTCTAAAAATTCAGTAGTTGTTGGTTATCAAAATAATTCCACAGGTGGCCCTAACAATGAAAGTGGGAAAATAATTTATGGTGCTAATAATACAGCAAACCGTGAATCATCTTTAGCCGTTGGTAATCAAAATACTGCAAGTAATAAGTCTACAAGTGCTATCGGTGTTGGCAATACAGCATCTGGTGAAGCTTCTGTAGCATTAGGTAATGCTAATACTGCATCCGGGGATCGTTCTATTGCGATTGGTTCTGGTGCTGAAGCAACAAAAGCTGGTACTGTTGCAGTTGGTAGAAAAGCCTTAGCGACAGATGGTCAAGCTGTTGCAATTGGTGAAGAGGCTGAAGCTTCGGGTCCAAGCTCCGTAGCTGTTGGTTATAAAAATCAATCTACAAAATCTGTTGCAGTAGGTTTTGGTGTTAATAATAAAGTGTATGGTGAAAAATCCACTGCAGTTGGTTCTAGTAATACAATTGCAGCAAATGCAAATGAAGCAACTGTAATTGGTCGTACGAACCAAGTTAATAGAGCTGGTTCCTTTGTTGGTGGTTTCTCCAACGTTACCAACGGTGAACGTAACGTAGCAGTTGGTAGTGAGAATACAACTACTGGTGAAGATAGCA
>ERZ773031.1914-NODE-1914-length-10103-cov-3.219546_pt1 | contig 10103 bp, 7 predicted proteins | sample MGYA00511666_ERZ773031 | MGnify/ENA primary metagenome ERZ773031 (study PRJEB29015, sample SAMEA2738135) | human oral metagenome | biome: human oral; feature: human-associated habitat; material: saliva | place: China | collected 2250 ...
TGGGCTTATGAGGGTGAACCTTTTGCGCTGAATATGATCGACACCCCCGGACACGTCGACTTCACCTACGAGGTTTCGCGATCCCTGGCCGCATGTGAAGGTGCGGTTCTCCTTGTTGACGCCGCACAGGGGATTGAGGCCCAGACTCTGGCAAATCTCTACCTAGCCATGGAAAATGAACTCACGATCATCCCAGTGCTGAACAAGATTGACCTTCCCGGAGCTCAGCCTGAAAAGTACGCCCAGGAAATTGGTCAGCTCATTGGCGTCGACCCCGACGAAGTTCTGCGAGTTTCAGGCAAAACAGGTGAAGGTGTTCCCGCCCTTCTTGATGAGATCGTCCGGCAGATTCCCTCGCCTTCGGGCAACCCCGACGCCCCGACCCGAGCGATGATTTTCGACTCTGTCTACGACACCTATCGAGGTGTTGTTACCTATGTCCGAGTTGTCGATGGCATGCTCTCCACCCGCGAGCGCGTCCGAATGATGTCGACGGGCGCGACCCACGAGCTTCTTGAGATTGGTGTTATTTCACCAGAACCAACGCCCTCGCAAGGAATTGGTGCAGGTGAAGTTGGCTACCTCATCACCGGTGTGAAAGATGTTCGCCAATCCCGTGTTGGTGACACCATGACTTCCGCAGTTCGAGGCGCCGAGAAACCGCTGGCCGGTTACCGTGATCCACGGCCCATGGTTTTCTCGGGCATCTACCCGGTCGATGGATCGGATTTCCCGGATCTGCGAGACGCGCTTGAGCGCCTTCAGCTCAATGACGCGGCGCTCACCTTCGAACCCGAATCCAGTGCGGCACTGGGCTTTGGCTTCCGATGCGGCTTCCTGGGCCTTCTCCATCTTGAGATTGTTCGCGAACGCTTAGAACGTGAATTCAAGCTGGACCTGATTGCCACAGCACCGAACGTTGTCTACAAGGTCGTTGCTGAAGATGGGACCGAAATCCAGGTCGATAACCCCTCTGAATTCCCCGAGGGGAAGATCTCTGAGGTCCGCGAACCTGTCGTGAACGCGACAATCCTGACTCCGACTGAATTCACGGGCACGATTATGGAGCTGTGCCAAGATCGCCGTGGAACCATGCGAGGAATGGACTACCTTTCTGAGGACCGCGTTGAGTTGCACTATCAGCTGCCCTTGGCAGAGATCGTCTTCGATTTCTTCGATCACCTGAAGTCACGCACTCGCGGTTACGCATCGTTGGACTACCACGAAAGCGGCGAGCAGGTTGCTGACCTGGTGAAGGTCGACATTTTGCTCAACGGTGACCGCGTGGATGCCTTCAGTGCGATTGTCCACAAGGACCAGGCCTATGCCTACGGTCTGCGGATGACGAAGCGCTTGAAGGAACTGATCCCTCGTCAACAGTTCGAAATTCCCGTCCAAGCTGCAGTGGGTGCGCGCGTTATTGCCCGCGAGAACATCAAGGCTCTTCGCAAGGACATGCTTGCCAAGTGCTACGGCGGCGATATCACCCGTAAGCGCAAGCTGCTGGAGAAGCAGAAGGAAGGCAAGAAGCGTATGAAGTCGATCGGGCGCGTGGACGTGCCCCAAGAGGCCTTCATCGCTGCATTGACCTCTGACGTGCCCACCGGAAAGAAATGATCGTGGCAGAGGATAACGAGGCCGCGGGCGGGGCAGCAGTGCAGGCTGCAGATATCGCTCAGTCTGCTGGCGTCAACACGCGCAATGGTCGTCGACCGGGAGACGCGCCCGAGGGTACCGTCTTCATGAGCCGGACCAAATCCTTCACTCGGCGCAGTCGTGAGCTTCCTCCAAACCTTGCGCGGACGTGGGATGCGCACGCCGAACGCTACGTCATTGAGCCCCGCCGAGGCATTGGCTACACGACCGTTGCCGAGGATTTTCGGCTAGACCCCGTTGAACTATTTGGTCGTAGCGCTCCGCTGACTTTGGAGATCGGCTCGGGAACGGGCGAACAGATCGTTGCCGCGGCCGCTGCTCATCCCGATCGTGATTATCTTGCGCTTGAAGTGTGGGTTCCCGGGATCGCGAAGTTAGTTTCAAAGGCTGCAGAAGCCGGCGTCGACAATATTCGAGTTCTCGAGGCCGATGTTGCGCAGGCGCTCCCGATCATGCTGGGGGATGCCTGCCTTGACGAGGTCTGGACCTTCTTCCCTGACCCGTGGAGGAAAGCGCGCCACCGCAAGCGCCGCCTCGTCAGCGATGCCTTCGCACTCCAAGTTGCCCGAGTGCTCCGCGATGGGGGAGTGTGGCGTCTTGCGACCGACTGGGATGACTACGCCTGGCAAATGCGTGATGTCATCGAAGCCTGCCCACTTTTTGAGAATCCTCATGTGGGGCAAAGGCCTGATTCAGAAGATCCTGAACCCCAGCGCGGCGGATTTGCTCCCCGCTACGAGGGGCGAGTCGTCACCCATTTTGAAACCCGAGGTATTGACGCGGGGCGCAGGGCTCATGACATCGTCGGAGTTCGCGTGCCTCGGAAATGATGGCGATCGGACCCCAAATTGTTGTGCGCTCACCATCCTTTTCTCCCATGTCACAAAGAGATTCGCGCGACATTCTGGGTGTCAACATTTCACGTGGTTGACAAAGTTTTATATGCTGTCTGATGCATTGAGCTTTCACCTTGCGTGAAACGCCGGCTTCCTCTTCGCGATAGGCGGATCTGCGAAGAGTGGAGATGCGTTCTCTCGAGAACGCGCGGGGCGGGGCTTCCTCGATGAACCGAGAATCCCCCGCCTCGGTCCGCAACGTGTGCCCGCTTCCCCGAAAGAGGAAGCGGGCACGGTCGTATTCTTTTCGAGTTGTGCCCGCTGCCCGGGGGGAATCTGTACGCTAGGTGATTTCCGTCGCGAACTGTGAAAACATTGCTGATGGGTGTGTACGGTCACAACGAAGAAAGAGCTTGCCGTGAAACAGGGTGCTTACGCGCGATTTTTCCAGCGTAGGTTCATGTGGATCCTCATCATTCTCAGCGCTTTCATCCTTCTTGCCGGATCTTTGCGAGGAGGCATCACCGCGCTGCCTCCGATCATTGACGTTGTTCGAAAAGAACTGGGACTTTCTGCAGCCGAGGCCGGCTTGGTCACTTCTATCCCGGTCTTCTGCTTCGGCTTCTTCACCCCGCTGACCTCGATTGTCCTTCGCCGTGTCGCACTTAACCACGCTGTGTCACTTGGATTAGCGATCGTCATCGTCGGTGCGATCGTGCGCTCCCTGGGATACAGCTCAACCCTTTTTTTGGGGACTTTCCTGATTGGCCTTGGAACAACGGCGGGAAACCTTGTGATCACCATGCTGATCAGCAGGGACTTTCGTCATCGTGCTGGGATCATGACTGCCATTTACTCCACGATGATCGATGTGATGATCGCGGCCTCGACGGCTTTTACCTTTCCCCTAGTTGCCTATATCGGTTGGCAAGGTGCTGCTGGCGTATGGGGAGTTGGTCCAGCTCTACTTGCCCTAGCGGCCTGCTTAATCGTCTATCCCCTCAAACACCCAGGAATCCGGCCGTTTCTGGCACGCAAGGCAGGTTGGAAGCTTCGCTCAGACGATGCGCTCGTCACCACTGAAGCAACTACGGCCTCGGAAATCTATCGCTGGCCGATCGCTTGGCTCATGGCGTTTTCTTTCGCAATCAATACTTTCTGCTATTTCGGTGTTGCTGCATGGTTGCCGCGAATCCTGGCAGAAATGCTGCAGATGAACAGTACCGATGCCGGATTTGCCGCCTCGATCTACCACGTCATTGGAGTCATCGCCCCACTGACAATGATGGCCGTCCAGCGACTAATCCGTGGCCAAACCTCGACAATCCTGGGGATAGTCTCTTGTGCATGGCTTCTCATGCCCCTTGGGATGCTCCTGTTTCCCTCCTTGTGGGTTGTGTGGAGCGCCTGCGGGGGACTGGGTCAAGGTGCATTCTTCTCAATTACCTTTACGCTGGTTATTGAACGCACGGCCACTACGGCGCAGACACGAACGCTTTCGGCGCTCGTCCAAAGCCTTGGTTATGGTCTTGGTGCGTTGGGGCCGTGGGCTATTGGGCGCATGTTCGATCTGACAGCGAGCTGGTTTTGGCCCTTCATCGTGTTGACGATACTGACAGGAAGCCTTGTTGTGATTTCTCAAGTTGTTGCCCGCTCGACCTCCAGGCCGCACTCGCGATGAGCCCAGCACAGCCCGACGGTCAGCCCTGGGATCTACACGGCGTACTTCTTCCGCAGCTCGCCGAAGCGAGCGCTCATCGCCCATTGTCGATCTATGTCCATGTCCCTTTTTGTCAGGTGCGCTGTGGATATTGCGACTTCAACACCTACACGGTGGGTTTCGGTCCCGGTGCAGACCGGGTGAGCTACGACTCCAGCGCGCTCGCGGAAATGCGCCTAGCTGCGCGAATTCTCAGCGATGCTCAGATGCCTGCGCGCCCGGCCTCGAGCGTTTTCTTTGGAGGGGGAACCCCCACCCTTCTTGATCCAGCCGCCTTGGCTCGCCTGCTTGAGGGCATTCGCCCAAACTTTGGGATTGCTCCCGGTGCAGAAGTCACGGTGGAAGCCAATCCCGAAAGCGTTGACGAGGCCGTTCTTGAAAGTCTGCGTGAGGCCGGGTTTACCCGCGTGTCATTTGGCATGCAATCCGCTGTCCCCACGGTTTTGCGCACGCTGGACCGTCGCCATGATCCAGCAAAACTGCCCGGACTTGTTGTGGCTGCTCGTCAGCTAGGTTTAGATGTCTCTGTTGATCTCATTTACGGTGCCCCGGGTGAAAGTCTGCAGGATTGGGAGGTTTCTCTTCGTGAGGCCATCGCGATGGAACCGGATCACATCAGTGCGTACGCGCTGGTCATTGAAGAGGGAACCAAGATGGGAATGCAGGTAGCTCACGGAGAGCTGCCCATGCCAGACCCTGACGATGAGGCCTCCAAATATGAAATTGCCGATCGTCTGCTGGGCGAAGCCGGATACGCCTGGTATGAAATCTCTAATTTTGCCCGGCGAGAATCGGGAGAAGAAGGCTGCCCATCGACTCAGCTTCGTCATGCCTCGAGGCACAACCTTGCCTATTGGCGTGATTGGGATTGGTGGGGGTTCGGACCCGGAGCCCACTCTCATGTCGGTCGCTATCGCTGGTGGAATGTCAAGCATCCCTCCGCTTATGCGCAGCGCGTTACTCAGGGGCTTTCCCCTGCGCAGGCGGGTGAAATTCTTGATGCGCAAACGCGAGAAATGGAACGTGTTCTGCTTGCCGTTCGCACCAGTGAAGGGGTGGAAGCGCCTCACGCTGGAGTCGAGCGGGACACTTTCCTCCAAGCTCTCCCGACTTTGGCCTCGGAAGGGCTGATCGAGGCAGCACCCGCCGCCCAAGGACGCGCGATCGTGACCCTTCAGGGACGCCTATTGGTGGATTATGTAACCCGCTGCCTCTTGGGTTACTGAGTCCCATCGCTTACTGAGTCCCCTGGGTTACTGAGCCTTCGCGGCTACTCAGTTAGGAGTCGCACAACTTCTCTGCATCCGAGTGTTGAAGCCTGCCTTGAGCACTCACACTCATAGTGTTGTGCGGTGACTTCAGATATGTACGGGACAAATATCTTTGAATTCGACCCGCACCGCGATGGGCCGGGTGCTCGGCGACCGCGTTCGGTGGAGGTACCCATCGAGTACGGCATGGTGCTTGAGGATATTTCCAGCGGATGGGTTGGCGCGGTCACTCGCGTCGAAAAATCCGGGGGAGTACACCTGGTTGAGCTTGAAGACCGTCGAGGCCGGAAGCGTTCTTTCCCCCTGGGAGGCGGGTTTTGGCTGGAGGGTAAGCCGATTATTGCGCTCCCTCCGAAGGCTGCTCCCGCTCAAAAAGCTCCTGCGCTCACCACTGCTGGTGGTCGTGCGCTGACGAATTCGGGGTCGATCGCACCTGAGAAGCGCGTGGCTCGGGTTGCCAGGCAATCGCGCATCTGGGTTGAGGGCCGTCACGATGCGGAACTGATCCAGCACGTGTGGGGCGAGGATCTGGCCGATGTCGGCGTTGCCGTCCAGCTTCTAGAAGGTGTGGACCACTTAGAGGAAATCCTTGAGGTTTTTGGACCCACGAAGACCGTCCGTGCAGGAGTCCTGGTTGATCACCTGGTCCCGGGCTCCAAGGAATCGCGCATTGCCGAGGTCGTATCTACCCGTTGGAAAGACGCGGTGTTGGTGGTCGGGCACCCCTTCGTCGATATTTGGCAAGCTGTGAAGCCACAGCGCCTGGGGCTCCAGGCATGGCCGGATGTTCCCAGAGGGATCGATATTAAGCACGGAACCTTGGAATACTTGGGGTGGCCTCACGCAAACCAGGCGGATATTGCTCAGGGCTGGAAGCGGATCTTGTCAACCGTTCGTAACTACAAGGATCTTGAACCGGCACTTTTGGGTCGGGTGGAAGAACTCATTGATTTTGTGACGCAACCGGGTTTGGAATAACTCGGTGGAAAGTGTTGATGAGGGGACGAAAAAGGTAATCCCGCGGTAAACTGGCACTCAGATAGTGTGAGTGCCAAATGAGGGAGGATGAATGAACGACCGTCGTCTGGACGTTCTGCGTGCCATCGTGTCCCAGTATGTCCACACACGCGAACCCGTTGGATCTAAAGCGATCGCGCAATCTCAAGACCTCGGGGTATCTTCGGCCACTATTCGTAACGATATGGCCGTCCTTGAAGAAGCCGGGCTGATCTACCAACCTCATACCAGTGCGGGACGTGTTCCGACTGATAAGGGCTATCGCGCTTTCGTTGATCAGCTGTCAACTCTCAAGCCGATGAGTCCTGCAGAACGTCAAGCTGTCGAAAAGTTCTTGGCACACGCGCAGGACTTAGACGATGTCGTCATGAATACCGTGCGCTTGCTTGCTCAAGTGACGCACCAGGTGGCGCTGATTGAATACCCGGTTCATGCGCGCTCGACGCTCAGCCGAATTGAATGCGTTGACCTGTCAGATCAACGGTTGCTGGTTGTTGTTATTACCCAGCAGGGCAAGGTCTTTGAACGCCTGCGTGAGATGCCTCAAGACATCACTCAAGATGATCTTTTGGCTGTCCGAGCGGTTCTTAATGCTGCTTACCAGGGAATGAGTGCTGCTCAGGTGCGTGCGCATTGTGAGGCGCTCTCTCAGACACTTCCCCCGACGCTGCTTGCATTTGCAACAGAGATGAGTGACACCGTCGCGACATTGCTTCAAGGGGAACCCTCCTCGCGCATCGCAATGGCAGGAATGTCGAATCTTGCGCGCAGCGGTGTTGATTTCCACGATATTGCACCGGTCTTGGATGCTTTGGAAGAGCAGGTTGTCCTTCTTCGTCTTTTTGCTGAGATGGATGAAGGCAACGGCGATGTTCACGTGTCTATCGGCTCTGAAAACGGCCACGATGCTTTCGTTGAAACCTCTCTTGTCTCCGGAACCTACGCTTCCGGGGAAAACTCCGCGCACCTCGGGGTTCTTGGCCCCACGCGCATGGACTACGCCTCGACAATGTCCACGGTCCGCGCCGTGGCCTCGTACCTCTCTAAATTCCTGAATTCCACACACTGAACGGGTTACAAAAGGACATTCGTGAACGACGATTACTACGCAATCCTTGGAGTCTCTCGCGACGCTGACCAGAGCGAGATTAAGAAGGCCTATCGCAAGAAGGCCCGCGAAACTCACCCCGATTACGGCGGGGATGAGGAGGCTTTCAAGGCCGTGTCGGTTGCCTATGAAACCCTCTCCGACCCAGAAAAACGCCGCATGTACGACATCGGTGGTCCCGATGCTGCGCGTGGTGGAGGCTACGGTGCGGAGTCTTTCGATTTCGGTGACATTCTGACGACAATGTTCGGCGGCGCCTTTGGCGGAGGCTTTGGCGGGAACCAAGGACCTGCATCGCGAACTCGCCAAGGACGCGACCAGCTCACCCAGGTTGCAATCACCTTGAAGGACGCCGCTTTTGGTGCTCACCAGCAGATTTCGCTCAACACCTATGTGACCTGCGAAGTGTGTCACGGGGCTATGTGTGAGCCGGGAACCGAAGCGGTGACCTGCACGACCTGTAAGGGGCAGGGATACTCGATCCAGCAGCAGCGCACCATGCTGGGAACCATGCAAACTCAGGTTCCCTGCCCAAGCTGTCAGGGTTATGGAACCGTCATTGAACACCCCTGTCACGAATGCTCCGGTCAGGGACGCGTTCGTGCACATCGCAACTTGACCATTGATATCCCCGCCGGCGCGGGTGATGGAATGCGCCTGCGTCTTGCCGGACAGGGCGAGGCCGGTCCCGGCGGCGGTCCCAACGGCGATCTCTACGTCGATATTGTCGAGAAGCGCGATCCTACTTTCTCGCGTCAGGGTGACGACCTGTACATGACAGTGACCGTTCCCATGACCGCAGCTGCCTTGGGAAGCACTTTTGAGCTGGAGACCTTGGATGGAGCCCAGTCCGTGACCATTCAGCCCGGTACGCAGCCCGGTGATGAGGTGCGCTTGGATGGACTGGGTGTTGGTCACCTCCAACGCCCCGGTCGCGGAGACCTTCACGTCGCAATTAACGTCGAAATCCCGCGCAAACTTGATGACCGCTCACGCGAGCTCCTTGAAGAGCTCTCCCAGGTTCGCGGAGAAGAAAGCGTCCGTCCTGAAAAGCGCGGATCCTCCTTCTTCGACAAGCTTCGTGAAACCTTCGGCGCCTAGTTAAGGACATCACCTGTATGACGCTTCCGGTTTTCATCGCTCCCGACGCGGACGCATTGAGTGCCTGCGCACGGGGAGATTCCTACGTTTTAGAGGGGGATGAAGGATTTCACGCGGCAACCGTTCGACGGATCGATGTCGGAGCCTTGCTTGATGTCGTTGACGGGATGGGGCTTCGCGCCCGCTGCACGGTTATTGACCGTGCAAAAAAGGCCCTGACTCTGCGCATTGACCACCTTGAACGTGAGGATCAGCCTGAGGTTGAGCTGCTGTTGATCCAAGCCCTCTCGACGGGTGGACGCGATGAAATGGCCATCGAAATGGCAACGGAAGTTGGCGTTGACGCAGTAATGCCGTGGCAGGCAAATCGCAGTGAGGTCCGCTGGAAGGGCGAAAAAGCCGCGAAGGGCATGCGAAAGTGGGAATCCACCTTGCGATCAGCGACAAAACAATCGCGGCGCGCATTTATCCCACGCCTTGAAGAAGCCCATTCGTCTGCTGCCTTAGCACAATGGATTGCGCAGACCACTCAAGATGGCGCTTGGGTTCTGGTCTGTCACGAGAGTGCCGATCAGCGCCTGAGCGAGCTCCTTACTCAGCTGCGCGGGCTGAGTGCTCGCGCCTCGTCCGCCTCGTCGGCCTCGTCCGCCGAGACCCAGCCTTCTTGTCCTCCCAAGATTGCCGTCATCGTTGGCCCTGAAGGTGGGGTTGACCCCGATGAGCTTTCTCTTTTCGAGGCCGCGGGAGCGAGAATCTGCCTGCTGGGAAATACCGTCCTTCGCGCTTCAAGCGCCGGACCCGTTGCGCTTTCACTGATCAGCGACGCTATTGGGAGATGGTGACATGGACGCCAAACGAATCGATATTCCCCGCGGCGTGGATCCGGTCGTACTTTTTGGAACGTCAGACCGTGTTTTGCGAGCTCTTGAAAACGGCTTCCCCCAGGTTCGCTTCACCTTACTTGGCCGTACCTTGTCCATGATTGGACCCGAAGGAATTGTGGATATGGCCGCTCAGCTGGTCGAAGAGCTGATTGAACTTGCTCGAGATGGGCATTCTCTTGACGCTGACGGCGTTGAACAGGCAATTGCTCTGCTCATGACGGCGAGCTCCACGGATGAACGCCCCCAAGAAATTTTGCGCTCGCGGGGACGGTCCATTCGACCGCAATCTGCCGGGCAAAAAGCATATGTTGAAGCGATTCAGCGATCGACTGTCGTCTTTGGGTTGGGACCTGCCGGCACCGGAAAAACCTACCTTGCGATGGCCCAAGCTGTATCCTCCCTGCTTTCCGGACAGGTGCGCCGAATCGTCTTGACCCGCCCTGCGGTTGAAGCGGGAGAAAATCTTGGTTTCCTTCCGGGCACGCTCACGGACAAGATCGATCCCTATTT
>ERZ773031.1917-NODE-1917-length-10089-cov-16.848216_pt1 | contig 10089 bp, 6 predicted proteins | sample MGYA00511666_ERZ773031 | MGnify/ENA primary metagenome ERZ773031 (study PRJEB29015, sample SAMEA2738135) | human oral metagenome | biome: human oral; feature: human-associated habitat; material: saliva | place: China | collected 2250 ...
GTGGTAGGATTATGCCTTTTTTTCGCTAATGTTAGTACGGCATATACCTAATTAAGCTATCTTTGTACCGTGCAGCGCGTGAAGAGGTGCGTCCCGACACAGCTATGGGGTGCTCCAATGCTATGCACGATGGCAATATATCTCCACAAGAAGGCAATAACATAGAATCAATTAAATAGCAACTTTATGTCGTGGTTAATTAAATCTTCGATCGGGCGTAAGCTGGTCATGAGCATCTCAGGCCTCGCGCTTATCCTGTTCCTGACCTTCCACATGTCGATGAACCTTGTGGCGCTCTTCTCTGAAGAAGCCTACAACGCCGTGTGTGAGTTCCTCGGAGCTAACTGGTATGCCCTGGTCGCCTCGATGGGGCTGGCTGTCCTCTTCATCGTCCACATCGTCTATGCCTTCATCCTGACGCTTCAGAATCGTAAGGCTCGCGGTAACGACCGCTATGCTGTCGTCGATAAGCCTAAGGGTGTCGAGTGGGCGTCGCAGAACATGATGGCTCTCGGTGTCATCATCGTCCTCGGGATCTTCCTGCACCTCTTCAACTTCTGGGCTAAGATGCAGCTCGCAGAGATCATCGGTCAGCATGACCTCGGTATCGATGGAGTCACTGGTCCTACGGACGGCGCTGGTCTGATCCGCTACACCTTCTCTAATCCCATCTTCGTAGTCCTCTACCTCATCTGGCTGGGCTCACTGTGGTTCCACCTGTCGCACGGCTTCTGGAGCTCACTGCACACCATCGGATTCAATAACCGCGTCTGGTTCGAGCGTCTGCGTTGCCTCTCCAATATTTATACGACGATCATCGTCCTCGGCTTTGCTGTCGTCGTGATCTATTACTTCATCCAAGCCCTCTGCGGGGGCTCCTTGTGGTATTGCTAACCACAGTTCATCCCACAAGTAAGCTATCCATACCTCTAAGATTATGTCTAAGATAGATTCGAAGATCCCCGCCGGCCCATTGGCCGAGAAGTGGACCTCCTATAAGGACCATCAGAAGCTCGTCAACCCTGCTAACAAGCGCCGCCTCGACATCATCGTCGTCGGTACGGGCTTGGCTGGTGCCTCCGCTGCCGCCTCGCTCGCTGAGATGGGGTTCAACGTCTTGAACTTCTGTATCCAGGACTCTCCCCGTCGTGCACACTCGATCGCTGCTCAGGGGGGTATCAATGCCGCTAAGAACTACCAGAACGATGGTGACTCCGTCTACCGCCTCTTCTACGATACGATCAAGGGTGGTGACTACCGTGCTCGTGAAGCAAACGTCTATCGTCTGGCCGAAGTGGCTAATAGCATCATCGACCAGTGCGTCGCTCAGGGTGTGCCTTTCGCTCGCGAATACGGCGGCCTTCTCGACAACCGCTCCTTCGGGGGGGCACAGGTCTCTCGTACATTCTACGCTCGTGGTCAGACGGGGCAGCAGCTCCTCCTCGGTGCTTACTCTGCCCTGAGCCGTCAGGTCGGTAAGGGCACGGTGAAGATGTACACCCGCCACGAGATGCTCGACGTCGTCATCATCGACGGCCGTGCTCGTGGTATCATCGCCCGTAACCTCGTCACGGGTAAGATCGAGCGCTTCGCTGCTCACGCTGTCGTCATCGGTACCGGTGGCTATGGTAACGCCTTCTTCCTCTCCACGAACGCTATGGCCTCTAACGGCTCAGCTGCTTGGCAGTGCTACAAGAAGGGGGCTTACTTCGCTAACCCCTGTATGGCGCAGATCCACCCCACGTGTATCCCCGTCCACGGTGAATTCCAGTCTAAGCTCACGCTGATGTCTGAGTCGCTCCGTAACGACGGCCGTATCTGGGTGCCCAAGAATATCGAAGACGCTAAGAAGCTCCAGGCTGGTACGCTCCGTCCTACCGAGATCAAGGAAGAGGATCGTGACTACTACCTCGAGCGTCGCTATCCCGCCTTCGGTAACCTCGTGCCTCGTGACGTCGCCAGCCGTGCTGCTAAGGAACGCTGCGACGCTGGCTACGGTGTCAACAACACGGGGCTGGCTGTCTTCCTCGACTTCTCTAGCGCTATCAAGCGTCTTGGTAAGGATGTCGTAGAAGCTCGCTATGGTAACCTCTTCCAGATGTACGAAAAGATCACCAACGACAATCCCTACGAGACGCCGATGATGATCTATCCCGCTATCCACTACACGATGGGTGGTATCTGGGTGGACTACGAGCTTATGACCTCTGTCCCTGGCCTCTTCGCTATCGGTGAAGCTAACTTCTCCGACCACGGTGCTAACCGCCTCGGTGCTTCGGCTCTGATGCAGGGGCTCGCTGACGGTTACTTCGTACTGCCCTACACGATCCAGAACTATCTGGCTGACCAGATTCAGGTCCCCCGCTTCAGCACGGATCGTCCTGAGTTCGACGAAGCTGAAAAGGGTATCCAGGATCGTATCGCTCGCCTGATGAGCATCAAGGGTAAGCAGTCCGTCGACAGCCTCCATAAGAAGCTCGGTCACATCATGTGGGACTTCGTAGGTATGGGTCGCGAGCGCGAAGGCCTCGAGAAGGCTATCGTCGAGCTCAAGGCTCTGAAGAAGGAGTTCTGGAGCGACGTCCGTATCCCTGGTAAGGCTGACGACCTCAACGTGGAGCTCGAGAAGGCTCTTCGTCTGGCTGACTTCATCGAGATCGGCGAACTTATGGCTCGTGACGCTCACGACCGTGAAGAGAGCTGCGGTGGTCACTTCCGCCTCGAGCACCAGACGCCCGAAGGTGAAGCCCTGCGCCACGATGATCAGTTCGCTTACGTCTCCTGCTGGGAGTACCAGGGCGAAGATCAGGATCCCGTCCTTCTGAAGGAACCTCTGGACTACGAGTTCGTCGTACGTCAGCAGCGTAACTATAAGAACTAACCCCAAGCCAACATCCACAATGGACAAGAATATAAATATCAAGGTTAAGGTCTGGCGTCAGCGTGGCCCCGAGGTAAAGGGTGCGTTCGAAACCTACGACCTGCAGAATATCTCTCAGGGTAGCTCCTTCCTGGAGATGCTCGATATCCTCAACGAGCAGCTCGTACGCGAAGGCAAGGAGCCCGTTGTCTTCGACCACGACTGCCGCGAAGGTATCTGCGGTATGTGCTCGCTCTACATCAATGGGCACCCCCACGGGCCCGATGATAGCATCACGACCTGTCAGCTGCACATGCGTCGCTTCAACGATGGTGATACGATCACCATCGAGCCTTGGCGCTCGGCCGGCTTCCCCATCATCCGTGACCTCATGGTAGACCGCTCGGCCTACGACAAGATCATCCAGGCTGGTGGCTTCGTGTCGGTCAATACCGGTGGTGTACCCGATGCTAATGCTATCCCCATTCCTAAGGCTAACGCCGACATGGCTATGGACGCTGCTGCTTGTATCGGTTGCGGTGCCTGCGCTGCAGCTTGTAAGAACGGCTCGGCTATGCTCTTCGTCTCTGCTAAGGTCAGCCAGCTGGCTCTCCTCCCACAGGGTCGTGTCGAAGCTGCCCGCCGTGCTAAGGCTATGGTCGCTAAGATGGATGAGCTGGGCTTCGGTAACTGTACGAACACTCGTGCTTGCGAAGTCGAATGCCCCAAGAACATCTCGATCTCCAATATCGCTCGTCTGAACCGCGAGTTCCTCGCTGCTAAGTTCAAGGACTAAGCTCCGAGACGAGTCACTCTCTTCAGCCTCCTGTGGCGGCTTCTCCCCTTCGCGGGAGAGGTCATATGGAGCCGACTACCATCGCTCTCTTCAGGATTCACCTCCTGGATTGAATAGGTTAGATTGGTGTAGTATCGCCCGCCCTCCTGAGCCCACGGCTCCTGAGGACGGGCGATCGCATTAGAGCCTCCCTGCGCTTCTTCTGCGGGGAGGCTTCTTTGTTTCCCGAAAGGTGTTGACCGTACCCATAGAGGAGGATAGTGCGAAGCTATATTGGTTCATCTGACCTCCGTCCCTGCAAGCGGCTACATATAGATAGTCCGAGGCCCTGTCATGCATCGCACGGCAGGGCCTCGGACTATATGGGGGTAGGGCATGTCTCAGCCTGACCCACGGGTGGGGAGCAGCGGGGCCTTACTTCATGATGAGGCTCTTGGACGAGCGGAGGAAGGCGATGACCTGCTGGACTTCGGGGCCGTCAGGTACCTGCTCTTCGATCTGCAGGATGGCATCGTAGAGGCTGATCTTGCCATTGAAGACCAAGCGGTAAGCCATAGCGAGATGGCGCTGTGTGCGCTCGTCGATACCTGCCTTGGAGAGCATGCCGGCATGGATCCCAGCGTAGACGGCAGGGTTATCCTTGACGGTGATGAAGGGTGGTACGTCTTCGCCGAAGCGGCAGCCCGTGAGGATGAACGCCAGGTCACCGATGCGACAGCGGGGCTTGGCGGTGACACCGCTGCTGAAGATCGAGCGGCTGCCGATGGTGCAGTCGCAGGCGATCTTGACCGCGTAGCCGAAGACATTCTGATTGCCTACCTGACAGTTGTGCGAGATGTGGGTGCCCTCCATGAGGATGTTCCCACTGCCGATGACGGTGGAGACGTCGCTGCGGGAGGCGCGGCTGATGACCACGTTCTCACGGATCACGTTGTTGTCGCCGACGATGAGGGTGGACTTCTCGCCCTTGTAGGAGAAGTCCTGGGGTGAGGCCCCGAGCACGGCATTCTGGTAGATGGTGTTGCCGCTACCGATGCGCGTGCCGTTCATCAGGCTGACGTGCGGGTAGATGGTGCAGTCGTCACCGATGACGACGTCATCCTCGATGTAGGCGAAGGGGTAGATCGTCACACGGGCGCCGATCTTGGCGCCAGGTGCGATGAAGGCTTGTGGACTGATCATAGCGATAGGGGATTACTGGGCACCTCCGCCGAGGGCATTATAGAGGTTGACGACGGCCTGCATCTTGCTGAAGCGGTCGCGTATCTGGGAGAGCTGGGCCTGCAAGAGTGCCTGTTGGGCGGTGATGACCTCGAGATAAGAGGAGGTCTTCCCCGTCTTGAAGAGGGTCTCGACGATCTCGACATTCTTCTCGAGGCTCTCGATCTGTAGGGTCTCGGCCTTGATCTTCGCCTCCGAAGCCTCATAGAGGGCGAGGGCGTTGCTTACCTCAGCGCCGGCATTGTAGAGGCTTTGCTGGAATGCCAGACGTGCCTTCTCTTCCTCAGCCTCAGCGACGCGAAGGCCTGCGACGAGCTTGCCACGGGCGAAGATGGGCTGTGCGAGGGAGCCAAGAGCCGAGGCGACGAACTTCATCGGGTTCGATACGGCCTGCCCAAGAGCGCCCGTCCAGCCAGCGCTCCCCGTGATGGTGAGCGAGGGGTAGAAGGCGGCACGTGCGCCATTCGTCTGATAGTAGCAGCTGGCCAGAGCCATCTCTGCGACGCGTACATCGGGGCGTGCTGAGAGTAGCTGAGCGGGTACGCCGACGGTGAAGGTGCTGGGGAGCTGCTGGGCCTCGAGCGTGGAGCGGCTATAGGTACGGGGCGACTCACCGAGGAGGAGGGCCAGTGCATTCTCCGTCGTGGTGATCTGGCGCTCGATCTCGGGGATGGAGGCCTCTACCTGATGGAGGTTGGCACGGGCGGACTGCACGGAGGACTCCATAGCGCGGCCGAAGTCCTTCTGCGCCTGCATTACCTCGAGGGTGTGGGCAGCGAGTTCGGCTGCCGAGCGGGTGAGCTGGAGCTGACGGTCGAGCATCAGTAGCGTGTAGTAGCTATTCGCCACGCTCGCGATGACACGGCCGCGGACGAGCTGCTGGTAGGCCTCGGCACGGAGGAGCTGGGCCTGTGTCGATCGGGAGGCATTCAGCAGTGAGCCGAAGAGGTCCACCTGCCAGCTGGCCTGCACGGGTAGCGTGTAGCTGTAGGTGGCGGGCACACCCTCGGCCTTACCCGCCGAGAGCGAAGGAGCGAGCGTCAGCGAAGGGAAGAAGGAGAGGCGGGCAGCCTTGAGCTGGGCCTCAGCCTGCTGGGTGGAGAGGTTCGCTGTCAGCAGGTCGACATTCTGCTGGAGGGCCTTCTCGATGAGTGCCTGCAGGGGCGCATCGGTGAAGAGCACACGCCAGGGCGTCTGCCCGAAGGACGTGGTGTCTTGGCTCAGCGTGTCGATCTTGTCGCCACGGTAGACGGAGGTCTCTACCGCGGGACGCTGATACTTCTTGTAGACGCCACAGCCTGTGAGTGTGAGGCTGAGGGCGAGGAGGGGAAGGCTATGCTTGAGCGTCATCTTGTGATTCGGTCTTGGAGGTGTTGGAGAACTGAAGGATCTCACCCGAGGGCTTCGAGGTGATGATGTCGTCGAAGCGCAGGGGCTTGAAGCGCTCCTGCAGGCTCTGGAAGACGACGAAGAGGGCGGGGACGATGAAGATCTGCAGGATCATCCCGATGAGCATCCCACCGACGGTGCTGGCACCGAGTGTGGAGTTCCCGTTAGCCCCGACACCACTGGCGAACATCAGTGGGAGGAGCCCCACGATCATCGCAAGCGAGGTCATCAAGATCGGGCGCAGACGAGCCACAGCACCGAGGATGGCACTCCACGTGATCGCCATACCTGTGCGGCGGCGGTCCAGAGCGAATTCGACGATGAGGATGGCGTTCTTCGCCAAGAGACCGATGAGCATGATCAGAGCGATCTGCATGTAGATATTGTTCGTGTGCCCGAAGATATTCGAGAAGATGAAGGCACCCGAGAGCCCGAAGGGGATGGAGAGGATGACTGAGAAGGGCAGGAGGTAGCTCTCGTACTGCGCACTCAGGATGAGGTAGACGAAGAGCAGACAGAGGCCGAAGATGAGTGCTGTCGTATCCGACGAACCCTGCTCCTCACGCGTCAGACCCGAGTAGTCGTAGCCGTAGCCTGCCGAGAGCGTCGAGCTGGCGACCTCGGAGACGGCCTTCAGCACGTCCCCCGTGGCATAGCCTGGGGCGGGGGAGGCCATCACGTCGATAGAGGTGTAGAGGTTGAAGCGGTTCACACTCGCAGGGCCGTAGACCTTCTCCGTGGTGATGAAGGAGGTGATGGGCGCCATCTCACCCGTACCGGTGCGCACATAGATATTGCTCAGGGCATTGATGTCGAGACGCTGCTCGGGGGCGGACTGCAGGAGCACGCGGTAGAGCTTACCGTAGCTATTGAAGTTCGCTACGTACATCCCCCCGAAGTAACCCTGCAGGGTGGAGAGGACGGTCTGCGGTGTCGTGCCGGCACGCATCGTGGCGGCTACGTCGACGTCGATGACGTACTGGGGGAAGCTGGGGTTGTACTGCGTCATCGCATAGGCGACCTCGGGGCGGGCATTGAGTGCGGCGAGGAACTTCTGCGTCTCGGCGAAGAACTTATCCAGCTCGCCACCCGTCTTGTCGAGCATCGTCAGCGACACGCCCGAGGCCATACCATAGCCCGGGACCATCGGTGGAGTCATCGCCAGCACGGAGGCATCCTTGATGGTCGCACCATAGGCGAAGAGCTTGCCAGCGATCTCACTCGTCGTCGTCTTACGCTCGCCGAAGGGCTTCATACGGATGAACATCGAGCCGTAGTTCGAGCCCGAGCCACCCATGAGGCTGAAGCCCGAGATGCTCATGACCTGCTCGACACCGTCCTGTGCCTTCGCTACGTCGGCGATATTCTTGAGCACCTTCTCCGTCTTCTCGCGGCTGGTACCTGGAGGTGTGGCGACGGTGACCATCACCGTACCCGTATCTTCCTGAGGCACGAGCTCGCTACTGGTGAACTTCATCAGGACGACCATGATGACGATACTTACCAGCACGATGATACCCGAGGTGACGCGATGGCGCACGAAGAACTCGACCCCCTTGCGGTAGGGACGCAGGACACGATTCTCATACACAGCGTTGAAGGCCAGATGGAAGCGGTCGATGAAGCTGAGCTTCTTCCCCTCGTGACCCTTGTGAGGCTTGAGGAGAAGGGCGCAGAGCGTGGGGCTAAGCGTCAGAGCGTTGACGGCAGAGATGACGATAGAGACGGCCATCGTGACCCCGAACTCACGGTAGAACGTACCGCTGATCCCCGAGATGAACGACACGGGCACGAAGACCGCAGCCATGACGAGCGTGATGGAGATGATAGCGCCCGAGATCTCATGCATGGCGTCCATACTGGCCGTGCGGGCGGAGTCGTAGCCCTCGTCCAGCTTGGCGTGTACGGCCTCGACGACGACGATAGCGTCATCCACGACGATAGCGATGGCTAAAACGAGAGCCGAGAGCGTGAGGAGGTTCAGCGAGAACCCGAAGATCTGCAGGAAGAAGAATGTACCGACGAGCGACACGGGCACTGCGATGGCGGGGATGAGCGTGCTGCGGAAGTCCTGTAGGAAGATATATACGACGATGAAGACGAGGAGGAAGGCTTCGAGGAGCGTCTGGATAACGTGCCAGATAGAGGCGTAGAGGAAGTCCGTGACGTCGAGGACGTAGGTCATCTTCATGCCGGGAGGGAAGTCCTTCTCCAGCTCCTGGACCTCGGCCTTGATAGCGGTGACGATGTCGTTAGCGTTGGAGCCTGCGATCTGCGAGACCATCCCCGTGACAGCGGGGTTGCCGTTGGAGAGGGAGTTACTGCTGTAGCTGAGGGAGCCCAGCTCGATCTTCGCCACATCCTTGAGGCGGATGATGTTGCCCGCATCGTCGGACTTGATGATGATGTTCTCGTACTCGGGGATACTCTTCAGACGACCCTTGTAGCGGAGCGAATACTCATAGGTGCGGTCACCCGATTCGCCGAGGCTCCCTGGGGCAGCCTCGAAGTTCTGTGCCGAGAGGACGCCTGAGACGTCGCTGGGGACGAGGGTGTAGGCGCGCATCTTGTCGGGGTCGAGCCAGAGGCGCATGGCATAGGTGCCTTGGCTGAAGGTATTGGCCGAGCCGACACCTGGCACACGCTTCAGCGCGGGCAGGATGTTGATGTCGGCATAGTTTGCGAGGAACTGCGCATCGTATCTCCCATCTTCGCTCGTCAGCGAGTAGACGAGGAGCATGCTCGACTGGCGCTTCTGCGTCGTCACCCCGACGCGCACGACGTCGGCGGGGAGGAGGGACTGAGCCTGCTGTACGCGGTTCTGCACGTTCACCGCTGCCATGTCGGGGTCGGTACCTTCCTTGAAGTAGACGGTGATGGAGGCACCTCCCGAGTTCGTAGCAGTAGAGGTCATGTAGGTCATGCCTTCGACCCCGTTGATCTGCTCTTCGAGAGGGATGATGACAGAGTTGAGCACCGTCTGGGCGTCCGCACCAGCGTAGGCTGTGGAGACCTGCACGGTGGGCGGTGCGAGGTTGGGGTACTGCTCGATAGGCAGCTGTATGAGCCCGATGACCCCGAGGATGACGATGATGATGGAGATCACCGTCGAGAGCACGGGGCGGGTAATAAATCTATCGAAATTCATTGCTCTATATGCTTCCGGTTAAGGCGGTGGGGGCTTAGTGCTTCTCAGCAGCGCCGCCCTTGCCCATCATCTGCTGCTTGATCGCCTCCTGCTGCTTGGCATAGGCTTCTTCGGTGAGGGGCTTGATGACCTCTCCCTCCTTGACGCCCGTGGTGCCGGCGACGAGGATGCGGTCGCCAGCCTTGAGGCCGCTGGTGACGGTGTAGCTCTGCCCATCATCGACGGGGCTGACGGTGATCTCGGTGAAGGTCAGCTTGCCATCCTTATCGACGGTGTAGACGAACTTCTTGTGGAGCATCTCGATCGTCGCACTCTGGGGCACGAGGATAGCGCCTGCCGTCTGGGTGGGTACGAGGACCGTACCTACCGAGCCGCTACGGAGCTTGCCCTCAGCGTTGGGGAAGTCGACACGCAGCGTGATAGCGCCCGTGGTCTTATCGACGACGCCGCTGACACCCTGGATCGTCCCCTCTTCGGGGTATTCGCTGCCGTCGGAGAGGCGCAGGCGCACCTTGGGAAGGCTCTTGGCTGTCGTGCCATCCCCTGCGAGGGTCTGCATCTCACGCTCGGAGACGGAGAAGTAGACGTAGGCCTGGCGCGTATTCGATACCTGCGTCAGGGGCGAAGCACTCTGGGGGCTGACGAGATTCCCCACGCGGTAGTTGATGGAGCCGA
>ERZ773031.1923-NODE-1923-length-10077-cov-5.314608_pt1 | contig 10077 bp, 6 predicted proteins | sample MGYA00511666_ERZ773031 | MGnify/ENA primary metagenome ERZ773031 (study PRJEB29015, sample SAMEA2738135) | human oral metagenome | biome: human oral; feature: human-associated habitat; material: saliva | place: China | collected 2250 ...
ATTGAGGCAGCAAACCGGACGCATAGCGAGGGCTATGTGGAGGATTTGCTAACGATAAGCGGGCGAAAAAGATGCGTCAAGATGGTCGTGCCGAATTTATCCGTGCTTCCTATATTGTTACTGGGGCTTGATATGTCCCGTCTGATAGGCGCGCAGGAGAGCATGGAGATCGGCGATCTTGCTCTCGATGGCTGCACCGCGATCCGTGTCGCGCACGAGCGAGTGGCGTGCCTGCAGCTCAACCGTCTGGGAAACGGACTCTATGTCGCGGTTCTCGCGCAGGGCGTCGCGCACACTCGCCACGCGCTGATGCTGCAGGAGGCGCAGCCCGCGTGAGTTGTAGATGAGTGTATAGCCCGAGATGCCCGTCTTGGCACGGAACGGCGCAGCAAAGCCGCCGTCGATGATGAGGGCGCGCCCACTGCCGCGCAGGGGGCTCTCCCCCTTCTGCACCTTGACGGGGACGTGGCCGTTGATGATGTGCCCGCGCTTCGGGTCGAGCCCAAACTCCTCCAAAATTTTTTCGCAGACCGCTTCATCGTTCACGAGGCGGAAATACGGATCGGACGGCTCCTTCCACGTACTTTCATCGGAGATGAAGGAACGCTCGAACGTCGTGAAGGAGCGCCCTGACACGGGAGAATTGTAGCCGCACCAGAGGAAGTACATGAAGTCCAGCCCCTCCTGCGTGTGCTCATTCCATCCCTCGCGCGCCTTCTCCTCGCAGAAGTCCATCCACGCACGCCCGCGATATGACTGCCCCTTGTACGTGATCGTGCGGAATTCTCCCGACTCCTCCATCGGGACACAGGCGTGAAAGAGCAGATTTCCATTATAGCACGTATAGATGCTGCCGCGCTCATAGAGATAGTCTACATGGCGCTGGAGTGCCTTGCTCTCGAGGAAATACGAGCGCAGATCGGCGATGATATTCTCCTCATCCTCCGTGAGCGCCCAGCAGTCAGAAGGATCGTCAATCGTCGGAAAGTACGCACTCTCGAGCTCCACGCGTCGCCCGCTGCCGAGCGTCACGCAGGAGAGATCGAAGTCGATCTTGTCCAGCAGCAGCCGATCCTCCATCTGAAAGTCGGGGTTGCGGCGGATCAGTGCGCCCTCGAGCTTGAACATCATCATCGTAACGGCACGCTCTGCCGCCTTGATGGGGTTCTCGTCGGGGTAGATGCGCGAGGCAAATGTCGTGAGCGGGCGCAGGCTGATGCCGTAGCCGCGCTCCAATACGTCGGTATTGCGGTAGCGGAGACTGTTGCGAATGACCGCTGCGATGCAGACCTCGCTGCCGAGTGCCGCGCCCATCCAGAGCACATCGTGGTTGCCCCACTGGATATCAACGGACGGATGCTCCATGAGGAGGTCGAGGATGCCGTCAGGGCGATCGCCGCGGTCGTAGAAATCGCCGACGATGTGGATGCGTTCCACAGAGAGCCGCTTAACCAGCGTGCTGAACGCCTCAATATAGTCTGCCCCGCCGCCGATCTCCACGATGGTCTCAATCAGCTGGCGGTAGTACGAAAGCTGTGCCTCATCGTGCTCGGGACGCGTGCTCAGCAGCTCCACAATGACCGACTCATAGCGTTTCGGGATGTAGTTGCGCATCTTGCTCGCGGGGAATTTCCAGCTCATGAGCTTTGTCAGTTCAAGGAGATTCGCGAGGTTCTGCTGATACCAGAGCGGAGAGGTCTTCCCCTCCGCCGTCAGCTGCTCCATCTTCTCGCGCGGGTAGTAGATGAGCGTACAAAACTCCGCGCGCTCCTCCACCGTCATGCGGGTCTCAAAGCAATAGTCCACCTTTTCCTTGATGACGCCCGAACAGTTGTTGAGGATATGAAAAAAGGAATCGTACGCACCGTGCAGATCACTCATAAAGTGCTCCGTGCCCTTCGGCAGCATGAGCTGCGACTTCAGATAGATGATCTTCTCGTAGACAATCTCCTTCGTCGGATACTTCTCCGCCATCAGGCGAAGAACCTTATCCTCCGCTGTTGTCGCTGTCGTCATGCCGGATCCTCCTGTACTCTCATTACGAAATTTATTGTTTCTATACTTTTCTGTATTTTATCATTAAACTGTATTTACTTCAATTCAATATTCCTTTTTTGCGCAAGAACTCCTCAGCGACCGCACGTGGCTCCCTGCCCTCGCTCTCAACGGCATGGTTCATCGTCGCCATCTCCTCATCCGAAATGCTGCCTTCAAGGGAGAGAAGTGCTGTACTCAGCTCGGGATGGCGCGTCAGCACATCCTCGCGTACGACGTTGCCGCAGCGATAGGACGGAAAGAAGTGCTGATCGTCCGTGAGGACGATGGCATCTGCCGCAGAGAGCTGTCCGTCGGTTGTAAACACGGTCATCACATCCACCTGCCCATCCGCGAGTGCCGCATATTTCAGCCCGATGTCGAGGTCAACCGTCCGCGCGAAGGAAAGCCCGTATGCAGCACATAGTGCAGGATAGCCGTCCTCCCGCTCGTAGAAATCGTACTCCGCACCAAAGGTCAGACGCGGTGCTGCACGTCGCAGATCGGAGTAGGTGTGCAGATCGTACTGCTCCGCGACGGCACGGCGCACGGCGATGCCAAAGGTATCGTTGAATCCGTACATGCCAACCCAGTGCATACGAAATTTCTTCTCATAGTCCGCGGTCAACTGCGGGAACATCTCCTCACTGTACTTCGCGTCCTCCTTCAGCACCATATTCCAGCCCGTCCCCGTATACTCGGGATAAATGTCGAATGCGCCGCTCTCCATCCCCGGCTGGATGTTCGATGTGCCGCCGCCAACGCCCGCCGTAATGCGCGCCTCCAATCCCGTATTCTGCTCAATGACCATCTTCAGCATCTCACCCATGATAAGCTGCTCCGTCATGGGCTTCGTCGCGATGTGAATGACATCCGCTCTGCCGAAAAATCCATACGTCACACCGCTTGCAGCGATGAGAACAGCTGCCGCCGTGCCCGCATAGGCAACGCGTCTCTTTCCTGCCATCCGCGGGGGATGCTTCAGCCATGCCTCCGCACGTCCCAAGACGGCATCTGCTGCGAGCGCGAGGACGGCGATGAGCAGGCTGCCCGCGATGGTGAGGGCGGGGTTGTTCGTCGTAATGCCGCGATAGATCGCAACACCGAGTCCGCCCGCGCCGATGAACGAGGCGATGCCCGCGAGGGCGATCGTCATCGTCGCCATATTGCGGATGCCCGCCATGATGATGGGCATGGCGAGCGGCAGCTGGACGCGCGTCAGCACATAGAAATCCGACCCGCCAAGACTCGCTCCTGCCTCGGAGAGGGCCGCGGGGATCTGCGCCAGCCCCGTATGCGTCGCGCGCACCATCGGCAGGAGCGCATAGATCGTGAGTGCGATGATCGCCGCCGCGTTGCCGATGCCAAAAAACGGGATGAGAAAGCCAAGCATCGAGATCGATGGTATTGTATAAAGGAAATTAACTACGCCAAGCGTCGGTGCCGCCGCACGCTCATAGCGATAAATGAGAATGCCCGCCGTACCGCCGACGATGATGGCAATGCCGATCGCCGCGCCCGAAATCCAAAGATGCTCGATCATCAGCTGCAGGAAAAATGCACTGCGCTCCGTCATCATCGAAACTACTGCATGCAGCAACGTCATGGTATCACCCTCCCATATCGTATTAGAATCACGAATCTCCGCCGAAGCATGGACAAAATAGATGCGCCGCGACGGCACAATTTGTTTTCTTTATACCATATCATTATAGGAAGGACAATATCTCCTATCTATGATAAATGTTACGGTATGGAATGTCTGTATATCTTCTCCAAACGAACGCATCGCGTTTGTCTCTTCTCCCTTCCTATGGTATAATGCCCGTGTAACAATCGTATGGCAGGAGCTGAGTATCCTTGAAAAAATTTCTTTCTTCTACGGTTCATTTTGTCCTCAGCGTTATTGTCGCAGCGGCGGCTGCGGGCTTCTGGTACACGACGGAAAACGTGAGTATCGAGGCGGCATCCGAGATCTTTCTCGGCGTTTTCCTCGCTGCATCGCCGATCCCATGGCTCGTGTCACGCTGGCTGATCGCCCTGCGGATCAAGCGACATCTGCGTGCGGACGGCATTGCATGCAGCCGCATGAGTGCACTTACCGAGCTCATGCACGTGGATACCATCGCCTTCAACCGCAACGGGACGCTGACGGAGGGGGATATCTTCATCTCAGCGCTCGTGCCTGAGGGCATGACGCAGAGCTCGCTGCTCGCACTTGCAGCAAGCGCTGAACGCGACGCTCTCCATCCCTACGCTCAGGCACTCTACCGTACCGCCATCGAGCGTGGGCTGCATCTCACGCGACACTCCGCCGCACGCGAGGAGGAGAGCTTCGGCGTAGAGGCACTGATCGTACGTACGCCTGTGCGCGTCGGCAAAAAGGAGTGGCTGCAGGAGGAGAACATCGAGATCAGCGCGGCACTCCTGACGCGCGCCGATCAGCTCGCAACGAGCGGGCAGTCGCCGCTCTTCGTCAGCTCAAGCAAGTATGCGCGCGGCATCATCGCCGTCCGCGACGATCTGCGCATGGAGGCAAAGCGTGCGCTGAACGCCCTGCGTCAGCGCGGACTCTCCCTCGTCCTCCTCACGGGCGAAACGAAGCGTCTCGCCAACGCGACGGGCAAGGAGCTGCACATTGCCGACGTGCGCTCCGATCTCACGGAGATGGACAAGGCACGCGAGATCCGTTTGCTGCAGTCGCGCGGTGCCATTGTCGCCATGGTGGGCGACCCGATCGCCGATCAGGCCGCTCTGCGCACGGCGGACATCGGCATCGGCTGCCCGTCCACCCTCGTAAAGCCGCCCGCCGAAACAGCGGAGGAGGAAACGGAGACCGATCCGCTGCGCGCCGAGCTGCTGAAGGGGCCGGACGGCACAGCGGCCGCCGCCGAGGTGGTCGAGCCGCTCATCCCGCCCGAGGACGCCGCCTACTTTGAGGCACAGACACGGCGCAATCAGGGCAAGATCGAGAACTACGTCCCCGACATCGCACTGGACAGCGTCGGACTGCCGCGTCTCGTCACCCTGCTCGATGCAGGCGAAGCGGCACGCGTACGCGCCCGCCAGAATACGTGGCTCACCGCACTTTTCATCGCGCTCTGCACACCGACGGCGGCAGGGGTTCTGCCGCTTCTCGATGGCCCGCTTCCCTATCCGTGGGTTGCCGGTGCACTCGCGGCGGTGGTCGGCGTACAGGCAGTCAACGCCTTGCGAAAGTAATTACGACTAATTCCTAGATAGTTTATTTTATCAATCTAACTTGTATTTCATATTGACCTATGATATAATGCAGGGAATCGAGGGGCTTTTGTCACACACCGTGGACAAAAGCCGTTGCTGTTATTATCATAGGTATTATTTTTAGGAGGGATTTGGACATGGAAGCAGTGATGCTGTCGCGATGGCAGTTTGCAATCACTACCATCTATCACTTTCTCTTCGTCCCCGTCACACTTGGTATGGCGATCTTTGTCGCCCTGCTTGAGACGTGCTACGTCAGGACGAAACGGCCGGAGTGGAAGAAGACCTGCCGAAAGCTGCTGAACTTCTTCGGTACGCTTTTTCTCATCAACTTCGCGATGGGTGTCGTCACAGGTCTGGTGCAGGAGTTCCAGTTTGGCATGAACTGGTCGGAGTATTCGCGCTTCATGGGCGACATCTTCGGCGCACCGCTCGCACTCGAGGCTCTCACGGCGTTCTTCCTCGAGTCCACCTTCCTCGGCATCTGGATGTTCGGCTGGGATAAGCTCTCGGAGAAGGCACACTGCGCCTGCATCTGGCTGGTCGCACTCGGCAGTAATCTGTCCGCCTTCTGGATTCTCGTCGCGAACTCCTTCATGCAGCACCCCGTTGGCTATGTACTCGCCAACGGGCGCGCCGAGATGGCGAGTTTCGCGGAGCTTGTAACGAACCATTACATCCTCGGCGAGCAGTCCCACACGCTCTTTGCGGGCATCACGACCGCCGGCTTTGTCGTCATGGCGGTCTCCGCATGGAAGCTGATGCACGACACGGAGTCGCGCTACGCGTTCACGCAGGCGATCAAGGCGGGTGCCATCTACACGCTCGTCGGCGTGGTCGGCGTCATTGCGAGCGGACATTTCCACACGCAGTACCTCGCACAGGCAAACCCGATGAAACTCGCCTCCATGGAGGCCCTCTGGGAGACAGAGGATCCCGCACCGTTTGCCGTTCTCGCCTACCCCAATATGGAAAAGGGGCAGAACGACTTCGAGATCACCATCCCCTATATGTTCACGATCATGGTGCATGACGGTCCCTCGGGTGAGGTGCGCGGCATCAACGATCTCCAGAAAGAGGCTGTTCAGAAGTATGGTGAGGGCGACTACCGTCCGCACGTTACGATGCTCTTCTACTCGTTCCGCGCGATGGTCGGCGCCGGCTTCTTCATGGTACTCGTTTCGCTCGTCGTGCTCTATCTGACGAAGAAGGAACAGATCCTTTCGGCAAAGAAACTGCTCTATGCCCTGCCGTGGCTGGTCGTCATTCCGTTTATCGCCAATTCCTGCGGCTGGATCGTCGCAGAGATGGGACGCCAGCCGTGGATCGTGGTTGGACTGCAGAAGACGGCTGATGCGGTCTCACCGAATCTGACCGCTGGGGAGATCTGGTTCACGATGATCGGCTTCACGGTACTCTACCTGCTGCTGCTCATCACTGCGCTCTATCTCGCCTTCCGCTTCATCCGCCGCACGAAGATCACTCCTGCCATCGAAGGAGGGAAGTAAGAATGGACTACAATATTCTTTGGTTCGTGCTGATCGTCGTCCTCTTCACGGGATTCTTCTTCCTCGAGGGTTTTGACTATGGCGTCGGCACGCTCCTCACACTCATCTCCGACAAGGAGAGCGACCGCTCTCAGATCATCCGCAGCATCGGTCCTGTCTGGGACGGCAACGAGGTCTGGATGATTACGGCGGGCGGTGCCACGTTTGCGGCTTTCCCGCATGTCTATGCGACGATGTTCAGCACCTTCTACATTGCGCTCTTCCTCATGCTCGCCGCCCTCATCCTGCGCGGCGTCGCCTTCGAGTTCCGCCATCATCGCGAGGATGAAGCATGGCAGCGCCGCTGGTCGTACGCACTTGCCTTCGGCAGCATCGTCCCCGCATTCCTCTGGGGCGTTGCGGTCACGAATCTGATCGCAGGGCTTCCCATCGGTGCGGACAAGGTCTATCAGGGCGGATTCTTTGATCTCCTGACCCCCTACACGATCGTCGGCGGCATCACGTTCGTCCTCGTCTTCGCGTTCCACGGCGCAGCATTCTTGCAGCTGCGCCTGACCAGCACCTACCTGCTCGACCGCGCCCGCACGCTCGGTCTGAAGTTTGGCGTCGCTGCGGCGGTCTTCTATGTGATCTGCATGATCCTCACCTATGTTGAGACCGACCTCTACCAGAGCACCGTCGCCACGGCGGCTCTCTTCCTCTCGGCGCTTTCCTTCGTGCTCGGCATCGGCGCTCTCTACAAGCGTGCCCATAAGGGTGCGTTCATCCTCGGTGCTCTCGCCATCGTCGGCACGACGGTCGGCTTCTTCGCCGGACTGTTCCCGCGTCTCATGGTCTCGAGCCTGAACTCCGGCTACAGTCTGACGATCTACAATGCGTCCTCGACGGAGTACACACTCTCCATCATGACCATTGCTGCCGGCATTCTTGTCCCCGTCGTCCTCTGCTATCAGATCTGGACGTACTACATTTTCCGCAAGCGTATCTCCCCGAATGATTCGGGACATCAGGCATATTAAAGGAAACAATGAAAAAACGAAAGTCCATCCTGTTTCAAATGCTGCATTCGCAGCGGCGCAGCCTCTCCATCCGCGTTGCGGTCGAACTCCTGCACGGAGGGCTGACCATCCTCGCGGCATGGAATACGGCCGCCATTGTGAACACTGTATTTCTTGAGCACGGCGGACTTGCCGAAACAGCATCAGAGCTTCTGATGCTGTTTTTGTGCATTTTCGCCATGGCGCTCCTGCGCCTGCCAAAGAGCCGCATCGAGACACAGCTCTCCGATGATCTGCGGCTCTTCTGCCGGCGTGCCCTCCACAGAGAAATGCTGGCACACGGGCAGAGCGGTGCGGGTGTGTTGACGCTTACGCTTGAGCGCGTCGATGCACTCGATCCGTGGTTTCGCACCCTCCTGCCCACCATGATCGCAGGGGGCGTCATCATCCCGCTCATCCTGCTCGTGACGGCCATCGTCGATCCGCTGTCGGCGCTGCTTTTTCTGGTCACCCTGCCGATCGCGCCATTTCTCCTCTACCTCATCGGCAAGGCGACGCGCCGTGCCAGTGAACGCCAATGGGATGAGATGCGTACGCTGACGGACGGATTCGGTGATCTGGTGCGCGCGGCGGCAACGCTTAAAATCTTTCGCCGCGTCGATGCGGAGGGACATCATCTCGCGCAGATGAGCCATGCGTTCTCCGAGGCCTCGCTTTCCGTTCTGCGGCTTGCCTTTGTCTCCTCCTTTGCACTGGAACTGATTACAACCCTGTCGATTGCCCTCATCGCGGTCTCCATCGGTCTGCGTCTCATGGACGGCGGCATGACCTTTCAGGCGGCGTTCTTCGTGCTCATCCTCGCGCCGCAGTTCTATCAGCCGCTGCGTGAGGGCGGCATTGCCTTTCATGCGGCGATGGATGCCGCGACGGCGGAAAAGGCGCTTGCCCCCTACCTCGATGCACCGCCGTCCATCACGGGAACGCACGATCAGATTCTCTCCCCTCCCTCCGTACGCACGGAGGCGCTCACCTACCGCTACCCGCTGACCGACGAGGCCGTTCTGACGGATCTCACACTCTCCTTTCCCGCAGGAAAGTCCACCGTGATCGCAGGCGACAGCGGCAGTGGAAAATCGACACTGCTCCTCCTCCTTGCGGGGCAGCTCTCTCCTTCGGAGGGGAGGATTGCCCTCGCGGACGGTGCAGGAACAGAGCATAGCTATGACCTCGCGCGCCTCACAGAGGAGACACGCACCGCGCTCATCACGTATGTCCCGCAGGAGCCGCATATCTTCGGTGCGAGCCTTGCGGAAAACGTGACGCTGTGGACGCGGGACGCGGCGGATGCCGAAATCACGGCAGCACTGGAGGCAGCAGCACTCGGTGACTTTTTGCGCGCGCTGCCCGAGGGGCTGCATACGCGCCTCGGCATGGGCGGCCATCCGCTCTCGGCAGGAGAACGTCACCGCCTCGGTCTGGCACGCGCCCTCTTTCAGGATCGCCCCATCGTCCTTCTGGACGAGGTGACGGCGGGGCTGGATGAGGAGACCGAGCGATGCGTGATCGATGCCCTGACGGCATTTTCACATCACCGCACAATGATTCTGACGGCGCACCGTCCTGCGCTCATCGCATGGGCAGATCAGGTTGTAACACTGGGAGGTAAGGCATGATGACCGAAATGCTCTTTCGGCTGCTCTCCATCGCCGCACCGGCGGCGGCACTCCCCGCCCTCCTCGCGGGATTCCTCGCGGCCGCGGCGGGCATTGCCCTCATTGCCTCTGCGGCGTGGATCATCGCTAGTGCGGCACTCGCGCCGCCTCTCTCAGCACTCGCCCTCGCCATTACCTGCGTGCGGGCGTGCGGTATCGGGCGCGCGGTCTTTCGCTATTTGGAGCGCCTGCTCTCCCACCGTCTCGCCTTCGGCTGCTACGAGACGCTGCAGCAGGCGACCTACCGCCGCTCCGCCGCCGTCATTCCCATGCGTGAGGGCAACGTACGCGAGGGCGAGTTTCTCCACGATCTGCTGACGGGCTGTGAGACCCTGCGCGACTTCTACCTGCGCGCCGTCCCACCGCCACTGATCGCCCTTGCCTTGGTGCTGCTCGCCTGTGCGGTGCTCCTGCCGCTCAGCATCCCTGCGGCCACAGCCGTATTCCTGCTCTTTCTGCTCCACCTCGCGCTCCCTCTCCTCCTCCGCGAAACGGAACTGCGCGCGCAAAGTGCCGACTATCGCAGCAGTCTCCTCGATCAGATCGACGGGCGCACTGAGCTGCGCGCCGCCGGCAGCACGC
>ERZ773031.1936-NODE-1936-length-10004-cov-5.482360_pt1 | contig 10004 bp, 9 predicted proteins | sample MGYA00511666_ERZ773031 | MGnify/ENA primary metagenome ERZ773031 (study PRJEB29015, sample SAMEA2738135) | human oral metagenome | biome: human oral; feature: human-associated habitat; material: saliva | place: China | collected 2250 ...
GCCTTCCCCGTTATCACGGGGAAGGGGGACCGCGTAAGCGGTGGAAGGGGCACAAAGAGGGGCATTGCACGAAGCTGAAAGCTTCGTGCAACGCCCCTTTTCTTTTGATATGATTTCACTCCGTATGTGATGCGTCGTCTCTGTGGCGGAGGATGTCCTTACTGAAGTCGATGAAGGACTGCGCGGCGTTCGAGATGTAGCGGTCGCGCTTCCACGCAAGCCCCACGTCAACGTAGACGGGATTGGCGAGCGGGAGGGGGCGGATGCCGTGCGCCCCGCTGGCAATCATGTCGAGCAGGAAGGCGTTGCCGACACCGCTCGCGACGAGCCCCATGATGGTGACCACCTGATTTGACTCCAGAACGATGTTCGGCGTGATGCCTGCCGCATTCATCTTTTGCAGCATGGTCTGCCGCAGGAAGGAGCCCTCCTTCAGCATGATGAGGTTGTGATCTGCGATGTCCTGCAGGGTGATCGCCTTGCGCGCAGCAAGGTCACCGTTCTCGGGCACGCAGCAGACGATCTGACGGCGTGCCATCGGCAGGAGCTGCAGATTGGGCGCGGCCTCGGGAATGATGATGATGCCGAAGTCGAGCTCATCGCGCTCCAGCTGTTCACGGATGGCGACCGAACCCTCCTCGTGGAGGTAGACGTCGAGATGCGGGTAGCGCCGCTGAAAGCTGGAGAAGATCTCGGGAAACAGATATGCGCCCATCATCGGCGGGATGCCGATTTTGATCGTCCCCTTCAACAGCTGCTTGTAGTCGTTGATCTCGAGAACGGCATCCTGTATGTTGCGCAGCGCCACTTCGACGCGCTCCAAAAAGACCGCACCTTCGGGGGTCAGCGAGAGCTGCTTCTGGCTGCGGTCAAAGAGCTGGATGCCGAGCTCACTCTCGAGTTTTTTGATCGCGACGGTGATGTTCGGCTGGGAGACGCGCAGGCGTTCGGCGGCACGCGTGATGTTTTTCAGACGGCTCGCCATTTGGAAGTATTCGAGCTGTCGCAGTTCCATGAGATCACCCTCCAATAAACTTTCTTTATACGTGCTTCATTATACCATACTTTCAACCAATATATGATAGGATAAGGAAAATTTATCGAAAAATTTTTCTTTGTTTTTTTTAAGATTTTTTAAAAAGGAGGTAGGATTTTTCCTTGCGTTATGGAATAATATAGGAAGATGTTGACGTGTGTCTGACGGATCAGACGGGTATGCGTTCGGCGACGGCGAGAAATGGAATGGGGGCCTTTGTTTTGGAAAAATCAACAGTCATCGGGCTTGTCATGGGCGTGATCTCGATCTTTGTTGGTATGATTTTGAAGGGAGCACCGCTGACAGCACTCAACAACCCTGCGGCGTTCCTGATCATCATCGGCGGTACGTTTTCGTGTCTGTTCATCGGATTCCGGATGGAACAGCTGGGAAACTTTACCAAACTGATCAAGAAAACCTGTCAAGTCCCGCAGCTCCAAGAGAAGGGGCAGCTTGTGCAGCAGTTCATCGAGCTGTCGCAGATTGCGCGCCGTGAGGGTATCCTCGCCCTCGAGAGCAAGGCGCAGGAGATCCAGGATCCGTTCTTCCGCACGGGTCTCGGCATGGTCATCGACGGCATGGATCCGGACTTCGTCGGCGATGTTCTCGATGCGGAGCTGGCGATCATGCAGGAGCGCCACGCAGAGGGGCGCTCGATGTTCACGCAGGCCGGCACATACGCACCGACGCTGGGCGTTCTGGGCGCGGTTGTCGGTCTGATCGCAGCACTCGGCAACCTGAATGATATCGACAAGCTCGGACATTCGATCGCTGCGGCGTTCGTTGCAACGATTCTGGGTATCTTTACAGGATACGTCCTCTGGATGCCGTTCGCGAACAAGCTGAAGATCATGTCGGAGCAGGAAGTCAGCCAGAAGCGCATGATCATCGAAGGGATTCTCTCACTCCAGGCAGGCGACTCGCCGACGGCCATCGAGGCGAAGCTCATGGTGTTCATCCCGCAGACGGAGCGTGAGGCACTGAAGGGAGAGGGCTGATATGGCACGTAAAAAGCATGCAAAGCCCCATGAAGAGGAAGCGGGCGAGGCTTGGCTCCTGCCGTATTCCGACCTCATGACACTCCTCCTGGCACTCTTCATCGCACTTTTCGCGATGTCGCAGACGGATGCATCGAAGATGCAGGCTCTCGCGCAGGCGTTCACGGCGGCGTTCAATATGGGCGGCCCGTCGTTCTTCAGCGGGATGGGGCCGTCGACCTCGATGAGCTCGGCAACCGTGACCACGGGGGCAGATACGGCGGATGCCGCCTATATGAAGGAGAACAATGACCTCTCGGAGGCAAAGGCGAAGCTCGACCAGTACATTCAGGAGAACAATCTCCAGGATCAGGTGAGTACGGAGCTGAACGAGGAGGGGCTGATGATCCGCCTGAAGGAGCGCGCCCTCTTCGCCTCCGGTTCTGCCGCTCTGCAGGGGGAGGCGGAGCGCATTGTGCCCGTGATTGCAGGGGTGCTCTCCTCGCTTCCGGAGCGCGTGACGATCTCGGGACATACGGACAATGTGCCGATCGCAACGGCGCAGTATCCGTCGAACTGGGAGCTGAGCTCGGCGCGTGCCGTCAGCCTGATGCGCGGCGTGATGGCGGTGCAGCCCTCGTTGAATCCGGCGCGGTTCAGTGCGCTCGGCTACAGCGAGTATCGTCCGATTGCGTCGAATGATACGGAGGAGGGGCGTGCGCAGAACCGCCGTGTTGAGGTGTTCATCGCACGCAGTATGCGCTTCTCCGGTGCATCGACCGACGGCAGCGACAATGAGCCAAAGACGGGGACGACGGCTCCTGCAGCGATGGCACCGACAACGGCTGCGCCTGCAGCGGGCAGTGCGGGAGCGTCCGGCGACGCGTACAAGCTGTCGACGGATATGCGCCCAGCACCGCAGTCGCCCGGCGTCGTGCCCGAGCCGCTGCGGCACTGACAGGCACGGCAGGGATGTATCCATGAATTTTGAAGGGATTATTGCGTGGCGCAATAATCCCTTTTCTGTTATGATAGAGGAGATGTCATGATTCTGGGTGTCGGCTGCGATATTATCCGCGTGGCACGCGTGGCGCGTGCGGCAGAGAAGGAGCATTTCCTCACACGCGTCTATACGCCCGCTGAACGTGCCTACGCCATGCAGCGCGGCGCAGGGTGCGTTGCAAGTCTCGCCGCGCGATTCGCGGGCAAGGAGGCGGTGCTGAAGGCGTTTGGCACGGGGCTGCGCGGCGGTACGCTCCACGATGTGGAGATTCTGCCTGATGCGCTCGGTGCGCCCGAGGTGCATCTTCACGGATTCTTCGCGGCGCGTGCGGCGGAGATGGGCGTGACGCGCGTCTGGGTCACGCTCAGTCACGAGAAGGAATATGCAACGGCTTACTGTATATTGGAGGGTCAGTGATGAACGTATCGTTTGCAGAGGATATGCGTCGGATCGACGGCGCAGTGGAGGAGAGCTACGGGCTGCCTGCCGCTGCCCTGATGGAGAATGCGGGACGACGCTCAGCCGAGGAGGCGACGCAGCTGGTCGGCGGTGCGGCAGGCAAGGTGTTCGCCGTCTTTGCGGGCGGGGGCAATAACGGCGGTGACGCTTTTGCTGCGGCGCGACATCTCATCAATATGGGCGCGCGTGTGAAAATGTTCTTCATCGGAACGGAGGAGCGTCTCAGTCCTGCGGCTCGTGCGATGCACAGCGCGCTGCGGGCGATGGGCATAGAGATCCGTCCTCTCGCGGGCGACCGCGACTGGGATCGTCTGCGTGTTTCGCTGCGCTTTGCCGATGCGGTGGTGGACGGCATCCTCGGCACGGGCGTTAAGGGGGAGCTCCGCAAGACAGCACTGCGCCTGATCGAGGAGATCAATGCGGCGGGCAAGCCGACGCTCGCCATCGATATTCCGAGCGGCGTGGAGGCGGATACGGGGCGGATTGCCTCTATCGCCGTCCGCGCTGATCGGACGCTCGCCCTCGGCCTGCCGAAGGTGGGGCATTTCCTCGGGCAGGGAGCGAATGCGGCGGGCGAGCTGCTCGTCGATGACATCGGCATCCCCCATGCCCTTCTTGCCGGTGAGGGGATGCGGCAGTCGCTCATCACACAGGATGCAGCGGCAAAGCTGCTGCCGCCGCGTGCGCGTGACGCACACAAGGGGACGTGCGGACGTATTCTCGTGCTCGCTGGTTCGCTCGGCATGACGGGGGCGGCGGCACTCGCAGCAGAGGCGGCACTGCGCGTCGGCGCGGGGCTCGTGACGCTCGCCGTGCCCGAGCGCATCTATCCCGTTCTGGCTGCGAAGCTGACCGAGGTGATGGTCGTTCCGCTGCCCGATGAGGGCATGGGCTATTTTGGCGGAGAGGATGCACGACAGAAGGCGCTCTCGCTCGCGGCACGTGCGGACGCCGTGCTCATTGGCCCCGGCATCGGGCGTGCAGCGGAGACGGGGGAGTTTGTACGGCTCTTTGCCGCAGAGGTCAAGGCTCCGCTCGTGATGGATGCGGATGCGATCGCGGCGTTCACGGGCCATCTCGATGCGCTGCGCGATCTGCCGCAGGTGCCGATTCTGACGCCGCATCTCGGTGAGTTTTCCGCGCTCCTCGGCGTGGAGACGGAGGAGGCGTCAGAGGATCTGCTCCGCATGGCACGGGACGCGGCGCGTGATCATCAGGCGGTGTTTGTGGTCAAGGGCGCGTGCACCATTGTGGTCTATCCCGATGGCGATGCGTTCTTTACGACCTGCGGCAATGCGGGCATGGCGACGGCGGGCGCAGGTGATGTGCTCGCGGGCGCGATTGTCGGGCTGATGCGCCAGATGGAGAGCGGGATGACGCCGATTGTGGGCGTGTGGCTGCACGGATATGCGGGAGATCGCGCCTACGAGAAGCGCGGAAACGGTTTGATCGCGGGCGATATTCTAAAGCGTCTGCCGCGTGCACGCAGAGAGCTGGATGCGGCGGCGCGGTAAATCCATTTGACAAGGATGCGCGATGGTACTATGATAGGACGTACATTTTGAAAGAAGGGGGCACTTTTTATGGCAAAGGCGGATTTGGACTGGGAGAATTTGGGGTTTGCCTATCGTTCTCTGCCGCAGCGTTATGTGTCGAACTATGCGGATGGGAAGTGGGACGAGGGAGGTCTGACCTCCGACGCGACGGTCGCGATCAGCGAGTGTGCGGGGATTCTGCAGTACTGCCAGGAGGTCTTTGAGGGGCTGAAGGCCTATGAGACGGTGGACGGGCATATTGTGACGTTCCGTCCCGACCTCAATGCGGCGCGCATGTATGACTCGGCGGCGTATCTGGAGATGCCGTCCTTCCCAAAGGAGCGCTTCCTGGAGGCGGTCGATGCAGTGGTCAAGGCGAACCGTGACTACGTTCCGCCCTACGGTACGGACGCGTCGCTCTACCTGCGCCCCTTTATCTTCGCCTCGGGTGAGGTCATCGGTGTGAAGCCCGCCGATGAATATCAGTTCCGCCTTTTCGCGACGCCCGTGGGCTCGTACTTCAAGGGCGGCATCAAACCGATCCGCCTCTGCGTGAGCGCGTTTGACCGTGCGGCTCCCCACGGCACGGGTCATATCAAGGCGGGGCTGAACTATGCGATGAGCCTGCACGCCTATATGGAAGCGCATGCAGCAGGGTTCGACGAGAATATGTTCCTCGATGCAGCGACGCGCACGCACGTCGAGGAGACGGGCGGAGCAAACTTCCTCTTCGTCAAGAAGGACGGCACGGTGGTGACGCCGAAGTCGCCGTCGATCCTGCCGTCAGTGACGCGCCGCTCGCTCGTCTACATCGCAGAGCACGTGCTTGGGCTGAAGGTGGAGCATCGCCCCGTGGCGTTCGAGGAACTGAATGACTTTGCAGAGTGCGGCCTCTGCGGTACGGCGGCAGTGATCTCTCCCGTTGGCTCGGTGACACACGGCGACAAGGTGATCGCGTTCCCGAGCGGCATGGAGCACATGGGACCTGTGCTGCAGAAGCTCTACGATACGCTGCGCGGCATCCAGCTCGGTACGGTGGAGGCACCGGAGGGGTGGATCCGCAAGATCTGCTAATAATCCGACGGATTTCATTTTATCAGTGATTCCTTGAATATATTTCGGGACGGATGCATGTGGAGACAATTCTACACGCACCGTCCCGAAATTTTTTTTTGAGGACCCCTCAGGTCACAAGGATTTTTCCCATTTGGCTAGAAGTGTTAATATATAGAAACGGGATGCAAATGGAATGGGATGCTTGGAACGTGGGGGATTGCCATGCCACTTGATTTTACGATGCCGACGCAGTTTCGCGGCATCCTTTCGACCATCACGCCGCTGGATGTACTGGACATCCTGATCGTGGCGGTCATTCTTTATCGTGTCTACGTGATGCTGAAGGATACGCGCGCCATTACGCTCGGCAAGGGGATTCTCGTCCTGCTCGGTGTAACGGTTGTGGCGAATTACCTGAATCTGCACGTGATTTCGTGGCTCCTGCAAAAGGCGGTGACGCTGCTCTTTGTCGCGCTGCCGATTGTCTTTCAGCCGGAGCTGCGCCGCGCATTGGAGCATCTCGGACAGGGCAAGTTTTTCCGTCCCGGCACGCTTCTCGACGATGAGGAGGCGCAGAGCACGATCCGCGAGATCCGCAGCGCGGTAAAGATTCTCTCGGCGAATAAGATCGGCGCGCTGCTCGTCATCGAGCGCGACATGGGGCTCAACGACATCAGTGCGACGGGCATCCAGATCGACGGTCTCGTCACGTCGGATTTTCTGATGAATGTGTTCATTCCGAATACGCCGCTGCATGACGGTGCGGCGGTCATTCGCGGCAAGCGGCTGATCGCGGCGGGTTGCCTTCTGCCTCTGACGGAGAACCGCTCGCTCTCGACGGAGCTCGGCACGCGCCATCGTGCGGCCATCGGCCTCTCGGAGCAGTGCGATGCACTCATTGTCGTGGTGAGTGAGGAGACGGGGACGATCTCGATCGCAGAGAACGGGCATCTCCACCGCCATCTGGACGGTGAGAAGCTGACCCATATCCTGACGCCTGCGTTTGCCTACAGTTCGCGCTCGTCGATTCTGGATACGATTCGGAGCTGGAGGGAGAAATCATGAGCGCACTTCGCAGCCTCGTGCAGCATAATTTACTCGCCAAGATCGCGGCACTCATTGTGGCCGTTATTCTCTGGCTCTATGTGATGAACGATCAGAATCCATCCATGGAGGCGTCCTATACCGTCCCCGTGGTGATGGAGCATGTGCCGGACGGCTATCAGATGCACGCAGCGGACGATACGGTGACGTTGCGCGTACGTGGGGCGCGTTCGTCTTTTGTGACAGCGGATAACAGTGATTTCCATGCGCGTGTGAATTTGTCCGACTTCGCGGAGGGAGATCGGCTCTACGCGGTAGAGACGTCGATTCCATACGGCTTTGAGCTGGTCAGTGTGTCTCCCGATCGGATCGACGTGACGCTCGACCGAATCATTCAGCGCGTATTCTCGGTGCTGCTGACGGTCAACGGCACGCCGGCGGAGGGCTTCACGGTGGATCGCGTCCACCAGTCCGTCGAGAAGGTGACGGTCGAAGGACCGCGCTCCCTCGTCGATCAGGTCGCCTCCATCGCCGCCTATTTCAACATGAATGGGCGCAAGGAGGACGTGACGATGGGGATTCCGTTGGTCGCACTGAATACGGACGGAAAAGAGGTGCAGGGGCTGACGTTGTATCCGGACACGATGGCGATCTCGGTCAAGCTGACGCGCGGTCTCCAGCATAAGGTGGTGGAGGTGCAGGCAAAGCCGCGCAGCGATCTTCCGCCGCAGCTGAAGCTCGAAAGCGTGACGGTGCAGCCGGCGCGCATCGAGATCACGGGGACGAAGGAGGCACTCGATAAGGTGACGGGCATCGAAACGGAGGCCTTCTCCCTCGCGGATGTGAAGGAGAGTGGTACGCAGCAGGTGAAGCTGCATCTGCCCGCCGGCGTGACGGCGACGAATCCGACGGTGACGGTGGAGATCAAGGTTGGGCCGATGCAATGATACGCATTAAGAATCTCTCTGTGCCGTATGATGAGACACGCACCCTCACAGAGCTTGCCGCAGAGCGGCTCGGTGTATCACCCTGTGCAGTGCACGGGGTGATTGTCGTTCATAAGGCGCTGGATGCACGGCGCAGAAATGGGGCACCGATTCGGTGGAACTATACGCTCGATGTGACGGTGGACGGAGCACGCGGCATCCTCACGCGCCTGCGTCGCGACGCACAGGTCGGGCGGACAGAGGAGCATGGTCTGCTCTGTGTCCCATCCTATACACCGCAAGAGGGACGTGAGCGCCCCGTCGTCGTGGGGTTCGGCCCTGCGGGGATCTTTGCTGCGTGGCTTCTCGCGCGTGCGGGGGCGGCACCGCTCGTCCTCGAACGTGGGCAGGATGTGGATCGGCGTACGCGTGATGTGGCGCAGTTCTGGCGGACGGGGCGGCTCGACACTGCGTCAAATGTCCAGTTCGGCGAGGGTGGCGCGGGAACGTTCTCCGACGGCAAGCTGACGGCGCGCAGTCGCGACCCGCGCATGAATGAGATCATCGAGGCGTTCGTCGCGGCAGGTGCGCCCGAGGAGATACGGTATCTGCAAAAGCCGCATATCGGGACGGATGTGCTGCGCACGGTGGTGAAGCGCCTGCGCGAGAAGATTATCGAGATGGGCGGCGAGGTACGCTTTGGCGCACAGGTGACGGACATCACGATGACTGGGGGGCGTATCGCTGCACTCACGGTGAATGGGGCAGAGCAGATTCCCGTAAGCGCGGTGTTTCTCGGTATCGGGCACTCGGCGCGTGACACGTATGCGATGCTCCATGGAGCGGGCGTGCACATGGAGGCGAAGCCGTTTGCCGTCGGGGTGCGCATCGAGCATCCGCAGGATTTCGTGGATCGGATGCAGTACGGAGCAGCGGCGGGGAGCCCATTCCTGCCGACGGCGGACTATGCCTTGACCTTTCGGGATGAGGAGGGCGGCCGCGGGGTCTACTCCTTCTGCATGTGTCCCGGCGGCCTGGTGGTCGCAGCGGCGTCGGAGGAGGGGCATCTCGTGACGAATGGGATGAGCAACTACCGTCGTGACGCAGGGACGGCGAACAGTGCCCTCTTGGTGCAGGTCACCCCTGCCGATTTCGGCGGGGCGGTGCTCGGCGGGATCGCTTTTCAGCGAGAGCTGGAGCGGCGTGCGTTCTCTGCGGGCGGCGGTGATTACCGAGCACCCGTGCAGGCGGTGGGCGATTTTCTCAGCGGGCGGACGGGGACGAAGGATTTTGTCGTTGTTCCGACGTACATGCCGGGGGTGCGTCCTGCCGCCTTGGGCACGATTCTGCCCGATGCGTGCAGTGCGTCTCTGGTCCGTGCTCTGCGCCACTGGGAGCAGCGCGTGCCGGGCTTTGGTGCGGCGGATGTGCCGCTGACGGGCGTGGAGGCACGTTCCTCTGCGCCCTGCCGCATTCTGCGCGACACAGTGACGATGCAGTCGGTCAGCGCGGCGGGGCTCTACCCGATCGGTGAGGGCGCAGGCTATGCGGGCGGGATCATGAGTGCCGCACTCGACGGAATGAAAGCCGCACTTGCTTTTTTGGAGCGAATACAGTAGATTATGGTGAGGATAAAGGAAATGTGACTGTGTGGAGATCCGCACAGTCCGATGCACAGCAGATGATGCTGAAGATACACAGGAGGCTGTTATTGTGAGACTTTTTGGGACGGATGGCGTACGCGGCGTGGCAAATACGGAGCTTACACCGGAGCTGGCTTATCAGCTTGGACGCGCGGCGACACTCTATTTTGGGGCACATTCCAAGGTGCGCCCACGCATTCTGATCGGGCGCGATACGCGGGTCTCGGGCGAGATGTTTGAGGCGGCGCTGACGGCGGGCATCTGCTCGGCGGGCGGAGCCGCTCTCCTCGCGGGGATCGTGCCGACGCCTGCGATCGCCTATCTC
>ERZ773031.1938-NODE-1938-length-9999-cov-4.143202_pt1 | contig 9999 bp, 13 predicted proteins | sample MGYA00511666_ERZ773031 | MGnify/ENA primary metagenome ERZ773031 (study PRJEB29015, sample SAMEA2738135) | human oral metagenome | biome: human oral; feature: human-associated habitat; material: saliva | place: China | collected 2250 ...
ATTTATGGGGAATAAGAAATATTTTAACTTTTACTAATAGTTAGTTAATATCCATAAGGTATACTGTATTCATCAAACAAAAAGTTTTGGTAATAAAGTATTAAATAAGAGGAGAGAAATACAAATGAAAAATAACTTTATTAAATCAGAAAATTTTACAAAATGGGCAATCAGAAAAGTTAGTGTTGGTGTTGTGTCAGCTGCAATTGCTAGCGGAATTTTTATAGTTGTTGGCAGTGGAGAAGCTCATGCGAGTGATTTACAAGATAAAGCTCCTGTAGTTCAAAATGTAGAAAATAAACAAGTAGATGATTCAACTGAATCTAAAGTAATTGAAAACAAAGTAAATACTGTAGGAAAAGAAACAAAACAAGTTGAGAAAAGTACAGTTGAAGCAAAAAATGTTGTAAGTGCTGAGAAACAACCTGAAGTAAAATCAGAAAAAGAAGTAAGTATTGAATCAAAAGAAACTGATGTGAATAATTTAATAAAACAGGCAAAAGATGTAGCAGAACCACAAACAACTCCAGTTGAAGTAAAAAAAGCAGTAATGGAGAATACAAAAGATACAGTAGATGTACAAGCTAAATACTTAGACAAAGCAAACTTCCCAGGACCATTCACAGCGGGAGTGAACCAAGTAATTCCTTATGAATTCTTCGGTGGAGATGGAATGTTAACAAGATTAATCTTAAAATCATCAGACAAAGCACCATGGTCAGATAATGGATCAGCGAAAAATCCAGCATTATTACCATTAGAAAAACTAGGAAAAGGATTATACTTCTATGAAGTAGACCTAGAAGGAACAAAAGGAAAATCAGATAAAGAATTACTAGATTTATTAAAAGCTAATGGAACACAAAGCTACAAAGCAACAATCAAAGTATACGGTGAAAAAGACGGAAAAGCGGATCTAACAAACGTAGTGGCAACAAAAGAAGTGACTATAAATCTACATAAAGAAACTAAGCAAATGGATATGAAACCAGGAGAAGATATGATGCAAAATAATACAGCTACTGGTTCAATGAATTCAAATGTAAGTGGAAAAGTAATGAATATGAGTAAATCTGATAGTATGTCTATGAAATCTAGTATGAATAAAGCTATGATGCAAGATAATATGACTATGAATACTCATATGAGTAATGGAATGACGAAAAAAGGTATGCTACCAAAAACAAGTGCGGCACCTAAAGGAACAATGAGTTCAACAAATTCATCAAATACTGGAATACTAGGATTAATCATTGCAAGCTTCTTAGGTATATTAGGATTCAGAAGAAAAAATAATTAATAAATAAAATAAACTTGTATATTTTATCGAAATAGTGCTATACTTTTATTGTATAGTACTATTTTGATAAGAGGAGTTAAATATGGTTAATAAAATTTTATTAGTAGATGATGAAATAGAAATAACGGAGATAAACAAAAGATATTTAGAGCAAGGTGGTTATGATATAGATATTGCTAATGATGGAAAAGAAGCATTGGAAAAATATAAAAGAAACAAGTATTCTTTAATTATTACCGATATAATGATGCCAAATATGGATGGCTATGATTTAATCAGCGAAGTACAGTATTTAGATGAGGAACAACCATTTTTATTCATAACAGCGAAAACAACAGAACCAGATAAAATCTACGCTTTAAGTTTGGGAGCAGATGACTATATAGTAAAACCATTTAGTCCAAGAGAATTAGTTTTAAGAGTTAGAAATATACTACGTAGAATCGAGAAAAATAGTAGTGAAAATATTTTAACTTTAGGTGATTTGAAAATTAACTATAATAGTAGAATTGCTATGGTAAATGATAGACAATTAGAACTAACCGTGAAATCTTTTGAATTATTATGGCTACTGGCTAATAATCCGGATCGTGTTTTTTCTAAAACAGAATTGTATGAAAAAATTTGGCAAGGTGAATATGTAGAAGATGCAAACACGCTAAATGTGCATATACACTCATTAAGGAGAATCTTAACAAAATATTCAACAGAAAAAACACCGAGTATAAAAACAGTATGGGGTCTAGGATACAAAATGGAAAAACAAGTTTAAAAATGGAAAGGAAATATAGAATGAAATTAAGAGATTATATTATTGTTGGATATATTTTATCATTTTTAATAACTATTATGGCTGTTTTTTGGGCTTCAAATTTAATGTTAATTGAAAAAAAAGATACATATTTTATAGTTGCGATAACAATAATTGCAGGACTAATTGGAGCTACGATTAGCATTATATTACTAAAAGGTGTATTTAAGTCATTACATGTATTAAAAAGACAAATGATTAGTATAAGTGAGAAAAATTTTGATATTAGTAATACTGTAGAAGGTCCTACTGAGTTTAGAGAATTATCATTATCATTCAATGAAATGGCAAAGCATTTAAAAGAAAGTTTTGATTCATTAGAAGAAAGTGAAAAAGAAAAATCTCTTATGATAGCCCAGTTATCTCATGATATAAAAACTCCTATAACTTCAATTCAATCAACTGCGGAAGGAATGTTAGACGGAATAATAAAGGAAGAAGAATATAAATATTATCTAGAAACAATTTGTCGACAAACGACAAGATTGAATAAACTTGTTGAAGAATTAAATTATTTAACATTAAGTGTAGAAGATACTAGTGAAGATGATAAAAATGAAACAATATTTTTAGATAAATTATTGATTGACTGCATGTCAGAGTTTAAGTTGAGAGCAGAAAAAGAAAAAAGAGATATCTATATTAAAGTTATTCCTGAGAATGCTAAAATAGTAAGTAATTACAATAAAATTCAAAGAATTATCGTGAATTTAATAGGTAATGCATTTAAGTATTCACCAAGCGGGACAAAAATAGAAATAGTTGCCGAAATAAAAAATCAAGAATTATCTATTTCTATAATTGATGAAGGTTGCGGTATAAAAGAAGAAGAGATTGATAATATTTTTAAAAGATTATATCGTGTTGAAGCATCAAGAAATATGAAAACAGGTGGTTATGGCTTAGGTTTAGCAATAGCGAAACAGTTAGCCTTACAAATAAATGGAGACATATTAGTAGAAAGTGAATATGGTAAAGGAAGTAAATTTACTTTAAAAATTAATTGTTAATACACTGAGTATACAAGGAAATCTTTGAATCAGATTTATTATTTTGAAAGAATAATTGGAATTAGATTTTTAAGAATTTTCAATATAAAAACATAAAAATTTTTTAAATTTTGACAAAATAAATTTTTCACGGTATAATGAAAAAAAATCTACTGAGGAAAATAAATATGGCAAATTCAAAGTATATTACACGTCTTAAGCGCTCAGAAGGGCAACTAAGAGGGATTCAAAAAATGATAGAAGAAGAGCGAGACTGTATGGACATAATGATTCAACTAAGTGCAGTTCGTTCTAGTGTTGATCGAGTTATTGAATTATTAATAACAGAAAATCTTATGGAATGTATTAATAATCCTTTAGAAAATCCTGTAGAACAGAAAGAAAAAATAGAAAAAGCTATAAAATATATAGTAAAGAGTAAATAGTTTAAAAAAATAATAAAAAAGCCTTGTTCCTGAATAATCTTAGGAACAAGGCTTTTTTGATGGTGTATTAATTTTATATTAAAGAGAATTTAATATAGTAAAAATTGGTTGTTTTTATTGTTTAATATTTTACTTTGTTTCTCCAGGCCAATTATTCATACCACCTTCGATATTTATTATATCGAATCCTTGAGCCTCTAAAAAATCATATGCCTTAGCTGAACGTCCACCTGCTTGACATATTACATAGTATTTTTGATTTTTATCTAATTTAGTGAAATCTATACCAAGACTACTCAAAGGAAAATTTTTAGCAGAAGGTATATGACCTACTTCGTACTCGTGATTTTCTCTTACATCGAGAATCATAAGTTCCTCATTATTATACTTTTCATAAAAATCTTGCATTGAAATATTATTTTTCATGATCTCTTCCTTTCAATATTAGTAATTTTAGACTATTTTTCCTCTCCATGCATGCATACCGCCTTGGATATTAATAACATCATAGCCTTTCTTTTTTAGTTTTTTTGCTGCAAGTTTGCTTCTAGCTCCAGAGTGACAAATAACATATACTGTTTTATCTGTTATTGGAGTAAATTGACCAATCTCATTAAGTGGAACATTTTTTGCATTTTTTATATGTCCTTTTCGAAATTCACCAGGTGTTCTTACATCTATTAATTGAATATTTTCTTTAAGTTTTTGTTCTAGTTCGATAGTAGAAATACTAGCTACTTTTGTGAATAAATAAAACATATATAATATACCTCCTGATATACCCTTATAGGGTATATTAAATCATGAGGTAGATGAATTGTCAAGAATGTTGATTATAATCAGAAAATCAAAACTAGCTTATGAATTATTTTAAAACAAAGATGATTTAGAAATTTAATTTATAGTTCCTAACTTCTAACTAGAATAATATTTCTGTAATTTTAGTTTGAAATTTTTATTAACAGCTAGTAAAATAGTATATGAACAGTTAGTATTAAATATAAAAGAAAATTTTAGGAGGGATAAGATGTATATAAATGAGTTTAAAACTGATCAAGAAGTACGTATGTTTTTCTTGTTGGATAATGTAGTAAGAGGAATAGCTACTAGTGGTAAACCTTACTTAACATTATATTTAAAAGATAAAACCGGATCCATTGATGGAAAAATTTGGGAAGTTAAAGAAGAAGACACTGAAAATTTAAAAGCTGGAATTATGGTATTTATAGAAGGAACGGTTTTAGATTATAGAGGGAAATTGCAGCTTAAAATAAAGAATTATAGATTAGCAAATGATAATGATTCAATAGATATTCAAGACTATATTCAAACAGCTCCATTATCAAAAGAAATTATGATTAGCGAATTAAATGATTTTTTAAAGGAAATCAGTAATCAAAAATTAAAAGCAGTTACGATAGAATTATTAAATAAATATAAAAAACAATTTGTAAGTTATCCAGCTGCAAAATCAATGCACCATGACTTCTATTCTGGATTAATCTATCATACAATAACAATGTTAAAAATTGCTAAAGCATTATTGAAAATTTATCCATCTTTAAATAAAGATTTATTATATAGTGGAATAATTTTACATGATTTAGGAAAAACTATAGAGCTAAGTGGTCCGATAGGTACTTCATATACTTTAGAAGGGGAATTATTAGGGCATATCGTTATTATGAGCGATGAAGTTTCTAAAGTAGCGGAAAAATTAGGTATAGAAGGGGAAGAGATTATACTACTTCGACACATTATACTTGCTCATCATGGGAAATATGAATTTGGTTCACCAAAATTACCTATGGTAAAAGAGGCAGAAATTATTAATTTTATAGATAATATTGATGCTCGTATGATGATGTTCGATAAAAACTTATCAAATGTAGAACCAGGAACTTTTAGTGATAAGTTATTTGGTTTAGAAGGTCGACATTTCTATGTACCTACATTCGATGTTAATGAAAATAAATAATTAGGAGAATTTAAGGAAAATATTATGAATAAAACAGTTAAATATATATTAGGTTTTGTAGCTATTTTTGTGGCTGCAGTAATTTGTGTTTTTGGTATTATTAAGTATGAGGAATCAAAGGAAACTACAACTACTAATAATAGTGAAAATTTAGGCAGTGTAGATGGTAAAAATTTAGATAAGGAAACTACAGTAGTTGTAGAGAAAATACGTACTATTACAGATTTAGATTCGTTAAAATCTGAATTAAATTTATCTCAAGAAACTATAGCTGAACTGAAAAACTTTGCTCCGACGGTTAGTTATTCAGTAGATAGCAGCAATGGAGGAACTAAAATCTACCTAAGACAAGGTGGACATATTTCAAATAATAAAATTGTAGGAAAAAATGAACTAATAGGTGCATATGATGTAAAAGATGGAAAGTTAACACCTGTTAGTGAAGATATTAAAAAAGTTTCATCTAATATAGATGCTAGTAAGCTAAAATGGACGGACCTAAATTTAAAAAATACAGAGCATAATAAATCTGCGGCGAAAGAAATTCTTAAAAAGTATTTCTTCGTAACTCATGGAGGAAGAAAATTAGAGCCAGTAGCATTATTTGGCTATTTAGTTGATATAGATAAAAACGTCACTGTAAGTGGTAAGGATTATCATGTAACTAAAATGTCATTGGCTGAATTAACAGATGTTTATAATACTGCATACAAAAGTACATATAGTGCAGATGATGTTTACAAAGATATACCGTCACTGAAAAATATAAAATATAGAGAAGTAGATGATAGTTATTCAGGTAATGAAGATAAGTATAATAATTCTCTTGTGTTAGGAGAAACAGTATTCTTTAAAAAAGATAAAGTTTATATAACAGGAATGGGAGGAATTGGAGGAGCAACTCAATATACACCTTCTGAGGAAAGTAGCTGGACTATCGAAGGGGATAGATTAATAATTCCAATTAAGAATTCATCTACAAGTAGCGTTGCAGGGAAATATATATTACGTTTAAATAATAAACAATATAAAGGTGGAGAGTCTCGCTCTAAATACTATATAGAGAGTATAGAACTAAACTAATATGTTAGAGATAAATAATAAAGTAGCTTTAGTAGTTTGTTCTAATGGTAAAGCTAGGGAAGATAAAATCAAATTAGATAATTTAGAAAAAACATTATTAGACTTAGGCTTAGTTCCAGTCTATAGTAACTATTTATATAAAGATGAATTTGGTAGAAGTGCAAGTTCTGAAATACGTAGCGAAGAACTTATGAGATTCTTTACTGATAAAAGTATAAAGGCAATTTTTGATATTTCTGGCGGAGATCTTTCTAATGAAATATTAGATTATTTAGACTATGATATTATTAAAAAAAATAATTAAAGATAATAGTTCGATTATTATTATCACTAGCCATATGCTTGATTTTATTGAAAAAATTGCTGATTCAATACTATTTATAAAACGAGGGATGATTGAGGCTATAGGTATTGATGAGTTCGCAAAATTAGAAGAAAAATATATTCAACTTAAATAGAGGATAAATATGATAAGTGTAAAAAACCTAAACAAGGGATACAATAGAAAGACTGTTCTATCAGATATAAGTTTTGATGTGCAAAATGGGACCATAGTTGGTCTCCTTGGTATAAATGGGGCAGGAAAAACTACATTGTTGAAATGCATTGCAGGGATAATCCCATCTGATAATGGTGAAATAATTATTGATGACGAGAAGTTGAGCAAAAAGAATATTACTTCTATCCATAAAAAAATTGGAATATTATTTGGAACGGATGTTGGACTTTATGGTAAGCTTACTGTTTATGAGAATCTTAGATATTTTGCTGAGTTACAGGGTATATCAAAAAAATGCATAGATAGTATTATAGTCGATTTATCAGAAAAATTTCTTTTCTTTAATTATCTTCATCAGAAAGCGAATACCTTATCAAAGGGGATGACTCAGAAGACGGTTTTAGCAAGGGCAATTATACATTCTCCGCAAAATATAATATTAGATGAACCGGAGTCAGGACTAGATTATAAAGCGGTTGAAATAGTCAAAGATTTCATACTAGAGCAAAAAAATAGCGGAAAAGCAGTTTTGTTTTCTAGTCACTCACTAGGGCTCATAAATGACATTTCAGATGTAATTATTTTGATAGAAGATGGAAAGCTGAAGAGAATGAGGTAAAAAATGATATTAGTGATAATAAAGAAAGAACTTCTAGCAATTATGCGCGATAGAAAAGCTTTGATGATATCATTGCTATTACCTCTTTTGATGCTACCTGTATCTTTATATATAATGGACACAGGGGCGGAGAATGCAAGCAATAAAGTATCAAGGAAGACAAATATATCTTTAGATTGTAGTGACAAAGAGTTTTTAGAGTATATAAAACATCAAGAGAATATTAATATTAAAGAAACAAAAAATTATAAAAAGGACCTTGAAAGAGGAAGTATTTCATTACATGTTATTGTAACTGAAAGCAAAGAAGGTCTTAATTTTTCGCTTGTAGATAACACAACTTCAATGAAATCTTCAGCTGCATTATCTATAGTTACAGATTGTATATCTGCATATAAAGAAAAATTGCTCCTAGAAAAGTTTTCAAATAAAGCTATTTCGATAAAAGCACTACCTAAATTTCTAATAAATGTAAAATCAATAAGTAATAATGCTGAGTATAGGTATTATATTGAAATGTTATTACCAATTCTTCTATTGGTATACTGTTGCATGGGGATTTCAGCAATTGCAAATGATTTAGGTGCGGGAGAAAAGGAGAAACGAACTCTAGAGGCGCTTTTTGCAACAAGTGCGAAAAGGGAAGATATTTATATTGCTAAGGGCATAGTAACTAGTTTGGTAGGATTTTTATGTGCCATAGCTCTTGTATTAGGATTAGAACTTTACATATTTATAAAGAGCGGAACAATCTGGGGTAGTGTCGGACAACTTGCAGTCATACTTGCTATTGCACTTTTTTATAGCTTTGGATTTTCATTTTTAAGCATGAGTATCAGTTTTATGGCAAAATCGTTTAAACAGGCACAGATATATACAACCCCCTTATCAATAATATCGTTATTACCAAGTTATTATATTATGACTGTTGATACAAGCGATTTCTCAGAGATGTTTTATCACATTCCAATATTGAATATTATTTGTATTCTTAAAGAAGCTGTTAGTGGGAACATAGAGTTAGGTCATCTTTTTATAACATTAATATGGAGTTTTATATACATTGCTGTGGCAATTTTATTTGGTAATTCAATTATAAAAAAAGAGGATATTTTAGCAAGTATAACTGAATAACATGATGTGTTTAAAACTGTGATAATTTTGGTATATAAAACTTGCGAAAATGATAGACTATACAGAAATATTTATTATACATGTTTGATGTCAGAAAGAATTGGGTATAATGGTAGAATCTATTAGTTAAATAAGAAATTTAGAGTTATAGGACAAAAAGAGATGGTAAAAACCGCAGTGGTCGTTGAAATTTCGGAACTATTGGAGATGTCAAGAAAAGTGCAGTCTCTAACCCCTAAAAAATTGATTTAAGCCGCCAGGGCTTCATCGAGCAGTATCCTTCTATATTCTGGTGGAGGAAGTCCGCTCGGATTAGACGTATATATTCGTACCGTATTGTAGTAGGTGAATACATATTTAAAGATCCAGGGCTTTACTTCTGACATCTTCATTCTGTATGTCGGGATAAGATACAGAAGTTCTTTCTTCATGTTATCACGCATGATGAGCGATAGGATCTCCCAATTAAAGTAGTCGATGCTCGGTGAAATGTACAGTTTCCCATCTATGCACTAAATCTGAAATATATCCGTAAGTAGCTTGGTATATGGCTTATCTGCGGAGAAGTCCTGCCGGAACAGGTTTTTCTTCTCCTTAATCTCGGTTGTAACTTTGATCAGACCTTTAGGTCTGCGCTTTTGTTCATGGATTAGTCACATTTTAAGCATGCTCCGTCTGAATTTGTTCATACCGACCTTTTGCCCTCTTAGCGCAAGAGCCATCTGCATACGGGGAACTCCATAGTTGTCATTGAATACAGATTCATCAATGATGGAATGTCAAGCAGCTCTGCAGCCTTTCTGACACCGATTTCGTATGAAAGTTTGAGGGGTTCCTGCTTGAATGAATTATCGTATTGCATAGTCTCACCAATCCTTTCATTGATATATTACCATGAGCATTTGGTGGATTTACAGGCTCTACTTAAATGTTACAACTCCACACATTGAAATTTCAAGAGTTGCAAGCATTTTCACCAACTCTTTTTGTCCTATAACCCGAAATTTAAAACTGCTGGCAGATGCGTTACGCATCTGCCAGCAGTTTGTGTTATCAAGTAAGTTCGCTAGTGCGATTACAGGCCGCATTTCATATTCATAGCGAATCGACAGCCTGAGCACTGTATTTCTTACAGCTCGC
>ERZ773031.1939-NODE-1939-length-9998-cov-8.659559_pt1 | contig 9998 bp, 9 predicted proteins | sample MGYA00511666_ERZ773031 | MGnify/ENA primary metagenome ERZ773031 (study PRJEB29015, sample SAMEA2738135) | human oral metagenome | biome: human oral; feature: human-associated habitat; material: saliva | place: China | collected 2250 ...
TGCCCTATTTGATTAAGAAAATGCTAGAAAAGAAGTATGGGAAAAAATATGATTAATCGAAGAGGGGAAAGTAAGATTTGAGCAGAAGCCTAAGAAAAAGTGTATACTATGGATATCGAAGAACTGGAAGTTGATCAACATCATGGGCATGATCATCACCACCATTAAATACAAAATGACTCCTAGAGAAGTAAATTCCCTAGGAGTTTTGTTTTATTCAAATTTTCCACCTATCAATTCCGATAAATGAATATCTGTATTCAGAGACACCAAATAGTAGGTGACTTTGGCTTCGGGGTCAGATAGAGGAATGATGGCACGTTCTGTATGAAGCATCTTTCTATCTTTACTAAGATTGGTCGCAAAGCGAGGCAGGGTGGAGTTGTTGGCCAGTTCTTCAAATTCAAAACGACTGGATTGAACGAGAAATTTAGAAGCAGGCATTTTCTCTTGGACCAAGTCATTCCAAAATCCGATTTGATTCATAAGAAGGAAATTATAGCCATTAATTTCAGAAAAGCTGACAGTCTGCTGCTGGGCTAATGCATGGTCTAGAGAGACGACGATGTCAAGACTTTCTTTGAGATAGGTCAGACAATCAACCTTGTTGCCCTCATAGGCAAAAGGTAAGACGACTAAATCGGCGGTATCCTTTTCAATGGATTCAAGCGCTTGGCTTGTTGAACAAATCTTATGTTGAATTTGTTTATCAGGATAAAGACTGGTTAATGTTGGAAGGAGGCTCCAGAGGGGAGCAGGAGCAACAGAGGCCACTGTAATAGTCCTGAGGCTCTGATCGAAATCTCTCACTTCTTTAATCCCTTGTTGGCTCGTTTCCAAAATACGTCGAGCCACTTGGACAGCACGCTCCCCTGTTTCATTCAGTGAAATGCGAATGGCACTACGATCAAAAAGAGTGACACCGAAGTCTTCCTCTAAATGTTGCATAGAACGTGAGAGAGAAGGAGTGGAAATCAGGAATTGTTCAGCGACTTTGGAGAGAGTTCCTAACTCCTTAAAAGCGACAAGCTGTTCCAGTTCTTCAAGGTTTAACATAGCATCTCCTTTTAGTTTTCATTTTATGAAAAGTAGATTCCTTTATTGATAGTGTACAAAATTATGGTTCAGACGTAAACTAGAAGCACCAAGAGAAACAAGGAGAGAAAGAAATGATTTACAAAACCTTAAATAATAATGTCAAAATGCCACAATTAGGATTCGGGGTTTACCAAACACCAATCGATGAAACCAAGCGTGCAGTCCTGGACGCTATCGAAGTAGGATATAGATCTTTTGATACCGCTCAAGCCTATCAAAATGAAGAAGGGGTCGGTCAAGCTATCAAGGAATCAGGTCTTCCTCGGGAAGAATTCTTTATCACCACCAAGATTTGGATTTCAAATGCAGGCTATGAAAAAGCAAAGAAATCTATCGATGAATCCTTGCAAAAATTGCAAACCGACTACATCGACCTTTTGCTCATCCACCAAGCATTTGGAGATTACTACGGAACTTATCGTGCCATGGAAGAAGCTTATAAAGCTGGTAAAGTTCGTGCAATCGGGGTTTCTAACTTTTCACCGGATCGTTTTATCGATTTACAGCATTTCGTTGAGATCAAGCCAGCTGTCAACCAAATTGAAACCCATATCTTCCAACAACAAAAAGAAACCAAGAAGTATTTGGAAAAATACAAGTGCCAAATCGAATCTTGGGGGCCTTTTGCAGAAGGACGCAATGATTTCTTCAACACGCCTCTATTAAAAGAAATTGGAGAAAAATATGGCAAGTCTGTAGCGCAGGTTGCCCTTCGTTTCCTTATCCAAAGCGATGTGGTGGTCATTCCAAAATCAGTCCACAAGGAACGCATGCAAGAGAATTTCAATGTGTTTGATTTTGAATTGACCCAAGAAGAAATGAAGAGCATTGAAGGTCTGGACCAAGAAAAATCCCTCTTCTTTGATCATCAGGATCCAGAGACAGCAGAATTTTTCATGACCATTGTCAATAAATAAAGGAGCATACATGACAAAAACAGAAAAAACACCCTTATCATTTTTAATTATTCTAAGTGGCTTTATGGCCTTCACTTCACTATCTACAGATATTTATCTACCAGCTATGCCAGCTATGCAAAAGGCTCTTGGCGGACGGGTAGAATTGACGGTGACAGGTTTTGTGATTGGTTTTGCCATCGCTCAACTCATTTGGGGGCCTATTAGCGACCGGATTGGACGGATTAAACCCTTGGTTATTGGTTCCCTTTTATTTGTTATCGGCTCCATCGGTTGTGCCCTATCAACTTCTATGACCATGGTAGTCTTCTGGCGAGTCTTTCAGGCTTTGGGTGCTTGTACAGGTCCTATGATTAGCAGAGCCATGATTCGAGATCGTTACGATAGTCAAAGAGGGGCGCAGATGCTTTCAACCTTGATGATGATTATGGCTGTAGCACCAATTCTAGGGCCACTCCTAGGTGGTCTCTTCCTTCGTTTCTCCACCTGGAATCTGATTTTCTGGTTTATGGCCTTGGTAGGAGTCATGCTCTTTCTATCGACACATCTTCTCCCAGAGACCTTGCCAGTCGCTGAACGAAGCCAGGCTTCTCTAACTCAAAGCTTTAAGAACTATGCCAAACTCTTAGCTTCCAAGAAATTCATGATTTATACCATGAGTGTGACTTTCTTTTATGTTGCCTTTTACGCCTTTATTACTGGGTCTTCAGAAATCTATATGAATTTTTATCATGTCCCAGCAGAAGCCTATTCTTTTCTATTTGGTGTCAATATTGTCGGTGTATCCTTGATGAGTATGGTTAACCGCCAATTGGTGAGTCACTTTAGCCTGCCTAAACTCCTAGCGATTTCTACTAGCTTAGCCTTTCTCTTTACCTTGGTTTTGGCCTTTATGGGAGTGACGAATGCCCTTGGACTTTGGGGAATCGTTGTCCCCATGTTTTGTTTCTTTAGTATGAATGGGATTGTTGCGGCTTGTTCCAATGCAGCAGCTCTAAATGCGGTACCGAGTGACATGGCAGGGTCTGCAGCAGCTGTTCTTGGTGCCCTTCAATATGGGAGTGGTGTCGTTCCATCTATTCTATTGGCTATTTTCGCTGACAAAACACCTGCAACCATGACTATCATTATTGCAGTTGCGATTTTCCTTTCAGCCCTTATGGGATGGTGGGGGAATAGGATTGAAGTTTAAAAATTGAAAGGAGCCTTATTATGTCAAAAATCAAACAAACAGCAGGCAAAGACGCCTTAGGAGACTTTGCGCCAGACTTTGCCCATTTTAATGATGATATTCTTTTTGGAGAAAATTGGAATAACCAAGATATTGACCTGAAAACAAGATGTATTATCACAGTTGTAGCTCTGATGGCATCTAGTATTACAGATCAATCCTTGTCTTACCATCTTGCGAATGCCAAGAAGCATGGGGTAAGCAAAAAAGAAATTGCTGCTATCATTACGCATGTGGCTTTTTATGCAGGCTGGCCAAAAGCATGGGCCGTTTTCAACCTAGCTAAAGCAATCTGGACGGAGGATATCCCGTCAGACGCTAGTGCAAAAGAAGTTTATCAAGCTTCAATGATTTTCCCAATTGGACAAGAAAATAGTGCCTATAAACAATACTTTATTGGCCAATCCTATTTAGCTCCAATCTCAGATAGAGTTTTCCCAATCATTAATGTCACTTTCGAACCAGGCTGTCGCAACCATTGGCATACCCATAGAGCTACCAAAGGCGGGGGACAAGTCCTTATCTGTGTAGGCGGTCAAGGATATTACCAAGAATGGGGAAAAGAGGCTGTGAAACTCCAACCTGGCGACACCATTACCATTCCAGCTAATACAAAACACTGGCATGGTGCTAGCAAGGATTCTTGGTTCTCCCATTTAGCTTTTGAAATCCCTGGTGAAAATACTAGTACTGAATGGAGTGAGCCTGTGTCTGAAGAAGACTATTTCAAAGCACAAGAGTAATACGTTTTATACCCTCACGCATTCTGACTTCACACAAAAATTTACAAAAAGTGTACAATGAAAGTGATAAATTAATAGAAAAGGAGTGGTTCTATGAAGAAAACAGTCTATACAACAGCTGGGCAAGTGGGTCTAGTAGAAGTAGAACGTCCACACATCGAAGCGCCAGATGATGTCATTCTCCGCATCGTTCGCACCTGTGTCTGTGGATCCGATCTATGGAGCTACCGCAATCCAGATATTGAAGCAGGTCATCAAAATAGTGGCCACGAAGCTATTGGGATCGTCGAAGAAATCGGTGAGGCCATTACAACGGTCAAACCAGGAGACTTTGTCATCGCGCCTTTCACCCATGGTTGTGGGGAGTGTGATGCCTGTCGTGCTGGCTATGATGGGACGTGTGACCGCCATATTGGCACCAACTGGTCTGACGGGGTTCAAGCAGAGTACATCCGTTTCCACTTTGCTAATTGGGCACTTGTGAAAATTCCAGGTCAACCTTCTGATTATACAGAAGCTATGCTTAAGTCAATTTTGACACTTGCTGATGTCATGCCGACGGGTTACCATGCGGCGCGTGTAGCAGACGTGAAGCCTGGTGACAAAGTAGTGGTTATCGGGGACGGAGCTGTTGGACAATGTGCTGTGATTGCTGCCAAGATGAGGGGGGCATCGCAAATCGTCCTTATGAGTCGCCACCAAGACCGTCAACAGATGGCTTTGGAGTCAGGCGCGACAGCAGTCGTAGCGGAGCGTGGTGAAGAAGGCATTGCCAAGGTCCGTGAAATCCTTGGTGGCGGAGCAGATGCGGCCCTTGAATGTGTCGGTACCGCAGCAGCTGTTGATCAAGCCCTTGGGGTGCTTCATAATGGTGGGCGTTTAGGTTTTGTCGGTGTCCCTCATTACAATAATCGTGCCCTTGGTTCGACCTTTGCCCAAAACATTTCGGTGGCAGGTGGGGCAGCCTCTGTTACTACCTATGACAAGCAGTTCTTGCTCAAGGCTGTCCTTGATGGCGACATCAATCCAGGCCGCGTCTTCACCCATAGCTATAGCTTGGATGAGATTGATCAAGCCTATAAAGATATGGATGAACGTAAGACGATTAAGGCTATGATTGTACTGGACTAACGAAAAAATTCTAGTAGAAAATATCTACTAGAATTTTTTAATACAATTCCCAATCCGGACTTGAAAATTTCTTGGTTCGGGTCATATAAAAATGGATAAAGTGAACTTCCATTGCTAAAGTCATCACGGTTGCGATGGTAATGACAATGGTTGGATTGGCTGAGAAAAGAAGGGAGAGAACCAGTCCGATAAGGAACATCCCTGCTTGCAAACCATAATAGAGCTTGTCATACTTGAGGTGACTCTTGTTAAAATAGCCATTTGCAAGGATAGCAGCTTGAAAGAGGCCGATACCCGTATAGAAGAAGCCAGTCGCAAAATGGTGATGGACTTCTGGATTGACCAAGAAACTCATAGACACAGTCACCATAATCAAGCCGATGAAAATTGGATAGTGACTATAAATTAGGAAGATTCCCTTATTCTTTCCTTCTTCATCAATGGCATGGTCAAACTTACCAAAGTAATTCATAAAGAGGTTGACCATGATGATAAAGTAAAGGATAGAGTGGATAGAGAAATTTTCAAGTGTAAAAAAATCTGCAAGGCCCATAATCATCTCACCAAAAGTGATGATAACTAAAAGCGAGATGCGTTCAATCAGGTGGGGGAGATTAATCTGAAAAAGACTTGTATGTCGAGTTAAGATAATAGGCATGACGAAGGTCAAGAGAATCCCTAGCATATAGACATAGATACCAAAATCTATCGGAAGAAGTGCAGCTATGTAGATAGCCAAGGTCCTGAGCCCTGTCATCCAAAGAAAGCCCTTGATACTTTTTCGATTGGCCGGCGTGGTAGATTTTCGGAAATACTCTACTAAGTATTGGAAAAATAGGGTTAGGGTCAGAGTTCCCACTGTCCAGCAGAAGGTATGAAAGTAGCTCTGCCAGTCATTGGTAATCATGTTTGATATCAAGAGTAGCATGGCCATATTGATGAACATGACGGTCATATTAAAAAGGGAATTCTTTCCATAGCGGTTGGTATAGACGGTCTGAATCATCCAAGAATTGACCAAAACCAGAAGTGTCATCAGGAAACCAAAGATGGCATCTAATGATAAGACTCCATGGTGAAGATGATGGATAAGGGCAGTGGTTTTGGAAATAGCGTAAACAAAGACCAGATCATAAAAGAGTTCACTATACTCAACCCGTTTGTGTTTGATAAGATTTGACATGGGTTATCCTTTCTGCGATGTTTGAACAATTTATTATATCAGAAAAATGACAGTATATGATGGAAGGAAGGGGAGTAGACCAATCAATTTCATTGTGACGCAAATTGTCATTACATGACAACAGTTGATGTAGCCTATTTACTAGGATACTCCGAAGTGTCTTCCTTCTCACGAGCCTTTAAAAAATGGACCGGACAGACTATTTCAGAGTATCGCGAGTAGATGCAGACAGAAGCTTAACAGCAGAAATTTCCATTATCAACACCAGATGTATTCATCTGGTGTTTTTATCTTTCTGAAAAAAATGAAATTTTCTACTTGACAAGTGAGTGTTCACTCACTATAATAGATTTATCATTAAAAAGTGAGTGAACACTCACCTGAGAGGAAGTAAATGAAAACATTGCTACATTTACAAGATTTACAAAAATCTTTTGGTCAACAACTTGTGTTAAACCACGTTGGTTTTGAATTACAGTCTGGGGAAATCATTGGTCTAATCGGTCCCTCAGGTGCTGGTAAATCAACCATGATTAAAACCATGTTAGGAATGGAAAAGGCAGATAGCGGTATCGCTTTAGTCTTAGACCACACCATGCCCAATCGTCATATTCTGGGAGATATTGGCTATATGGCCCAGTCTGATGCTTTATATGAGGCTTTGTCAGGACAAGAAAATTTGGAATTTTTCGGTCAGCTAAAAGGCCTTTCCAAAAAAGACTTAAAGGATGAAATTGCCCATGTGGCTCAGGTGGTAGATTTAACAGAGCACTTAAATAAGGCTGTGTCTGGTTATTCCGGAGGCATGAAACGACGCTTGTCGCTGGCGATTGCGCTTTTAGGAAATCCTCAACTCCTGATTTTGGACGAACCGACAGTTGGAATCGACCCTTCTCTTCGAAAGAAAATCTGGAAGGAATTAATTACTCTTAGAGACAAGGGTGTAGGAATTTTGGTTACCACCCATGTCATGGATGAGGCAGAGCTGACAGATAAGGTTGGCCTCTTGTTAGGTGGAAACATCATTGCCTTTGATACACCAAAAAATCTCAAGGAAAGTTATGGTGTTTCAAGTATTGAAGAAGTCTTTTTGAAAGCGGAAGGAGAATAAGATGAGAACCCTTGCCATTGCAAAAAAAGTTATCAAAGAATTGCTTCGTGACAAACGAACCCTTGCCATGATGTTTGTGGCTCCGGTCTTTATCATGTGGTTGATGAACCTCATGTTTTCGGCTAGTACAACCGTGAACATCAAGCTAGCAACGCAGGATCTACCAACTAGTTTGGTAAAGAAAATGGATGATCTGGACCATGTCAATGTGAAAACATACAAAGACATGGAGCAAGCCAAAGAAGACTTGGCTGATGAGAAAGTCGACGCCGTCATTTCTTATAAAGACGGGGAGTATCAGGTAGATTATGCCAATACAGATGCTTCGAAAACTGCTATGACCCGTCAAGTATTGCGGACCAGTATCGCCAGTGAAGGCACCAATCAACTATTAACTCGTGTTAAACAGGCCCTTCCTCAATTGAAACTCGATGCAAAATCACCAGAAATTAAGGAATCTTATGAGTATGGGAATGAAGATACAGGTTTCTTTGCCAAAATGATTCCAGTCTTGATTGGATTTGTCGTCTTCTTCTTTGTCTTCTTGATTTCAGGGATGGCGCTGTTGAAAGAACGCACCAGCGGGACCCTAGATCGCTTATTAGCCACTCCGGTCAAACGTTCTGAAATCGTCTATGGTTACATGATGTCTTATGGAATCATAGCTATTCTTCAAACAGCAGTTGTTGTTTTAGCAGCTATTTGGTTGTTGAATATTGAAGTTGTCGGAAGTTTATTAAATGTTATAATAGTTAATGTGGTATTGGCTCTTGTAGCACTCGCCTTCGGAATTCTCTTGTCCACCTTGGCCAAATCAGAATTTCAAATGATGCAATTTATTCCTCTTGTGATTATGCCGCAGCTCTTTTTCTCAGGAATCATTCCTCTTGGTTCAATGGGAGAGTGGGCAAAAACAATTGGGAAATTCTTGCCTTTGACCTACTCAGGTGATGCCATGAGTCAGATTATTCTTTACGGACGTAACCTTGGGGATATTTTGCCAAATATCGGTGTTTTACTGCTTTTCCTTGTCGCTTTGACAATGCTGAATATTTTCGGATTGCGTCGGTATCGTAAGGTATAAAAATAAAAAGGATGTGAGGATGGACATGAACGAGAGTATTTTTGAGTCGTTTGAAGCTTATCTAGAGGGAGCAGACTATCCCAAAGGAAAGAAGAAAATTATGCAGGCAGCCGTCGATTTGATCTCGACCAAGGGTTATAATGGGACTTCAACTCTTCAAATTGCGGAGCATGCCGGGCTTAGCCAAGCCACACTCTTCAAGTATTTCCAGACCAAAGATGAGTTGCTGACGGCTATTTTACATCCGATCCTTCCTAGTCTTCTGGGAAATTTTCTGGATCAACTCTTAAATTTTCAAACAACAGAGGAAAAAATTCACTATTTCGTTTATGACCGAATGAACTACCTCAAAACCAATCAAGCTCTCTTAAAAATCGTGTTACAGGAGATATTTTCGAATGAAAAGATCAAGCAGGAGCAAGAACATATTTGGAGTTTCATTCAGGGTAGAATTGGTGACCTCCTTCAAGAACTGAAAGCGGACCCTCGCATCAATCCTGATCTGACTATTTCCCAATTCCTGCGTATTCTGATTGGCCCGCTGCTTGCCTATTTTGGTCAGCTCTATATTCTTGGAACTAATGGGCAAGTGACCGATGAAGATCTTTCCTTGGTCGAAAAGCAAATCTTAGGTGGCTTGTGGAAATAGGGGGATCTGATAGAAACAAACCAAAAAACCATATTCCATTTCAATGGGAATATGGTTTTTTACAACTTTTATTTCAAATTCGACATCACTTGTTTCTTGGTGAAGGTGCGCTCTTGTTTATTAGCTAAGGCCTTAATGCGCGCATCAAGGAGAATAGCGCGACCTTCGGCACTTCGGGTATAGACGAGGTCATACTTACCTAGGCTCTTTCGGATTTGCTCCACAAAGGCTTGGGCATCCTCTTTCCGTTTGTCAAAGAGGCTTGGTACAGCGAAATATTCTGTCTGATCGGACACTTTTTCCTGTGCTTTCAGGATGTAACGTTGGTTTTCAATGGGTGCGAAAAATTCGATCATGGTTTGCGAAAAGAGTTCTTTCTCCCGCATGGTTCCGCCCTTCAAATAAATCAGCGTGTAGATAGCATCGTTTCTGTCTCGTACTACTTGGATGCGGGTTTCCTGTGTTTGAATCTGTCCCGAAAGAAGCAGGACTTTGTGAATAGCTTGGCCAAAGACTTCTAAGCGTTTGTAAGGACTCTTATAGAGATAGTAGCGCAACCAAGCAAGGAGTGCAAGAACAGCTAAGAAGAAGAGAAGAATCAGAGAAGCTGAATTCCTTCCTCCTCTATGTGAATAGTAAATAAGGTTGGCGAAAGCATCGGTCAAAGCGCCGGCCGTAAGCCACCGTGCCAGCTTTCTAGCATCGAAAAATAGAGCCAGAGGTAGGAAGTGTTTGTCCACTTGGACCTCATTTGCAATCTCCATATTCTCTAAAATAGGGAGGGCTTTTTGCCAGCCATCTCTGAGTTCTTGACGATGGGTGGAGCGCTCTAAGGTCTCTGCATTCAGTTT
>ERZ773031.1940-NODE-1940-length-9997-cov-2.815731_pt1 | contig 9997 bp, 8 predicted proteins | sample MGYA00511666_ERZ773031 | MGnify/ENA primary metagenome ERZ773031 (study PRJEB29015, sample SAMEA2738135) | human oral metagenome | biome: human oral; feature: human-associated habitat; material: saliva | place: China | collected 2250 ...
GAAAAACTTCCACAAATATAGTAAAATTAATAGGAACTATATTACAGGGAGGTAAAAACATGAAAAATAATAATAATTGTAAAAAGGATATAAAATTTTCAGAATGGATTGATTTTTGGCTAGAAAATGAAAAACCTTTTTTAAAAGAATCTACTTATGCAACATACTCAAATATTATTGAAAACCACATAAAACCATCCTTAGGCACTAAAAATATAAGCCATATCCAAAATAATGACTTACAAAATATGATATTTGAAAAATTAAATTCAGGAAGATTAAGTAATAAAAAAGGACTGTCACTGAAAACTGTAAAGGATATTATGACAGTTACCAAATCTTGTTTAAATTCTGCAATGAAAAATGATATCATTAAGAGGAAAGCTTTTGACTATAAATTTCCTAAAAATATTTCAAGTAAAAAAATAGAAATTTTTAGCCATGCTGAACATTTTAAACTTTTCCAATATATAAACTCCAATCTAGATGCAAAATCTCTTGGAATCCTGATTTCTTTATTATGTGGTTTAAGAATAGGAGAAGTTTGTGGCTTAAAATGGTGTGATATTGACTTTGAAAATAAAATCTTATCTGTAAATAGAACTGTTCAAAGAATTTATATAAAAAAAACTATTTCAAGTGAAAGTAAAATTGTAATTTCTTCTCCAAAGACAGTTTCCTCATTTAGAAATATTCCTCTCAGCAAACATCTAATAAAAATAATGAAAAATTTATGCAGAAATGATGATTTCTATATTATTACAGGTAATAAGAATTTTATTGAACCTAGAATATATAGAAAATACTATTATTCAATACTTTCCTCACTAAATATTTCAAAACTTTCTTTCCATTCTTTAAGACATACTTTCGCAACACAGGCAATTGAACTTGGAACTGATTATAAAACTGTTGCAGAAATTTTAGGACATTCCAGTATAAACACAACTTTAAATTTATATGTTCACCCCAAAATGGAATATAAGAGAAAATGTCTAGACATGATTTGTGATGAACTCTCTTCATTCCCCAAAAACAAAAAAAGATAAGGCCTTTGCCTTATCTCCTGCTCCCCTTCTTCCTTCCGGAAACTTTTCCATTATTTGAAATTTTTTTATTTTTCTCTTCCTCTTCCTTAAGCCTTTTCTCATTTTCCTCATCCATAAACACACTTGCCAGCCTGAAACCTTCCGCATATTTTTTATCTGCCTTCCATACTAATTGAGTGGCTTCAAACTGTGCTTTCTTTTCTTCCTTAGACAGTTGATTCCCATTTTTTATCTTAAAATACATTTCAGGATCCACTCTGTTTAAAAGCCCTTTTCCCCTCATTTCATAAGCTATTTCAAAATGCAGATGTGGAGCACGTGTTCCGCTTGCATTACCTGTAACTCCTGTTTTTCCAAGTACCTGCCCCGCCTTTACTGTATCTCCAACTTTTACACTGACTTCACTCAAATGGCAATATCTCAGATATTTTATTACCATTCCGGGTTCATAATTTGGACCGTAATTTTCTTCTCCCGAACCTTCCTTTGGCTTATAATTTTTTCTCTTAATTTTTTCAAGCTCCTTAGGATCCACTTCCAGATAAAAATTTAACCCATAACCCTTTTTATCTACATATAAATCAACAATTTTTCCATCCAGAACTGCAAAGACATCTGTTCCCGGAACAGCAAAAATATCAATTCCCTGATGAGCCTTTATTCCATTGCTTCTTGTCATTCCAAACTTAGCCCAGTCAGGATACTCTTCCCCCCTGAAGTTATAATATGTAACTTGGGGATTCTTTACAGGATCTATCCTGAAAATATTATCTTCTTCCTCTTCCATTGCCGCTTTGACAACTGCTTCTTCACGTTTAGTATTAATATAAGTTGCAACTGAAAAAATAATTCCGGCAATTATTAAAGGAATTATAAAAACAAACATAACTTTTCTCTTGTTAATACGCCATTTTTTATTTTTTTTCATATTACTGTAATTATTTTCCATAGTAGTAAATTTTAAAATCTCCTCTTTAAATTATTCAAATTCTCTCAAAAATTCCGAAAGCTTTTCAAGTCCCTTTTCCAGTATCTCCCTATGTGTGCAGTAACCTAATCTTGCGTATCCAGGCATATCAAAACGGTTACCTGGAACTAATAGTACTCCCTTTTCCTTCAGAAGTTTTATGCAAAATTCCTCTGTATCAACTGGAATATCTAATTTAATAAAGGAAGTTGATACATATTTAGGATAAATCAATGATACTTTAGGTTCATTTTCCACCCATTTTTTTACAACTTCTAAATTTTCTGTTACTATTTTTCTATTTCTTTCAAGTACAGCTTCCTTATTTTCCAGTATATACGTAGCCAGATAATCATCAAACACTCCTGCACATATCATTGTATAATCACGATATTTACGGAAAATATCACTTAACTTGGAATTTGCAACAACCCAGCCTATACGTATCCCTGGAACAGAATAAGTTTTTGAAATGCTGTTGACTGATATCCCTTTGTCATATAAATCAACAATCGAAGGAACTTCTATTCCCGTTTCCAGCGATTTGTAAACTTCATCTGAAAGAATATAGGCTCCACAGCCTTCAGCAATTTTTACCAGTTCCTTCAGAAAATCTTCCTCCATAACTGCTCCTGTAGGATTATTTGCATTATTAATACATATCATTTTTGTATTACTTCTTACAAGTTTCCGTAAATCTTCCAAATCCGGCAACCATCCATTTTCTTCCTTAATATGCCACAAATCCACTTCTGCACCAAAAGAACGCGGTATATCATACAGCTGCTGATAAGTGGGATACAGTGAAATAACATGGTCTCCAGCCTCAATCAGAGAATATAAAGCCAGAAAATTACCTCCTGTTGCTCCATTTGTCTGTAAAACCTGTTCTGGCGTAATATTTTTATATAAAAGGCTTACCTGTTTCTTAAATTCCGGAGAACCTTCTATCCAGCCATAATTCATCTTTTTTGTCATTAACCCTGAAAAAAATTCTTTTTCACTTTTGTTTCCTGTTTTTATAATTTCTTCCAATGTAAATGACGCTATTGAACTTCCTGCAATATCATAAATCGCATCATTTTCCCATACATTTAGCCATTCTTCAACTCCAAAGTTTGCAATTTTCATATTACTCACCTCTTTTATATATAAACATACGGGATACCCACTTTTAAATGAATACCCCGAATATCCTGTCTAAATATTATTTTATCGTTTAGAGCTATTTTACAAGCATAACTGTTGGAACTTCAGGTACTCTGAAACCGTTCTTATCTCCAGGCGAAGCATTTCCAAGCCAGTCATATATAAACTTTATTTGATCATCATAATGTCTTATACATTTATGCGATTCAGGATAAGTTCCTATTTTCTTTGCTGTTACAGCTTTTCTCTGATTTCTTGTTTCCTTTGGCTCAAATAATGAAGGTATACTGTGCATATATCCTCCACCACTGAATCTTACGGCATTTTTAGCATCTCCTACCACTGTTCCGGCAGAACCTGTATACTGCATTACAGGTTTTGAATAAGCCACATGAAATACTCCATAAGGTGTTGCATATGAACCATTTCCATCTTTCCCTGTTGTTACAAACGAACTTGTTACAACATTCCAGCTGTTTGAACCTTTATTTTTTTCTATTATCATTTCATTCTGGCTATGTCTATCAACATAAATAAATCTTGAAACTTCTTCCTTAATTCCTGAATCCTTCAGAAGTTTCTTGTTTGATTTCTGAAGATAATATTCCTTATCATCATAAACATCTATTTTTACCTTTATGTACTTATCAGTTTCTTCAGTTATTGTCATGATTGATCTGTCAGGAATATTTATAAATTCCTTAAATGAAGAACTTAAATATCCTCTTTCACTCTGGTTTTCTTTATTACCATACTTATCCTTGCTTGAACCGTTACCTCCACCTAATGGAGTATAATCATCTAAAACATAAATTTTCTGATTTTTTGCAACTGCGTCTTTTATAAAGTTGTTAGTTTTTTCAGCCCTTTTCATCATATCATTCCAGTCAAATTCCCTCTTTATTGCATTTGCAGCTAAGACATATCCAAGTTTCCCGTCAAAATAAACTTCATACCATTCTGCAGTTCCACCAGGTACATTTGTCTTAACTTTTCCAATAACTTTATATTTGTGACTGTAGGCGGCATTCTTTAGAACTCCTGATTTTGTATTTGGCTCTTTTCTTACTGCTGTTGCTGTCTTTATAAATACGAAGTCATCCATATCTTTAGGAGAGTTTTTGTCATATTTATAGTTGAAAGTTAAATTTTTTGGTCTTTCTTTTACATAGTAATTAATATAAGTATAAGGTCCTTTAATATTTTTTGCAGGCTGTTTACCTTCATCTACCACATTGTCCTTGGATTTTGTATCTGTATCTGTATTCTGAGGTACATTAGTTATGTTATCCTCTTTCTTTAAATCTTCAGGAACATCATTTTTTTCTGTTACATCTGTTACAGCAGGAGTTTTCTCTGATGGTGCTTTTTCAGCTGTAGAAGGCTTTTTATCTGCAGAAGTTTTCTCTACTGCAGTAGCAGGTTTTTCTGCCAGATTTTTTTCTACCGTAGTAGAACTTTTTTCCACAGGTTTCTTTTCAACTGGAGCTTGTTTCTTTTCCTCCGGCTTTTTTTCAATTACAGCAGGCTTTTTATCTGCTGGTTTCTTTTCAGTTTCTACTTTTTTAATATTTTCTTTTTTTGGTTCCGTATTGGAATTAGAGCTAGATTTGGCTACTTCTTTTTTAGGATAGCTATCTATAAAGCTAGTCATAAAATTACCAAAATCATTATCAAAATTTGATTTTCCAAATATTTTTTCAACTTCTTTTCCTTTTACAGACTTTCCTTTATCATCTGTTATATATGGAATAAACTTAGTTACAACCCTATCCGGCTCAATCAGATACATAATAACCAGTTTATCCTTTTTACCGTCCTTATCTAAATCTGGTTTAAGCTCATTTGATTTCCATTCCTTCTTTTCTTCTGTTTTTTCTGTAGTATTTCCACTAGTTACAGGATTACCTGTAACATTTCCATACACAGATAAAACCATAAGAACAAATAATAAAAAAATTTTCTTAGTATCTTTCATACCTTACCTCATCTCCAATTTTGTGAAATATTTTTATGAAATTTGTTAACTTTGATTATAATCTTAAAATTCCTAAATTTATTTTTTATAAAACTACTACTACTACCGGCTCTGCAGGTATTGTATTTTCTTTTTCCTTTTTTTGACTGTCTGCATTTATCCATTTTACTATATACTCAATCTGGTCATCATAATGTCTTACACATTTATGCGATTCCTTATACGTTCCTATTTTTCCTGCAGTGTACGCTTTTGTTGATTTTGATGCTCCGTATGCAGCCGGAATTCCATGCATATATGCACCACCACTGAATCTTACTGCATAATTGGCTTCTCCTGCTATTACAAGTCCTTCTTTTCCTGCACTTTTACGTGTGTCACCCTCTTTAGCATGCCCCGTAAATAACATATAAGGTCTAGTAAATGCTACAAGGAAAGCTCCGTGCGGTGTTTCATACGAAGAGTATCCGTTATCTACTCCTGTTGTTACAAAAGAATAAGTTACAACATTAAATTTATTAGTGTCATTTTCCCTTTCAAATATAGCTTCTGTCTGACTTTCAGGATCTATTGCAACAAACTTGTTTATTTTAGAAGTTATATCTGTTTTTTGTATGTTATTATCCTTTTTCTCAATATAATAAGGACCTCCATACATTGGTGTTTCTATTTTTACCATCCCATTTTCTTCACCTAAAACTCTAAGAAGAGTTCTATCCGGTATATTTATATATTCTCCTTCTTTATTGGAATTTACATATCCTTTTATACTTTGGTTACTTCTGTTTCCAAACTTGTCTTTTTTACTGTAATAGTCATTTGCCAATGGTCTGTATTCAGTAACAATATAAATATCCTCTTTCTTTGCAAGCGTATCAGATATAAAACTGTTTATTTTCTCCATTTTAGAAACCATTTTATCCCAATAGAATCCTCTTTTTATAACTTTATTTTTATCCTGAATAAACCCTTTTACTTTTGATTCCTTCCCAAATTCTGCAAGGTACCATTTCTGACTTCCACTTTCCTTTATCGAAGTAAATTCAAGTAACAGTCTAGGTTTATCCTTGTATTTCAAAGATGCAACTCCAGGTGATGAATTACTTGGTGCTTCCCTCAGAACATCTGAATGCCCAATAAAAAGAAAGTTCTCCAAATCTTTAAGAGAATTTTTATCATATTTAAGGTTTACTGATACGTTTTCATTTGTATTGTCGTCAAACAGATTTACTACTCTCACTTCTCCCTTTTCTATTCCTTTGGAATATTCTCCATAATAGTCTTTTATACTTTTTAAAGTTTTTTCAGTATTTTCAAAAGAAAATGCGGTTGCTTCATTTTTTAACGGAATCTGATAAGTAAGTGCATACTGACCATCCTGTAATGTATAAATTGAAGCTAATCCTCCCTTTGAAATGATACTGTCACTCTTTCTGTTTACTACTATTTTCTCCGGCGTTCCATCATTATCAAAATCATATTCTGTTTCATAGACATCATAACCATCTACTTTTATATTTTCTGTATATTTCTTTGGTAATGATATTTTTTCACTTGATTTACCTGCAAAATTAAATGCCGCCAATGCAAATGTAAACAATGCTAATTTATTTTTTCTCATTTCAACTCCTATTTTTCTAAATCATTTCTCAATATATATTCAATATTTTATTTTATAATAAATTCATAAAAAAATCTACTACAATTTTATATATATCATATACAATATATAATATATATAACATTAGTTTTTTATATTAATAATTTATATTAATATAGATGAAAACATCCTTTTAAAATCCCTAACACTCTTAAATTATAATATGTACCTTTAGGAAAAATCATCGTATCTTCTTTTTCGTTTAAAGCTTTTAAAATTATTGTATCTTCAATATATTCAACATTTTTTATATACTTTTTATTTTCATATTCAACAAGACAGTATTTTTTATGTAACTCTTCAAAGTTGATTTTTTTCTGTTTTGAAAAGATTAAAGTATCCAGATAATGAAATTTTGGCTCATAATTTAATGCTTTTACTACTATTGCAAAAAGATCCTCATCATCTTCTTCAAATTTAGGAAATACCTGAATTTCCTTTTCATTGAAGAAATATATTTCGTCATTTGGAAGAATTTCACCATCCAGTACAATATTACTTACAGGAAGTTTATGCTTCTTTTCCTGTATTATCTCATCCTGTCTAAAAAGAGTGATTTCCTCCTGAATTTTTTTTGGTAATCTTCTAAGTTCTTCATATTCAGAAATTTTCTTTTTATCCTCAGCCGATACATCAAATATTTTATAAAACTTATCCAGAAAATTCTCTGACGGACCTTTCAAATCGTTTATTATATTACTTATGTATTGGGGAGAAACTCCTATCAGCTTAGACAGTTCCACCTGGGATATTTTTCTTCTGATATATTTTTCCAGTATTTCTCCTGTACTTTCCATAATCTCTCCTCCTGATTCATATTTCATATTATTTTAAACTTACATTTGTTCTAATTCATCCAGATTATAAGGAGTTTCCTGATAAACATGGTGGTTAATCCAGTTTATAAAAAAAAGGTTTGCATGCCCTCTCCACTTAAATAGAGGTGTTTTCTCCGGATTATCTTCCGGATAGTAATTAAATGGAACGCTTATTTCCTTGCCTAATTTAACATCTCTTTCATATTCAGATGCAAGGGTCATTCTGTCGTATTCCATATGTCCTGTAACAAATATCCTTCTTTTATCCTTAGTTCTCACGATTGAAACTCCAGCTTCAGGAGATTTTGCCAATATTTCAAGCTCCTCAATCTTATTTATATCTTCTTCCTTTACTTCTGTATGTCTTGACTGGGGCATATAGAATATTTCATCAAATCCCCTAAAAAGTCCTATGCTGCTGTCATCAAGCTTTAAAGGATATATTCCAAAAAGCTTTTCATCGAGAGGATACTTTTTAATTCCGTAATGATAATAAAGTCCTGCCTGTGCTCCCCAACATATATACAATGTTGAAAAAACATGTTTATTACTCCATTCTAAAATTTCTGTAAGTTCCTTCCAGTAGTCAACTTTTTCAAATTCAAGAGTTTCCACAGGAGCTCCTGTAATTATAAGTCCATCAAACTTTTCATCTTTTATATCATTAAAAGTCTTATAGAAATTTTGCATATGTTCTTCTGAAATATTTTTTGAAATATAGCTGTCCATTTTTAAAAGTGTTACCTCCATCTGAAGCGGAGTGTTACTCAATAACCTTAAAAGCTGAGTTTCTGTTTCTATTTTTGTAGGCATCAGATTTACTATCACAAATTTTAAAGGCCGAATATCTTGCGACAATGCTCTTGCTTCATTCATTACAAAAATATTCTCCTTTGCTAAAATATTTACAGCTGGCAAATTATTTGGTATTTTTATAGGCATTGTCAATATTCTCCTCTCATTATTTTTTATAGCTTAAAGCTTATTCAATTTATTGAATATTATATATTTTTTTGACTTAAATTGCAACAGAATTTGTGAATTCTTATATTTTCTGAACTACAATGTAACTAAAACATTTGTGAATTCTTATAAAAATCTTTGTTAAAACTTTTTTATATGTTTTTTCAAATAAAAATTTAAATGAAATTATAAGAAAAAGCTTGACAAATACTCAGAATATTTATAAAATAGAATAGCAAAGATACGTTTTTTTACAGGTGGTTTTTATGAAATTAATTATACAAAGGGTAAAGTCTGCAAAAATGTCTGTTAATAACAATTTTAAGTGTGAAATTAACAGAGGAATAGTTGCATACCTGGGTATTACACATGAAGATGACATTAAAGATATTAATTACTGCGTTGATAAATTAATCCATTTAAGAATTTTTGATGATGAAAATGGTAAATTGAATTTATCTGTACAGGATATCAAAGGAGAATTGTTAATCGTAAGTAATTTTACAATTTACGGAAATACAAAAAAAGGCAGAAGACCGGATTATTTAAATTCAGCACCTGCTGAAAAAGCAAAAAAGATATATGACCTTTTTATTGAAAAACTTTCAGAAACAGATGTTCCATTTAAAACAGGAGAATTTCAGCAATATATGGAAATAGAGTCAATAAATGACGGTCCAATAAATTTAATTATAGAATCTTAAAAATAAAAAACTTCAGAAAGGAAAAGTTATTATGAAAAAGAAAAATGTTATTCTGATGGCTTCGCTTTCCTTATTTGCAATGAACTGTTCAACTTTACAAAATAATTCTGCTTCTAGAAAAAGAAATAATAAAGTTAAAACAGATCCTGAAACTGCAGATGCAACTGAAAGCAGAAAAGAAAATGACAGGGAGCACAAATCAGACAATCAAAATTTAAAAAACAGATTTAGTAATGATAGTTTAGTTATTACTAAAATTAACGAACTGCAGGAGAAAAATCAGAGACTTTTAATTAGCGGTACAAGTTCTGAAATACGTACAGTAAAATTACAGAATGCTCTCTTAAAATCATTTGAAAACTGGAAAGGTACAAGATACTCATTCGGTGGAGATTCAAGCAGAGGAATTGACTGTTCTGCCTTAACACGTAGAGTTTATCGTGAAGTCTTTAGTTTTGAATTGCCTAGAGTTACAAAAGATCAGATTAAAGTAGGAAGACATGTTTCAAGAAATAATTTGAAACCTGGAGATATTTTGTACTTCAGACCTGATGGAAAATATAATCACACAGCTGTTTATCTAGGAAATTCATTGTTCATAAACGCTTCTTCCTCAAAAGGAGTTATATTATCTTCAATGGAACACTCTTACTGGTCAAAATATTTTGTACATGGTGTTAGAGTTGATACTGCAAGTGCAAATGTATAA